>Ga0272449_1000688_pt1 | contig 38549 bp, 42 predicted proteins | sample YNPCB0241_FD_198679 | JGI IMG/M metagenome (GOLD analysis project Ga0272449, IMG submission 198679) | Hot spring sediment microbial communities from Yellowstone National Park, WY, United States - YNP-CB-024-1 | ecosystem: Environmental > Aquatic > Thermal springs > Hot (42-90C) > Sediment...
GTTTTTTAAAACATCAGCTTTAATCCTTAACATTAAAACGGTTAGCCGATATATAATGGATACGCAAAAGAAAAGGGTTATAAAACCCATGTAGTTATACGTCAGAAAAGCGTATTCTTTTATCAAAAATTTATACTCCTTTCTTAATAAAACCCCTAAGATAACAGGGGAAATGGTCATGAAACACATAAAAAGGGCAAGTAAAAAATTTAGAAACCTATTTATAAAGAAAGCCTTCTTAAAGAATTTAAAACAATAATAGTTGATGTAACCATAGACAGTTAAAAATGTCGTTAAAAAGAGAAACATTGCCATGCTTATAATTATAGAGCAGTTTTTTTTAAATTCTCATCATAAATTATCTTGATTCCAATATTATGGTTACAGGCCCATCATTTACCAACTCTACTTCCATCTTTGCACCAAAAACACCAGTACCTACTTTTATGCCATTTTCCTTAATCTTTTCAACAAACTTTTCATAAAGCATCTTTGCAATTTCTGGTGTTTCTGCATTTTCAAAGGATGGGCGGTTTCCTTTTTTGCAATCTGCATACAAAGTAAACTGGGAAACAACGAGCATCTTACCATTTATATCTTTTACAGAAAAATCAAATTTTCCAAACTCATTTTCGAAAATCCTTAAATTTATAATTTTTCTCACTAAATACTCAACATCACTTTCATTATCGCCTTTCCCGACACCTAAAAAAACAAGTAAACCCTTTGATATGGATGCATGTATCCGATTTTCCACCTTAACGGATGCCTTTTTTACCCTTTGTATTACTGCCTTCATAATCTCAGTATTTAAGCTCTCCTTCGTCTTTTATTTCTAAAACCCTTTCTAAATCAAGGGGATAATCTCTGCCTTTTTGTATAGTTGCATCATTTGAATAACCAAACTGTGCCCAGTAACCAGTGCCACCTTTTGTTCTGAATTCTATTTTTACAATTGTCTTTATGTTTTTGTATCCATATTTAGGAGGTATAATTAGTCTTAAAGGAGCACCATGCTCATCGGGAAGTGGTTTATCATTCATTTCATAGACAAACATTGTTCTTGGATGAAGGATTACATCAATGGGGATATATTCATAGTAATCATCTGCAGCATGTATATATAAAAACTTTGCCTCTTTACTGGGTTTTACAATATCAAAAAGTTCTTTTGCTCTAAAACCACCCCATTTAGCTTTGGCAGACCAACACTCAACACATTTCATTCTTGATACTTGTGTTGATTTTTTTAAAGATTTGAGAAATTTTAAATCAAAAGTAGCAGGTTTCTCGCAAAGCCCTGTAACTACAAGTCTCCACTTTTCAACATCAACTGCTTCAAAGGGCTTGTAAAATCTGACATAAAAGCCCGGTTTGTCGTAATTCTTAAGTATTTTTCGCTTTTCCGACGATAAGGCAACTTGGGGATATAGTGCAAATAATCCTGAAATTCCAATATATTTTAGAAACTGACGCCTTTTCATCTTACCTATTTCTTTTATACAGCCCAATCAATTCAGCCTTTGCTATAATATGACCTTCCATCGCTTTTTCTAGATCCTTTTTTGTTACATTACCTTTCAGATTCAACTTGCAATCCAATGCATAGAGTTTAAAAAAGTACCTATGCGTCCCTGAAGGCGGACAGGGACCACCATAATTAAATTTTCTAAAATCATTTATCCCTTGAACACCTCCAGATGGTATCGAATTTTCATTTATGAATTTACAATCGGGATTTATATTATACACTATCCAATGTACCCACGTTCCTACTGGTGCATCTGGATCATCCACAATAAGAGCAAGCGAGCTTGCATTTTGAGGCACATCATGAAATTCAAGAGGCGGATTTATATCAGCTCCATCACAGGTATATTTTGATGGTATCATAGCATTATTTTCAAAGACTGGACTTGTAATTTTCATATCCATCCTCCTTACTAAGCTTTTCTAAACTAAAATATACTAGGGATTGAGGTTAAAGTCAAACTATAGAAGTTAGATTTTTTCTATATTGTTTTAAAAAAACTTTTACTTTGTAGTTAGATATCTCTGCTATTTTCAAAATATTCCTGATCTTTTCGTAAATCTCTTTTTTTGATAACTCGTCAAGTTTTAAAGAATATAGCATTGCTAGAGAAATGGTTAAAGTCTCAAACAGCTCCTTATTAAACCACTCTTCATTTTCATATACATTTGCGCCAATAATTAATTTATCTTCACTTGAAAATAATGTTTCGATGACCTCTTCAAATTTTAGTGCCTTACCCTCTCCTAAATACTTAAAAACTAGCTTTATTATATGTGTTAAGTTAATAAACTTTCCATCAATTAACCCACTTTCTACAAATTCTCTAACAACTTTTGATACCGCATGATCAGTTCTTGTCAGGTTCAAAAATTCTTCAAAAGAACTATATAGTGATGTAATTTTACTAAAAACAAGAGTGGCAACAAAAATTATAGTAAATTGATTGTAATTGCCTTTCTTTTCCTCCACAAAAAAAGCAAGGTCTTTCATTAATTTTTCAAAATCTGTTACTATTTCTTGTGCCAATTTGTCTAATTCACTTATGTTGAAGAAATTAAGTGCATTTATAACATTGGTTTTTAAATTTTCATTGTAAGCTTTATCATCTCTTAAGGCTTCAAAAAAGAGTTTTCTCAACTCTTTATAAAAGGCTTCGTGTTTTAAAGCTTTATACTCCTCGTCAATGCTCTTTATTGGATTAAAACCAAACTTTTCGTATAACTTCCTTATATAACCATCGCTATCATAGATTTCATGAAAATCAAGAAATGCATAATACTGATAACCCCTTACTTCAACTTCTAAGCCATATTCATAAATGTCTTTGCCATTAACCAAAAATTCCATACTTGAATTGTAATCTCTAAGCTTATAAAATACGTTAAATTCATTTTTTAAAAGCAAAGCCTCTCCTAAATTTTTTGAATCATAAACAAGATCTCCCTTTGAATCCCTTTTAACATATTTCACTGAATTTTTAATTCTACCCTTTGTAGTTGAATAACTATTATTGTAAATTATCAAAGCTTTTTCATTATTGTAGCGATTTGTATAAACAAAAACATTTTCATTAACTAGTCCATCTGAAACTACAAAATCGAAGAAGTAAAAATTTTCAGCCCCACTGAATAACTTTCTTTTTCTCAATAATGGAAAAATCTTATCTTCATGTTGAGATATAAAGAAATAGTCCGGTTGTTCATCATAGTACGCTCTTTTGTATTCCATACCATATTTTTCTCTAAAACCCTCTATCTGACCATGTCCAAACATTGGTAATCCTGGCATCGTAACAAGCAACACAGCAACCCCAAAATACTTATCACCCTTTCCAAACTGTTCTACTGCAGTTTGTTCATCAGGATTGTTCATAAAATTTACGAATCTCTGTAAAATTCTTGGGTCATATTCAAGAATATTTTTTATTGTCTGCCTGTATTTAGCATTTTCCTCCATTTTAAGCATATTCATAAAGGCACTATTGTAAACCCTATGCATACCTAACGTTCTTACAAAATACCCTTCCATCAACCAAAAAGCTTCCGCTATAAGTAAAGTATCTTTAGCTTTTTCATTTATTACATCTACAACTTCTCTCCAAAACTCCTTTGGCATAGCTTTGTCAAAATCAGCTTTAGACATACTAAATAGTGCTCTCGAAGGAACACCACCACCATGCCCTGGAAGAGGAAACCACAATCTTTGATAATGTTTTTTGGCTAATGTCATTGCCGCATCAAATCTTATTATTGAAAAATGCTTAGTAACATTCATTATTGTATTTATCATTGCTTCTCTAACTTCAGACAAAAGGTAATTTAGTTGTGCTGTATCATTCCAAGGAGTACTGGTGCCATCATTACCATGATATATATACCTCACCCTACCTGTTTTTAGCTCTTCAAGCCTAAAAACAACAGCTGCATCTGTTCTTGTATAATACCCATCTTCTATTTGAATTATGTAATCTGGATGATTAGATAAATTTTCTCCTGTATATTTATAATTTGGATAAGGTGGAAAATCTATTTGTAAAAACCAATCAGGATGCTCATAAACCCATTTTGAAGCAATACCCATATGATTTGGAACAACATCACAGGCAAGCCTAATCCCCCTTTCCATTGCCCTTCTTTTTAAATTATCCAGAGCTTCCCAACCACCAAGTTCATCTGCAATAACATAATCATATAAAGAATAGGCCGATCCTGCTGCATCTATATTCCCACATAGATGTTTAATTTTTTGTGAGGCAGGCGAGCGTTCCCAAATACCAATTAGCCACAAAGCATTAAAACCCCACCTTGCTAGTTTATCTAATTCTTCATCTGGTATTTCATCAAGTCTTTTTATTGGCCTGTGATACTGACGAGATAGCTGATAGAGCCACACATATACCATTTTTGCAATCATTACCACATTTGGCATCCAATCGGTATCGGGAGTATATGCTTCATATTCTGGATAATCATAGGTATCAGAAAATTGCTTTTTAGTAACAACTTTAAATTCCAAAACTTCAACTGGACCTGGACCTCCAATACCTTTTTTACTTTCCTCCTCAACAATAACTGCCTTTATTTCTTCAAGTGTTTTTACAATATGAGCTGGCAAATATTTAAGCCATCTTTTCTTTATATATTCCAGCTGCTTAATTAGTGAATCGGGATAAGTTTTTATCGGTTCATAAAGGATCTCAAGCAATGGTTTATTAAAAACATCAACAATAGGTTCTTTAGAAAGCGTTTTTTTGTATGAATCAATAACATTAATATAACTTCTCTTCTCCATTAATGATTCATCATTGAAAAATATGTTAAAATCACTGCACGCAGGGTTTTCATTCATAATTCTAGTAATTAGCATTTCTGAGATAATGAGTTTTCTAATAACCTTTCCTTCATATTTTTTTAAATATAATTTTTCTCTTTGCAGCTCCATTGGCTTAAAATTGAAAAAGAAACATTCTATTGCCTCTTCAAGTGCTTTAAATGGTAAGCCTGTCTTTTTAAATGACTTAAAAAGAAAACTTCTGTGTTTAGGCTCTGTTATTTCAAATATAATATACCTGTAAACTTCACATATAATTTTAAAAGCAATTATCTCAGAAAAATGAGGCGGTCTTTTAAAATAGAGCTTTTCTTTCACTAAGAAATTGTAAAAATACCTAACAAATAGGTTAACATTGCCTTTATGAATGTAGTCGATACCCTGTTTATCTATTTTATTTAGTAAATTTATGTGAATTGGGAAACCCCAAATATATAAACCTTTTATCATGCTTAAAACATGATAAGCTAAAGAGACATTTTTATCAAGTTAAGGATTTTTTAAAGGTTCAAATATGTTGCTATCGGAAAAAATAGTTTAGTGTTAATTCAATATTTGAAAAATAATTATCAAAGACTTTCTCCCTCAAAAAAGTTAACCTTATTTCAACATCCTTATTTATGTAGAAACTTTGACCTAAACTACCTTTAAAAATTTTATATTTATAACCTATTACATAACTCATTGCTTCTATACTTGCAAAAACTTTACTAAAATCTTTGATATTTTTTATCAATCCAATTTCAAATCCCAATCCAGTAGTATAATCCTTTTTATATGCACCCCCTAATTCAAAAGCTCCATTTAAAAGGAAAAAAAGGTGCCCAATTGAACTTTTATAAGATAACCCTCCACCAGACGTTAAATTATAAAATATGTCATTTTTTTTACTCGTTAGTTGTTTTCTTTCAAAACCAGTTTTAACTCTCCATGAAAAGGGCATATTGAAATAGTCAAAAGAAGTAAGTGACACAATATCTATAAGTCTAAAACTCTGAAGTATGAAACTTTTGTCCACTAAAAAATATCTTAAGGACAAGTCAGTAAAAACTATTTGAGAACCTTCAATATAGCCACTGTCACTATTATAAAGGTCATGATAGGCTGGTCTAATACTAAAATGTAAATAACCTTTATCATTAAAAATTCCAGCCCCAAAACTCAATCTTATTGATTCGTGGCCTTTCTCAGGTGATTTAGGGACGTTGATAGAAACTTCTTCTGTATTCATTGGTAAAGTACTTCTTGCTACAAGTACCTTATAATACTGCTTTTGGTAATACTCTTTTGTTATTTCTTTCTTATAATATTTATATTGAAGAAGTTCTGCAGCTAATTCTAAAATTTTTTGTTTCTTGAATACTGTTAGATTTTGATTCTTTAAAACTTCATCGGGAGTAATTTTACCTATAACCGTATCTTCAACTATTTTCAAATCATCTCGTTCGAGAAAGGAGCTTAAAAAAACAATTCTTGAATATATAGAAGGCCTATAAACAACTTTTTCTACCAACCCTTCATCTATAACTGCTCTTATTGTATCAACAGGTATCACCCAAAAATCAAATTTTTCCACTAATTTAATACTAGGCCTTGCAGATTCTAATAAAAACAAAATGTTATAAGAACAATTTTCATCAAAAAAATAATAGTACTGGTAAATATCCTTTAACTCCCAAAGATGTAAGAACATTTTTCGTACTTCTTGTTCATTTAGATTCAGATTATATTCCCAGATGTCTCGTCTTTCTATATCACTGTACTCCCTCACCTTGTCATAATAGGGAAGTGCTGTAAAAATACCTTTGTAATATCCAAAAATACCTTTAAATGTATAAATTAAAGCAAAATCATCTTCAGGAATAGCAGAATAATTGACTGCATAAGCAAGAAGAGGACTATGATATTCGCCTTCAAGCCGAATTAATGTATGACCAAACATAGACGCAGGACTATTAGGATAGGATGCTGGAAAAATAAGGCTTGCTGTTTTTGGTTTAACCTTAGAATATATATCTTCAAATTCATCACATTTAACTTGCGGTAGTAATGACTCGTTAATATTCAATTCCTCTTTTAACCAATCGTATCTTGCAATAAACCTGCATCGAGGATGTGAATTTGCATTTGCGTTAGATTCTTCAAAAAAGCTATCTATTGTGGATAAAAGTTCCTTTTCAGGATTGTATTTACCTTCTGGGCTTAAGAAAAATTTTGGATCATCAATGAAACTTTCATAACCACTAAATTTCTTTTTGTAATGAAGCAATATATGCCAGTATCGTTTATTAAATAATGCTTTTTCAACTGCTATTTTTTTTAAGTATGCTATATAAGATAGCTTATCTATTTCTGCATGACTTGAAGAATTAATAAAAAAAATGAGAAAGACGCATGCAGAAAAAAAACTTACCTGCATACGTCTTTTTAACATCATAGATTAATTTTTGGCCATTTCTGAAATAACATTATCAATCACTTCTGCCATTTGAACATTTTCAGAAACAAAAATTCTCACAAAATTTTCATGAAGTTTTGCATAAAATGCTGGTCTTTGCTCAACAGGAATATTCAATAGCTCTGCAAATGAATCAAGTGTTTCACCTTTTCCAACAACAATATCTTTCGCCAAATTATCCATATTAGCTACAACAAACTCTTGGATTTTTTCATTTTTTACAAAGTGAGTAGGCTTATCACACTCAGAAGTTCCTGTTGTAATACCAAATGTCTGTGTTCCAAACGTTCCATTCAAAAATGTCATTGCTAGATTGCCAACCAATGTATCATTGTTTGGATTGATTAACATAGCTCCCAAACCACATCCTGCATTTTTTCTAGCATTAGCAGCAAAACACAAATTAACTGAAACAAATACTACAAGTAAAGCAAATAAAACTTTCTTCATAATCTCTACCTCCTTTTTTGTAGTTTATGTGATAATTAGATATTAAAAAAAATCGTCTGTCAAGTAATCTAAAAATATATATTTTTGATTGCTATAAAAATCGCAATTTATTGTTTATTTAACTTTTTTACTCTATATTTCTTTACAAGTAAATCTGGCTCATAGGACATTTTAGCAAGTCTTAAATTTTCTTTATCAAGGTCTTGTTCAAAATTTACAAATTTATACTTGTCAGGAAGAATTTTAGAAAAGTTATTAAACATAAACTGGTATATTCCTTTGTAGACTGTCATTCCCTTAGCAAAATGCAGAGCAAATGTGTCTTCACAAAGTTCTTCACCAATAATAAATCCAGCTGGTTTGCCATCTACGTAGTAAATAAAGCCACATAATACAAGTTCTTCATACAGTTCAAGAGCTTCCATACAGGCATCAAAATCTGTCTCTTCTTTAGTTTGTCCACTTTCTTCCTGCCAGATTTCTAAAACTTTTTTAGCATCATTCAGCCTACATTCACCAAAAAGTGGTAAGGGCTCACAGGTATAACTTTTTTCGAACTGGTGGATTAAGTTTCTTTTGCCATGTAGCTTTTTACCAGTAAAGGATCGCATTTTTTCGATATTGTAAACATAGTCTGTGTCACCGTCTTTGTAAAAAAAATCATATTTATCCTGTGAAAATAGCGTAAGCCATGCTTCATCAATGGGAAATATAAAATCAATTTCCTTTAACAATTCATCAATAAGTTCACTTTTTAAAAAAGCATCTAAATTTAAGGGCATAATATACTTTTTACCATCGTAGCTTTTACCCTTTATTAGAATAAAATCATCCTTCATCAAGACTTCATATTCATGGTGTTTGCGAAAAAGATAAATATTTGCAAAGCTATACTCAGCAATTTTTGTCTCTATATTCTTTAATAAAGTATACAGTTTACTTTTATGTTCAATAGTTAACGTTTCCCACTTCATAAATAAACAATCAATTCTTCCTTTTTCTTTCTATCAGTTATAAAGGGCTCTTCATCAGGATAACCTATTGGCATAATAGCAACAGGACGCAAATGTTCTGGAAGATTTAATATCTGTGAAACTTGTTTCTCATCGAAGGCACCTATCCATACTGTTCCTAAGCCTTCTTCATGCGCTACTAACATTGCAAAACTCAAACTTATTGCTACATCTTGAATAGCATAAAGTGCAGTACCTCTTGCACCATATCTATATCTTATTGTGCTATCTGTACAACCAACAACAACAAGTGGTGCAGAAGCTATGAATGTTTGGTTCAAGGAAGTTTCTGCTATTTCAATCTTCTTCTTTTTATCTGTAACAAAGAAAAACTCTCTTGCCTGTAAATTACCCGCACTTGGTGCAAGGATAAGAGCTTCTTCTATTTTCTGAATAATACGCTCAGGTATGGGAACATCCTTAAAAGCTCTTATACTATGTCTGTTTCTAATCACTTTTAGTACTTCTGACATGTATATTTGTTTTCCTCACCCTTATTTATTCTTTCAAATTTTACCTTGACAATTCTTTGCCCTGTCATTTCTAATATTCTTAGCCTGAAATCTTTAAACTCAATAACCTCGCCTTTATAAGGTATACGCTGTAGGTAAGTAAGTATAAAACCTGCTATAGATTCATATTCAGTTGATTCCTCCAATGGTATGTCATAATCTTCCTTCAAATCGGATATACTCATAGAGGCATCTATAATCATGCTTCCATCTGATAATTGAATTATTGGACTTTCCGTATCATATTCATCTCTTATTTCACCAACAATCTCTTCGAGTAAATCTTCCATAGTAACAAGTCCAGATACTACACCATATTCATCTACAACTATAGCCATATGAAATCGTTTTTTTTGCATCTCTCTCATTAAATTACTAATCTTCATAGTTTCAGGTATAAAAAGTGGTGGTTTAATAATTTTTCTCAATACAACTGTTCCAGTTTTAAGAAGGCTATTATAAAAATCCTTCGCATAAAGAATACCTTTTATGTCGTTTAATTCTTCCCCAATCACAGGATATCTCGAAAATTTTTCTTCCATAATAATTTGTTTTATTTCATCTATGGACATGTCAATCTTTACAGTCACCATTTGTGGTGCAGGTATCATGACTTCTTTAACAAAGGTATCTGTAAACTCAAACACACTCTGAATTAATTCCCTTTCATCAGGCTCAAAAATACCCTGCGCTCCACCTTCTTCAACAAGCAATTTGACTTCTTCTTCAGATATAAAACTTCTCTCAGTAAATGCCTTTTTACCAAATGGCTTTAAAATTATATTCGTACTTATGGAGAAGATCTTAACAAAAAAGTAAGCAACCTTAGAAAAAGCAGATATTATTGGAGCTACAACTAATGCTATATTTTCAGGATTAGCTAAAGCTATTGACTTTGGCACAAGTTCACCAAATATTATCGATATATAAGTAACAACGACAACAACAAACCCTATTGCAATTGCTTCGCTTGACTTTGAAATGATTGTTATGGGAACATTTTGTAATATAGGCTTGATTTTATCAATAGCAGCAGCACCACCTATTGCAGAAGCAATTGCGCCAGCACAGGTTACTCCAAACTGTATAGTTGCTAAAAATTTATCGGGATTGTGTCTAAGTTCATAAAGAATTTTAGCATTTGCTTTGCCTTCTTCTATGAGCTGTTTTATCCTACTTTTTCTAATCATTACAACAGCAATCTCTGATGCAGCAAAAAAACCGTTTATTATAACAAAAATTAAAATGAGTACTATTTCAAGGAGCATTTTTAAATTTTATATCAATCAATCTAAAGTTTACAACAAGATAAATAAAAGATTTCGCAAAAAATATTTAACATTTTCTTAGAATATAAGCATTCTCTCACATTCAAGAATAAAATTAATATAGTCTAAATACTGTGGTTACTTATACAAGGAAAATCAATCAAAAATATTTTTTATAATCTTTTTTATGAAATTTCTAAGTAAAACACTACAACATTAAGAGCACCTAAATGAGCAATAACACAATATCATAAGCTTTAATAAGGCTTTCATCATCGCAAAGTTTATCGGGAAATTCATGAATATCAAAAATCCAAGTTTTTACTAAGTACATTTTATGCACTTTACACAAAGGCTTTCACATATTAATCTCAAACTTTATAAAAAAAGTTAACAATAAAAAAATTCTTGACAAATTTATGAGTTTTTTTATTATATAAAAATAAACCAAAGAGGAAAAAATGGAATTTAATAACCTTTTTGAGCTAAAAAGAATTGGGATTATTCAACAGAAACAAAAAGACTATTACTTAATAAGAATCAAATCCATTGCAGGAGATTTAACTGCAAAAGAATTAGTAACTATATCAACGGTAGCAGAAAAATATGGAAACGGGAAAATACATTTAACAACAAGACAAGGAGTGGAAATCCATAATATCCATAAAGAAAATGTTAATAAGGCAAAAGAAGAATTAGAACAGGGGGGAATTGTACTTGGAGCATGTGGACCAAGAGGTAGAGGCATTGTTGCTTGTCCCGGTGCTGAAACTTGCAAATATGGTATTATATGTACAAAGGGCCTTGCAAAAGATCTTGACTCACTATACTTTAGAAAGGAAGCCCCGGCAAAATTTAAAATTTCAGTTACTGGATGCCCTAACAATTGCGCAAAAGCAAATGAAAATGATATTGGAATTATGGGTGGAGTTTTACCTAAATGGGACAAGGGAAAGTGTATAGATTGTTCACTATGTACAAAGGTATGTCCAACATCTGCTATAGATAAAGAAGATAGCACCTATATATTAAATTTAGAAAAATGCATATTATGCGGAATTTGTATAAATAACTGCCCCGTACAAGCATGGGAACCAGAAAAAAAAGGTTACACTCTTTTTTTAGGTGGTACTATGGGGAAAAAACCAAGATTAGGGACGAAAGCAAAAATACTAATTCAAGATGAAACAGAATTAAAAAAGTTCATTTATAAAGCTTTCGAATTTTATAAAAGAGAAGGAAGAAAAAAGGAGCGATTTGGCCATACGTTAGATAGATATGGCTTAGAAAAAGCGCTAAAGGAGATTTTAGATGAGTAACAGAGAAACATTAGATTTACGAGGTATAACATGCCCTATGAACTTCGTTAAAGCAAAGCTTTTTATAGAGGAATTAGAAAAAGGTAATGTTGTAGAAATAATTCTTGAAGAAGGAGATCCCCTTATTAATGTAACAAGGAGTCTCAAAGAAGAGGGACATAAAGTTATTAAAGTTGAGCATTTTGATAATTACTCATTCAAATTATTGGTAGAAAAAGGATAACAATGAAAATTGAAATGAAAAATAAAGGATTTTTTTTCTATATTTCCAACAATTTTGATAAGAACCATTTACTCGAAGTTTTTCATAATAACTATTCCTATAAACAACACCGATACATTTACATCAAATATATAGGTCAAGAGGCTCAAACAAAGATATTTGGCTTATTAAAAAAACTTAAAAACAATTCAGTTATAATTATTTTTGAAACAGCTTTTTTTAAAAATATCGATTTCTTTAAAAATCTTTATGCCTCAGGAGCAGACCTTATTGTTATAAGTGCGACGGAAATTGGAGACAGCAACTTAAAAGAACTTGAAAAAGTCCTTCCTAAAGATATATTATACATTAAAAATAATGAAAGCGATATAGAGACACATAAAAAAATCTTTCACAAAATGCCCTTTTTATTGGAAGAATCTGTTTTCGAACCACTTAAAAGAAAAATATGGATTGATTTAACAAATCTAAAAAGAAAATTAAGAATCAAAGAAGTTTATGAATCTTTTGATTCTTCAGGATTATAAAATGAGAATTATTATTGACAAAAGACCCTTTTTTTATCTTTTACTAGTACGGTATCATAAATTTTTCCTGTTACTTTTATTGTTTACATTATTTCTTTTAGCATTAACAATAAAACCTGAAGGCATAACTATAGAAGGATACAGAATAACAGTAATTTTAATATTCACAGCAATTTTATGGTCAACAAACTTGATTCCTCCAGCAATTACAAGTTTACTTGTTCTTTTTTTAATTCCAGCATTATCAGTTATGCCAGCAAAAAAAACTTTTGCTTTTTTCGGAAATGAACCTTTGTTTTTCATTCTTTCAGCTTTTATAATATCTGTAGCAACTGAAAAATCTGGGCTTGCAAAAAGAATAACTTTAATCATTTTATCGAAAAGAACAAAAAGTTCAACAAAATTAGCTTTTTCAATATATTACATAGGCCTTATTATGTCATTCTTTATGCCTGAACATGCAGTTGCTGTATTATTATTGCCTTTTGCTTCAAATATTGCTAATCTTCTAAATATAGAAAATAAGAACACTTCCTTTGGAAAACTATTATTTCTCTCTCTTGCATATGGAACAATTATCGGTGGTATTGCAACATTCCTTGGTGGTGCAAGAAATGCACTTGCTGTAGGTTTGCTTGAAGAAATTTCTGGAGAAAGCATTTCCTTTATTGATTGGCTAAGATTCTCATTACCTATTGTTCTTTTGCTTCAACTAGCATGTCTAATTCTCTTAAAACTCCTTTTCAAACCAGAAAAGATTGAGTTAGATATAGTATCAAAAAATTTGAAAAGAGAACTAGAAATGTTGCCTCCCTTTACTTCTAAAGAAGTCATAACTTTTATAATAATAGCTCTAACGTTAGCAGGATGGATAATTATTGGACATAGAGGTATTGGATTAGCTGGTGTTGCAATCATTTCAGCAGTTTTATTTTTTATATTTGGCATTATAGAATGGGAAGATGCTGAAAAAGGCATTAATTGGTCAGCTTTCTTGATGTACGGCAGTGCTATAACATTGGGAACAGTATTTGCACAAACCGATGGTGGTGCTTTTTTAATAAAAAAAATTGATATACAAAATATAATGCCAGAAACATACTTAATAATAGCAGGTGCAATAGCACTGTTACTTACACAATTTATTCCAAATGCAACAGTTGTAGCATTACTATTACCAATTTTCTTGAAAACTGGCATTGCCCTAAAATTAGATCCTAAAATTATAACTACAAGCATTGCACTAATGTCAGGACTTGCCTTTATGTTACCCGTAGGAACACCCGCTCATTTCATTTCTTATAGCAAAGGCTATTATACAATAACTGATAGCATTAAAATAGGTGCATTGTTAAATATCATATCCCTTTTCATATTATATCTGGCAATAAAATTATTTTGGTAAGGATGGGAGTAAGATATTGAATGAAAAGAATGAATTATTAGATGCCATGGAATTAATAAAATATGCATATGAAATTTTTAGACCAAATATTATTGCAACTACATCTTTTGGAGCATCTTCAGGAGTTTTGATTGATATTATTTCTAAAAGTAAACTCCCAATAAAAATAGTATATGTAAATACAGGGTTTTTCTTTAAAGAAACACTTGAGTACATCGAAAAACTAAAAAAACTATACACTAATTTAGAATTCATAGAAATCTCTCCACCTATTTCGAAACAAGATTTTTTAGAAAAAGAAGGAATTGATGTAATGAAGAAAAATCCCGACTTTTGCTGTAGAGAGCGAAAAGTAAAGCCCTTTTTTGAGTATCTATTAAAAAACAACGTAAAAGCCTGGATTTCAGGATTAAGAAAAGACCAAACAGAATATAGGAGAAAACTGAAAAAAATAGAGTTGCTTGATTCTGGTATTTACAAAATTTATCCAATCCTTAATTGGTCTTCAAAGGATGTGCACCTGTATATGGAAAAAAACAACATACCCTTTCATCCTCTTTATTTGAAAGGTTATACAAGTATTGGCTGCGAACCGTGTACTGATCTACCCAATTTAAATGATGAGCGTTCTGGAAGATGGAAAGATTTTCCTAAAAAGGAATGTGGCTTACACACTGAAATTAAGTGAGGTAATATGCGTATTTATAACAATGTTCTTGAATTAATAGGTAATACTCCTCTTATAAGATTGAATAAAATTGCAAAAAATTTAGATGTCAACTTACTCGGCAAATTAGAATCCAGAAATCCAGGTGGTTCTGTAAAAGATAGAACATCATTTTACATGATTTTAGATGTAGAAAAAAAGGCTAATCATCAAAAATACGATTATAATTGAACCAACAAGTGGTAACACAGGCATAGCCCTTGCAATGATTTGCGCTTATAAAAATTACAAATTAATATTGACAATGCCTGAAACAATGAGCGTAGAAAGAAGAAAACTATTATCTTTTTATAGAGCTGAAATAGTGTTACACCCGCACATAAAGGTATGAAAGGTGCTATAAAAAAAGCAATAGAGCTTAAAAATACCTTAAAAAACTCTATAATATTACAACAATTTGAGAATTCACCTAATGTTTTATCCCATTATGAAACTACAAAGAAAGAAATATGGGAGAATACCAAAGGAAAAGTCGATATATTAGTTGCAGGAATAGGAACTGGCGGAACAATTACAGGCATTTCCAAAGTACTTAAGTCGCTTAAAGAAATTTACACAGTAGGTGTTGAACCTGAAAGTTCTCCCCTTATTTCAAAGGGCAACATCGGGGCACATAAAATACAGAAAATTGGAGCTGGCTTTATTCCTAAAATACTTAATCTGAATTTAGTAGATGAAATTGTAACCGTTTCAGACAAAGAAGCATATTTAATGACAAAAAGGTTAGCTAAAGAAGAAGGTATACTCTGTGGTATTTCCTCTGATGCAGCATTGTCTGAAGCAATTAAGATTGCTAACAAACAGGAAAATAAGAATAAAACCATAGTTGTAATTTTACCAGATTCAGGTGAACGATATTTAAGTATATTAGATATTTTCGAAAAAGAAGAGGATACTTATGCAAGTTATCATTAACGGAAAAAAAGAAGTTATTGAAAAAAAACGGTATAAGCGTTTTAGAGCTTCAAAAAATTAGGCTAGTAAAAATGCCAGAGATGGTTACGGTAGAATTCAATGGTGAAATATTAGAAAGAGAACGGTATGTAGAAACGATAATACATGAAGGCGATAGTATTGAGTTTATTTACTATTTTGGTGGTGGAAATTACAAACACTAAAATATGGAGGTTTTTATAATTATGAAATTAACAAATGAACAAATCGAAAGGTACTCTCGGCAAATTATATTAAAGGAAGTGGGAGGCAAGGGACAGGAAAAACTGTTAAACTCAAAAGTTCTTGTTATTGGTGCAGGTGGGCTTGGTTCACCAGTTTTACTCTATTTAGCAGCAGCAGGTATAGGAACTCTTGGAATTGTTGATAGCGATAAAGTTGATATTACTAACTTACAAAGACAGGTAATACATTTCACAGATGATTTAAAAAAAGAAAAAGTATTATCTGCAAAAGAAAAAATTGAAAAAATTAATCCCGACGTACATGTAATAACCTATAACACAAGAGTAGATGCTTCTAATATAAGAGAAATCATAAAAGAATATGATTTTATTATTGATGGTACAGATAATTTCCCAGCAAAATTTCTAATTAATGATGCTTGTTACTTCGAAAAAAAACCCTATTCACACGGCGGAATTTTGAGATTTCAAGGCCAAACCATGACATACACTCCTGGTAATGCATGTTACAGATGTATATTTGAAACTCCACCACCAAAAGGGGTTATACCATCTTGTAGTGAAGCTGGCATAATTGGAGCTATGGCAGGACTTTTGGGAGTAATACAAGCCTCAGAAGCTATAAAATATCTACTTTCAACTGGAGAATTATTAACTAATAAACTTCTTTTTGTGGATATTCTAAATTTAGAATTTAGAGTAATAAACATTAAAAGGAACAAAAAATGCCCCCTTTGTAGCGAATCTCCAGAAATTAAAGAGCTAATAGATATTGAACAGCCTATTTGTAAGATTAGCATTTAAAAAGGAGCTTTTGATAATAAAAATACCTGTGAGCATAATGGAAAAAATGGTTTCCCATTGTTCATCAGAGCTACCTATTCAAGCTTGCGGAATTGTTGCAGGTCAAGATAACACTGTAACCCACATATACCTTATGGAAAATATAGTAAACAATCCAGAAAGTTTTTTGATGGACCCAAAAAACAGCTTCAAATTTTTAGAGACATAAGGGTTAAAAATTTAAAAATGATTGCAATCTTTCACAGCCATCCTCATATCCCAGCAAGGCCATCTGAAAAAGATATAAAAATGGCATTTTATCCCAACATTTACTACATCATTATTTCATTTTTAATGATACCACCTTCAATAAAAGCCTTTGAAATCAAAGATCACATAGTAAATGAGATAGAAATTTTAGAAGTTTAAATCTTTTATATTCTTTGCTAAACCATCTCTATAAAACAAATTCCTTGAGAATTATCATAGTTTTATGTTAAAAGATTAATCTAAACCAAATGACAGCGAGGAGGAAAATGTAGATGGAAAACAGGTATAATCCACATGAAATTGAACCCAAATGGCTCGAAAAATGGGAAAAACAAAACCTATATACTTCAGATGTAGATAAATCAAAACCTAAATATTATGTTTTAGAAATGTTCCCTTATCCTTCTGGGAAAATACATATGGGACATGTAAGAAACTACACAATAGGAGATGTAGTAGCAAGAATTAAAAAAATGGAAGGTTATAATGTCCTCCACCCAATGGGATGGGACGCATTTGGTCTTCCTGCAGAAAATGCTGCTATAGAAAAGGGAGTTCATCCTGCAAAGTGGACTTATGAAAATATCGAATACATGAAAAAACAGCTTAAAAGACTTGGATTTTCCTATGACTGGAATAGAGAAATAGCAACATGCCGCCCTGAATATTATAAATGGGAACAACTAATTTTTTTAAAAATGCTGGAAAAAGGATTGGCTTACAGAAAAAAATCCTCTGTTAATTGGTGTCCCTCTTGTAATACCGTTCTTGCAAATGAACAGGTTGAGGGCGGTGCTTGCTGGAGATGTGGAACAACAATAGAAATTAGGGAACTCGAACAATGGTTTTTCAAAATAACTAATTATAAAGAAGAACTACTTCAGTGGTGTGACAAATTAAAAGGTTGGCCCGAAAAGGTTCTTTTGATGCAAAAGAACTGGATTGGTAAGAGTTATGGGTGCGAGATAGATTTCCCATTAGAAGATGGAAGTGGACATATCACTGTATTTACAACAAGACAAGATACTGTTTTTGGTGCAACTTTTATGAGTTTAGCTCCGGAACATCCCATAATACCTAAAATCTGCAAAGGTAAAGAACAAGAAAAAACTGTCATGGAATACGTTGAAAAATCGAAAAATCTCTCTGCACTACAAAGAATGACAGCAGAATATGAAAAGGAAGGTGTGTTTACTGGTAGTTACTGTATTAATCCTTTTACAGGAAGAAAGATGCCAATATACGTTGCAAATTTTGTACTCATGGATTATGGAACAGGTGCAGTAATGGCCGTCCCTGCACATGATGAAAGAGACTTTAAATTCGCAAAAAAATATAACCTACCAATAATTGTTGTTATCCAGCCAAAAGATAGTATACTAAATCCAGAAACAATGACAGAAGCATATACTGAAAGCGGGTATCTGATAAATTCCGGTAATTTCGACGGTTTATTTAACGAAGAAGCGAAGGAAAAAATTGCAGAAGAGCTTGAAAAAAGAGGCATAGGAAGAAGAACAATAAACTATAGATTAAGGGACTGGGGCATATCAAGACAAAGATATTGGGGAGCTCCTATACCAGTTATATACTGTGAAAAATGTGGTATGCAACCTGTTCCAGAAGAAGAACTACCTGTTATACTTCCAGAAAATGTCAATATTACAGGTAAAGGTTCATCTCCGCTAGCAGAAGTTGAGGAATTTGTAAATACAAAATGCCCTAAATGCAATGGTAAAGCAAAAAGAGATACAGACACAATGGATACATTTGTTGAATCATCATGGTACTTTCTAAGATTTGCCTCTCCAAGATATGATAAAGGAATGTTTAATAAAGAAGAAGTTGACTATTGGCTTCCTGTTGATCAGTATATCGGTGGCGTTGAACATGCAATATTACATTTACTCTATTCAAGATTTTACGTAAAAGTACTTAGAGATCTTGGACTGCTTGATTTTGATGAACCTTTTATAAACTTGCTCACTCAGGGTATGGTTTGTATGGAAAGTTATCGTTGTCAGAAAGATGGTTATCTTTTCCCTGAGGAAGTGGAAAAAGGTGAGAAGAAAACCTGCAAAAAATGTGGTGGAGAAGTTATCGTTGGAAGAGTAGAAAAAATGTCAAAATCAAAAAAAAATGTAATTGATCCAGATACCCTTGTTAAAGAGTATGGTGCAGACACAATGAGGCTTTTTTGCCTTTTTGCTGCCCCTCCAGAAAAAGACCTTGACTGGTCTGAAACAGGTGTTGAAGGTTGTAGCAGGTTTATCCAGAGATTATGGCGTTTATTCTATAACTGGTACACATACATTGAAAATATTGCCGATAGAACAGAACCTAGTGTAACTGATACAAGAGCTTTGGGAATTTTAAAATCTGTTCACAAAACGATAAAACGCGTTACCGATGATGCACAAAGGAGATTCCATTTTAACACAGCAATAAGTGCAGTTATGGAACTTGTAAACTACTTATATAGTTTTAGTCCTCCAGAAAATAAAGATATTCAAAATGCAATGAGGTTTGCATTACAGAATATACTTTTACTTATGCATCCATTTATACCTTTTGTAACAGAAGAACTCTGGCATAATATGGGATTCAATACAAGCATCTATTTAGAAAACTGGCCAAAATATAGAGAAGATATGCTTTCCGATGAAACTGTTACAATTGTTGTACAAATAAATGGTAAGGTAAGAGGAAAATTTGATTTTGATGCTAATATGTCAGAGAAAGACATGGAAAACATTATACTTACTGATGAAAAAATTAGGCAATATATTAAAGGAGAAGTCAAAAAGACCATATGGGTACCCAAAAAATTAGTAAATATTATTGTTTAATCCTGCTATTTTTGTTGACTACTACCTGCGGGATTACAATTAGAGAGTATAAACTTAATGCTATTAACGGCACTAAAATTAAGGTTACTGTAACCAACAATACCCATGAACCGAATCTTACAGCTATGTTTACAAAAACTATAGAAGAAAGTCTTATCAAAAGAGGGGCAGTTGTTGTAGATAATGATGCACATTATAACGTAATCGTTATACTAAACAATCTTAAAAGTACAGCATATGCTTATACTGTTGAAGATATTGCTGGAACATATGTTTTGCAAATTTCTGGTAGTTTTTTCATAAAAGTAAAACAAAAAGACACACCTGTGTCAACAGGTGTGTTTAACATCTCAAGCAATTACAATATAAAAAATATAATTAATAGCGAATTAGAAAGGGCTAACGCCCTAAAAAAGACAGCAATTGAAGTTGCTGAAAATATTTATGGTAAACTTGCTATTTTACCTCAAAAGCCTTAAATACTTGTTTGCTTAACCTACTAACATGCCTTGAAGCTTTATTTTTATGAATTATCCCCTTAGAGGCAGCCTTATCAAGCATTGATGCTGTCTTAACGAGTTCTGCTCTGGCTTTTTCAGCATCTTTTGCCTGTATTGCAGTTCTTACTTTTTTCATCTGTGTCCGTAAAGCACTAATTGTAGACTTATTACGCAATCTTCTTTTTAAATTTTGTCTCTCTCTTTTTCTTGCAGATTTATTTTTTTTACTTGCCAATTTTTTCCTCCTTGTTGATAATGAACATAAATTTTAATTTTATTTTTTTATGAAGTCAAGAGAAAATAAAAGTCACAATATATTAAGAGCTTTTACAGTTTCAAGCTCAATGACCCTTCTAAGCAGAATAACTGGCTATTTAAGGGACGCCATTATTGCAGCTTTTTTAGGTGCATCACCTCATTCAGATGCTTTTTTTGTTGCCTTTAGAATACCAAATATGTTTCGAAGACTTTTTGGTGAAGGTGCATTAACACCAGCAATAGTTCCAGTTGTTTCAGAAATATTGCAAAATGATAAAAAAGATAAAGAAATTCAAAGCATCATCGGGACAACAATGCTTGTAGTAGGTTTGATCACCATTTTTGGCATAATATTGGCGCCATATATTGTGAAAGTGCTTGCCTATGGCTTTTCAAAGGATAGTGAACTCTTCCATCTAACAGTTACACTTACAAGAATTACCTTCCCTTATCTTTTTTTTATATCCCTTGTTGCTGTATTCATGGGCATTTTAAATGCAACCCACCACTTTTTTGCACCTTCATTTTCACCAGTATTACTTAACCTAAGCATGATTGCATCACTGATAGTATTAAGACTTTATATACAACCAGTTTATGCACTCGCCATTGGTGTTTTAATTGGTGGGGGTCTACAATTGTTATTTCAGCTACCCTTCCTTAAAGAAAACAAACTGCCTTTTTTACCCCTATTCGATTATAAAACTAAAGCAGTAAGAGAAGTATATGATTTAATACTACCTTCCCTTTTCGGTCTAGCTATCACACAGATAAATGTACTTATTGATACTCTAGTTGCATCATTTCTTAAGCCTGGGACTGTATCTTATCTTTACTATGCTGATAGATTACTGGAATTACCCATTGGTATTTTTACTATTTCTTTTGCCTCTGCTTTACTTCCATCAATATCATCAAAGGCTATAGAAAAAAATAATGAAGGGGTGGTGAAAGATTTTAACAAAACACTTGTTAATTGCTTTATTTTTATACTTCCCTCTATGGCATTTTTACTTTTTTTTGGTAGCGATATAATAACTATACTATTCAGAAGAAAAGCTTTCGATTTAGAAGCGGTTACTGGCTCGTATAAAGCATTAATTGGTTATAGCATTGGACTGCCCTTTTTTACATTTAATAGACTAATAACCCCTTTATTTTATGCTTATAAACAGACAAAAGATTCGGTTAAAGCAGGTTTTATAGCGATGTGGGTTAACATTATCATGGACATAATACTTATGCCCTTAGGAGCATTAGGGCTTTCTTCTGCAACCACTTTATCAGCAATTGCAAATGCAACATTTTTACATAGGTTTTTTATAAAAAAACATTATGCGTTATCATTAAATGATAGCATTAAAAAAAGCACAAAAATTTTAATTTCTTCTATTATACCGGCCATATTTCTAAAAACAATTATCTTAAATCTTGTTCTCCCCGCAGAAACGTTTATCTTGAAAGTGTTTCTGCTTTTTTCTGTTGCAATACTATACCTTTTTCTATACCTTACTTGTTTAACATTGTTTAAAATAGAAGAGTTAAAAATTATATGGACAAGATTGCAAAGGATATAATTAATGACATTGTTGATACACCTTTTGATTTTTCCTTAAAGATAACTTATACAAACAAAGGCATCTTATCCATAGACTTTATTGAAAAATGTTGTTCCTCCTTTGAAAACCACAAATTCAGTTATATTAGAGAAAGAATTATTAGATACCTTCATGGTGAAATGGTAAATTTTACAGACATACCCTATTTGATTAATGCTAATACAACTTTTGCAATTAAAGTTTTAACTGAATGTAAAAAAATACCCTATGGTAAAACTATCACATATAAAGAACTCTCAAAAAAAGCTGGCAATCCAAAAGCATCTAGAGCCGTTGGTAATATTCTTGGGAAAAACCGCTTGCCTATTATTATCCCCTGTCATAGAGTTATAGGCAGTGATGGTAAACTTCACGGATTCACAGGTGGTATTCATATTAAAGAAACACTTTTAAAATTAGAAAAATCTTTTATTGTTTAATCTTGAGGAAGTTTAACAATACCTTCAGTTTCACCTAAAAGTAAAAGTATATCACCCTTTTTTATAATATCTTCACTTGTAGGGTTTACAAGCAAATCTCCATCCCTTCTTATTGCCAGTACATTGAGGTTAAACCTTCTTCTTAAATGAAGTTCTTTTAGTGATTTACCAACAAACTCAGAAGGTACAGAAACTTCATAAATCCCATATTTAGCAGTAAGAGGTATTTCTTCTAGAACATTTTTTACTAGCAATGAGTGAGCAACTCTAACTGCCATATCCCTTTCAGGATATACCACCCTTGCAACCCCCATCTTTTCTAACAGCTTACCATGAAGAGGGGTTACAGCTTTTGCTATAATTTCCTTAACACCTAACTCTATTAATATCATGACCACAATAAGATTAGCCTCAACATTTTGTCCTATACTAACTATTACGATATCGCAATTATTTATGCCAGATTCCTTCAAAGCTCTTTCATCCATTGCATCAAGAATATAAGTTTGTGTTACAAAATCTGCTATTTCTCTCACTCTATCTTCTGAACTATCTATAGCAATAACTTCTGCACCTAACTCTGCTAGCGTCTTTGCTACATAAAAACCAAATCTTCCAAGCCCAATAACACCAAATGTTTTTTTCATAGAACACCCCTAAATTAATATTTTAGTCTCAGGTGATTTAATTCTTATATCTTTTTTTTGCGATGTTAATGCCATCATAAAGCTCAAAAGTCCAATTTTACCAACAAACATCGTTATCATAATAATAACTTTACCTAAACTGCTAAACTTTGCTGACAAACTCAAAACAGTCCCATTACCAACAGATAAACCAACTGTAGAAAATGCTGATATTGTTTCAAACAAAGCATAGGTAAAGGTAATTTTTTCAAGTTTTGTTAAATAAAGTGAAATTAATGTGATATATATGAAAGAAATGCTGAAAATAACAAGAGCTTTATAAATTTGGTCTTCCTTTATTCTCCTATAGTTAACATTTACATAGTTTGAGCCTTTAATATAGTTATAAATGGCAAGCATGATTACAGCAAAGGTTGTAGTTTTTATACCACCACCTGTAGAACCAGGTGATGCGCCAATAAACATTATAGAAGAAACAAGGCTTAGCGTTGCATCTGTAAAACCTGATAAATCAATTGTATTAAAACCTGCTGTTCTTGAAGAAACACTTGTAAAAAAGGCAGTTAAAACTCTTTCACTCCAACTATACAACCATAACCCCTTGTAGTTATTATATTCAAAAAGAAGTATACCTAACATACCAAAAACTATTAAGTAGATGCTTGTCCCTAAAACAAGTTTTGTGTGAGTTGACAACCTACTAATTTCTTTTTTAAAGTAAAGATAAACCTCATTTAATACAAAAAAACCAATACCACCAACAAAAATCAATGAAGCTATCGTGAAATTTATTAAATAATCATTTCTAAAATCTACTAAATTGTTTGAAAACAATGAAAATCCTGCATTGTTAAAAGCAGAAATTGAATGAAAAAGACTCAACCCTAAAGCATAAAAAACATCATATTTTCTAACTAAAGAAAAGAAAATAAGCACAGCCCCAATTATTTCAAAAAAAAGCACAAAAACAAAAACTCTTCTAATGAACTTAATTAAACCACCTACTCCTGGATAATTAAGAGACTCAGCTAGTATTAATCTATCACGAAAACTAATCTTTTGCCCAAAAGTAAGCAAGAAAAACGTAGTAAAAGACATATACCCAAGACCACCGATCTGTAACAACAATAGAATGACAAGTTTACCAAAAAAAGTGAAATCATTAGGTGTATCTAAAACAATAAGACCTGTATCTGACACTGCTGAAAAAGATGTAAAAAGGGCATCTAAAAAGGTTATATTTTTTGTGTTAGATATTGGTAAATAGAGAATAATACCTCCTAAAAGCATAATACCAAGATAAACAATAAAAAAAATTCTTGATGGTGTTTCAAAAAAATCCTTTGCCCATTTTTTTATGTGCATACAAATAATATAAACAAGCAACCAAAAAAAACAACTTAAATTTGTTTTTACAAGAGAAGGATTTTTTTTTATATTTATTCATATGGTTTACTACATTACAATGGATAAAAAAGACATAATGCTTTTTTGTGCTATACTTGAGGCAACAGAAAGGTTTGGTATTGTAAGAACGATTGATAAGCAAAAACCTTTACTCGAAGTGATTGCATCACCGTATTATAAAGATGAAATAGAAGAAGTGTTTGAATTACTAAGTAAAACAATACCATTTAAAATTTTAGAGGTGAAAGAAAATGAAGATTGATGATATTGATTACTTTTCAATAGTTAGTGAGCTGTCAAAATATGCAGACTTTGGAGAAATCTATCATGAAAAAGTAAAAATTCATATCATTGAGCTTGAAAACGGTAAAATTGAAAAATGTTTTAACATATTAGATAAAGGGTTTTCTATAAGAAGTTTTAAGAATGGTAACATTAACTTCTCTGCAACCAACTTTAAATCCCCTGATGAATTACTTAAACAACATATAAAATATTTAGAAAAAGATACTCCCAAAAACAACGCTATAAGAGAAATAGAACAACATAAGATAACACCTGCACCATCCTTTTTGTTCCAAGAAAAACTTAAACTCATCCAATCAATGTATGAAGAACTCAAAAGAACACTACCTAATATTACTAATTCAAAACTAACAATACAATTTTATGAAAAGGAGTTTCAAGTTCATAATAACTTAGGAATTTCAATAAAATCATATGTTTATGGTGAAAGATTTTCAGCACTCGTTGCCTGTTTAATAAACAATGAAAAATTTACTGTTTTTGAAAGCACAGGAAGAGCTTATGACAATTTAAAAGATGATGAATACGTCTTACTTATAACAAAAATAATAACAAGAATGCAAAGTATGAATGTTGCAAAACCATGTCCAGCAGGCTCAATGCCATGTTTACTCTCGGCAGAAGCAGGCGGTACACTTATCCATGAAGCAGTAGGACATGGATTAGAAGCAGACCTTATTGATAAAGGCATCTCAATCTACAAAGACAGGTTAGGAGAAAAGGTAGCATCGCCCTTAATCACAGTTGTTGATGATGGAACTTATAAAGATGGTTGGGGAACTTTTTACCACGACGATGAAGGCACTAAAGCTCAAAAAACATATCTTATAGAAAATGGAATTTTAAAAAATTATCTTTATGACTTATTTTATGCTTTGAAACATAATAAACAATCAACAGGCAATGGTAGAAGACAATCCTATGCTCACAGACCCTTTCCAAGAATGACTAATACCATGATATTGCCAGGCAAAGATGACCCCAAATCCATATTAAAGGGAATCAACAGAGGCATTTTAGTAAAGAAAATGGGTGGCGGACAGGTCAATACATTAACAGGTGATTTCATATTTGAAGTACAAGAAGGTTATCTCATAGAAAATGGCGAGATAATACATTCTTTAAAACAGGCAAGTATAATAGGAAATGGACCAAAAGTTTTAAATGAAATAGAAGCAGTATGTAATGATTTTGGAACATCCTTAGGCACATGTGGAAAAGAAGGTCAAGGGGTACCTGTTGGCGATGGTCAACCAACAATCTTCATCCCAAATATTACCATAGGTGGAACAGCATTTTAAAAGTTATAAGCAAACCCTGTTTCTACCAATATTTTTAGCATTATAGAGTGCTTTATCGGCAAATTCAATGAGATCTTCTTTTTTGGTCATAGGATTGTACCTAACCTGCTAAACAGATACTTATTGTTATATAGAAGTACCCAAGTGGTATATCTATTATAAAAGCATGTTCTTCCACAGCTTTTCTCAACCTTTCAAGAGCAATAAAAGCATTTTTTGGCAGTGTTTCTGGCATTAAAACTATAAACCCTTCTCCTCCATACCTTGCGGCTATGTAGCTTTTTCTTATTGATTTCAAAATTATTTGTGCAAGCTGATTCAAAATTTCATCTCCAACTTGGTGTCCATAAGTATCATTTATCTTTTTAAAGAAGTCTATATCAATCATGCTTAGTGATAATTCTCTATTGTATCTTTCACATCTTGCGAACTCCTGTTCAAGTTTTGTTTCAAAATATTTTGTGTTAAACAACTTAGTAAGAGGGTCTTTAAATGAAAGATTTTCTGTATACTCATACTTTTTAGCATTTGCAATTGCAACCCCCAATTGTATCATACATGTTTCTATACTAGACAATATACCAGCATGAAAAAAATTATCATAAGAACTACATAAAAGCACGATTCCTATCAGATTTCCCTGATATATTATGGGGAATAATGCTATTGATATTATTTGATTGTTCTCATTGTTTTTATTTCAATTTTTTTTGCATTTAAATCTAAAACATAGGGCATGTGATGACTTAATATATGTAATACTATCCCTCTTTTTACAATTTCATCCCATATACTTTTTAAAGTTTCCTCTTCAATAAATCCATAAACAGCATTATCAACATCCCATAGGCCATCCTTATATAAAAACCTCTATACCCTAACAATTCTAAAACTGTTACTAACTCCTCTCCTGCACTTTTTAAAGTCTCACTAATGCGTAAAGTTCTTGAAATAGAAGATGTAACAGTAAAGAGTATTGTTGTGTTTCATATTTTTCCATAAATAGAACCTAAACTTTTCATTAATCCCTTCTTCTAACACACCTCTTGAGTGAGAGCTCAATTCCAAAAGTTTTCGTATTAGAAATAAATGGTTCTTTAACTCCTCACCTATAGTATTTAAAACTTCTCTTTGATAACTTATAGCATTTATCTGTGCATCTTTATAGTTCGAATATGCCTGTATAAAGGAAAAAGTTGTTACTGCAGATAGACAAACAAGTAGCACTATAAAAAAATCTTCCTCGTAATTTTACTTTTACTTATCTTTTTCATTCCACAACTTTATCAGCTAGATAAAGGTAATTCATTAGGAATTTTACCCCCCTTTTCTTTAGCCCACTTATTATTTACAACTAAATTAATTTTTTCAGGTACGAATATGGGTAGCTTTTCTGGAGTAAAGTTATTCAATATCTTTACTATAGTAAAAGCTTGCTTACCTACTTCTCTTAAATCTATCCCATAAGAAATAGTTGCTCCCTTATCAATATAGGTTTCTTCATGTACACAAACGGGTATAGAAAAATCATTTGAAATATTAATAATATCTGTGAAAATGGATAGTACTATGGGATCGGAATAACAAAAATCCCATTATAACCAATTTTCTTTGTATCCTTTAAGTTTTGTAAGAATATCCTCTTTGTTTTTACATTCAAATTTTCCAAACTAACATCTAGCTTTTTTGGATATTTCTGACAAATCTTTAACTGCCAAAAGAGAAAATATATTTTCGGGACTATAAAAAGTGATTATTTTCTTCCATCATTGGAAAAGCATTTTAAAAACTTCCATTCTCTTTTTTGTCACCATTCTGCTTAAATTGGTAACTACGGTGATATTTTTGTTAGGATTCTTGAAATCTTTAGCAAGACCTGCACTTACAGGATCGCCAACTGCCGCAAAAACAATAGGCTTATTTTTCACATGCTCATAAACCGCAAGTGTTACAGGTGTTGTTAACGTTAAAATGACATCTATATCTGAATTGCTAATGTTCTTACTTATTTCTATAAAATCATTTTTGGTTACACCCGAATTCTGAATTATTAAATCGACCTTATCAACCATCCCCTCTAGATAAATCGCTTCTTTAAAGCCATATAAAACCTCTTCATAACCATTTTTAGTCATTACTATTGCAATTTTTTTCTTGTTATTGACAACTTTTTTCGAACAACAAATGAGTAAAAAAGCAAGTGAAATCAAAAAAAATTTTTCTTATGAAGGCCATTTTTCTAGTATATTCCCTTTATCATCAAATTTCCCAGCTAAAACAAAAGGATCGTGATAAAAAGTTATCCATGCATTATTATCCCTTGCAAACTTCTCCCATATTTCCTTTTGTTCGATAGACTTAAGAGGATAATTATCAAAGGCCATAACCCATAAAGGATTATAATGAGAATGCATAGGCATAAGATCCCCAAAATGGACCGCCTTCTCTCCTTTTGATTCTAAAATAACTATCTGGTGGCCCCTATTATGTCCTCCTGTCTTTACAACCTTAATACCCTTTAAAACTTCAAACTCACCATCTACTAAAAACAGGTTCTTTGATTCTCTTAATTTTTGATAATTTATTTCCCAAAAGGTATTGATTGATCGTCTATTTGGATTTAAAACATCTTCCCATTCATCTTTCTGTATGATATATTTCGCATTTGGAAAGGTTAGTTCAAGCTCATCTTTTTCATTTTTCATAACAACTCCACCTGCATGGTCAAAATCAAAATGAGTTAAAATTACAAAATTTATATCATTTTTTTCTAAACCTAATAAAGAAAGCTCTTCTAATAGAGTCCATTCTTTCTTTACATGATAAATCTGTTTTTGTTTCTCCGTGAGTTTATTTCCAAGCCCTGTTTCAATTAATACTACCTCATTACCACTTTTAATTAAAATAGGCCAGGTAACCATAGGTATATAATTGTCTTCATTGTGGGGATATTTTTTAGACCATAAAATCTTTGGAACAACTCCAAACATAGCACCACCATCAAGCTCAAACTCCCCACCGTTTAACCAATACATTTTAAAATCTCCTAAAATAAATGGTCCCTTCATCACACACCTCCTTATAAAAATTATACAATTATAAACTTTTTAATCAAACAAATTAAGTTTTAGTTGATTTTTGCCAGGAATAAGCAATAATATAAACATATGCGTAAGTTTTTACTTTTTTTATGTTTGTTATCCATTACTGCATGCGATAAGTTAGATTTTTCCTTTTTCAAGAACATGTTTACATCTAAAACTCCACTAAAAACTGAACATCCCCAAACTATAACTCCACCACAACAAATCCTTAATATCCAAGAAGCCTTTGAAAAAGTAGCAGAAGTCGCACTACCGGCAGTAGTAAATATATATACAAACCAGAAAGTGAAGGTAAAACCCTTTTATCCCATGCCTTTTGACGATTCTCCACTTTTTAGGGATTTTTTTGAAGATTTTTTCAATGACATCCTACCTAGGGAAAGAGAATATAAATCAACAAGCCTCGGCTCAGGTTTTATAATAAGTCCAGATGGTTACATAGTTACCAACGACCATGTTATCAGAAATGCTGATGAAATAAATGTAAAACTTTACGATAAAAGAACTTTTAAAGCAAAAGTAGTCGGTAGAGATCCAAAAACAGACATAGCTGTTATCAAAATTAATGCAGATAATCTTAAATACCTTAAACTCGGTGATAGTAACAAAATCAAAATTGGGCAATGGGCAATCGCTGTGGGAAACCCCTTCGGTCTTAATGGCACGCTTACTGTTGGTGTAATCAGTGCTACTGGTAGAAGTAACTTAGGTATAGAAACCTATGAAGATTTTATACAAACTGATGCTTCTATCAATCCCGGCAATTCAGGCGGTCCTTTACTAAATATTTATGGAGAAGTAATAGGCATCAATACTGCAATAGTAGCATCTGGACAAGGTATAGGTTTTGCAATCCCAGCCTCTATGGCAAAAAATATAGTAGACCAGATAATAAAAAAAGGAACTATTGAAAGAAGCTGGCTTGGTGTGGGTATACAAAAACTTACACCTGAGCTTGCTGAATCGATGGGTATAAAAAAAGTTGAAGGCATATTAGTTAACAGGGTTTATGAAAACTCTCCAGCAGAACGTGCTGGCATTAAAGAAGGTGATGTTATACTTGAATGTAATGGAACCAAACTAGAAGCTCCATCGGATTTACAAAAGATTGTCATTAGTGTCCCAATTGGAAGTACTTTAACCCTGAAAATATTAAGAGAAAACAAAATCATCACAGTTACAGTAAAAACAGATAAAATGCCTGATGATGAAAAAATCGAAAAGGTAGAAACGACTAAGAACTTGCTTGGTATTAAAGTTAGGGACCTTTTGCCTAAAGAAAAGAAAGGGGCCTTCTATAAATTTGGCGTTATTGTTACTGAAGTATATCCAAATTCACCTGCTGATATTGCAGGTATTCAGGAAGGTGATATAATATTTACTATAAACCAGAAACAGATAAAAAATACTTCTGACTTTAAACAAGTAATGTCAACACTTAAAAAAGGCACCATAATAAATATTTTCTTACAAAGAGAAGATAAAACCTTTTACTTAGCCGTAAGGCTATAGGAGGAGTTGTAATGGCAATACAAAACGAAGAACAAGCATTCAGACTTGCAAGGGCAATTATATCAGACATTTTGCTTTATAACCAAGAAAAGGTAAAAAGAGGCATTGAAAATGATAATCTTTTTGATGAATTATCGAATGAGTTAGAAGAAGGGAAAAAGCTTTTCGTAAGCAGGGTTGATAAAAACATATCCACTTCCATTTATGATAAAGCTATTGTAGATGTCATTTTTAAGGCTTCAGGGCGTTATGATTCGAAAATATGGTAATAGAAATCCATATTACTACCAACATTAAAAGGGCAGACCTTTTTCTTTCAGAAAAATTAGGTATAACGCGAAACCAAGTACAAAGGTTGATTGAACAACAAAAACTACTACTTAATAATAAACCATTCAAACCATCCACAAAATTAAAAAAAAATGACATAATAACAGGCACAATACCCGAACCTGAAGAAGAAATCCTTAAGCTAAACACATCAATAAAACTAAATATCCTCTATGAAGACCGCTCAATCATTGTAATAAATAAACCCAAAGGCGTTGTTGTTCACCCCGCTCATGGTCATAAAGAAGATACAATAGTGAATGCATTGCTATCTCATTGTAAAGATCTTTCTGGAATAGGTGGAGTTTTAAGACCTGGTGTTGTTCATAGACTTGACAAAGATACTTCTGGTATATTAATCTTTGCAAAAAATGATTTAGCATATCAATCTTTACAAAAGCAGTTTAAAAACCGAGAGATAATTAAAAAATATTTAGCCCTTCTTCTTGGAGCCCCACTTAAAAAGGAAGATACTATAATAACAAACATTGGGAGAGACCCAAAGGATAGGAAAAAATTTGCTGTCTTAAAAGAAGGTAGAGAAGCAATAACAGAATATAAAATCTTAAAAACTTTATATGGTGTCTCACTTGCTGATATATTAATTAAAACAGGTAGAACTCACCAAATAAGAGTTCATATGAAATACATTAATGCTCCCATTATCGGGGATAAAGACTATAACAAAAAAAACTATGAAAGCATAATTACAAATAAAGAGTTACTCAATTTATGCAAATCTATTAAAGGTCAGGCATTATGTGCTTACTATATATCTTTCAGGCATCCTGAAAATCAAGAAATAATGAGCTTCAAAATATCTCCACCAGAAGATATGGAAAACATTATAAAATGGATGGACAAACATGAAAATATTTAAAAAACCAGATTATGCTTTTATCAAACCAGAAAAAGAATTTGAAGGATTAAAAATATATTATTTGTCCAAACATCTTGGTCTAAAACCAGTTGATTTGGATGTAAATGTTTATCAGCAACCTGATACAAAAACATTACAGAAAATTTCCTCCTATTTTCCCATCAACATCAAAGAAATGGTGCTTTTAAACCAGATCCATAGCGATAAAATCGTTCATAAAACAAACAAAAAATCATCCAACCCTACTGCAGACGGCATCATTACATCTCTAAAACATATTGTTCTTTTTATAAAAACTGCCGACTGCGTCCCCATATTCCTTTATGACCATGAAAATAAAGTCATCGGTGCTGTGCACGCAGGTTGGCGGGGTACAAGTCTTAAAATCATTAAGAAGGCAATTAACAAAATGGAACATTTTTATAAAACAAAAATGGAAAACCTCTATGTATTTATTGGTCCTGCTATTGGTCCTTGTTGTTATGAAGTAGGAAAAGATGTTTATGAGTCTTTTAGTTTTTTAGGTAAAGCAAAAGAAGATTTTTTCAATAGAAGAAAAGATAAAACCTTCATGATGGATTTAAAAGGCATAAATGCATATTTAGCTGAAAAAGAAGGAGTGCCACAAGAAAATATTGAGATTTGTGAGCTTTGTACATATTGCAATCCAAACCTTTTTTACTCCTATAGAAGAGACAAAAACGAAACAGGAAGGAATTTAAACTTTATAGTGATGACAAAATAATGATACTAATAGCAGTTACTGGAGTCATCGGTAGCGGAAAATCAACAATTGCAGGAATATTGAAAAGTTTTGGTCTGCCCGTTATAGATGCAGATGAAATTAGCAGAAAAGTTACACAAAAAGATGGTCCTGCATACAAGAAAATCATTGAAACCTTTGGAAAAGAGATTTTAAAACAAGATCTAGAAATTGACAGAAAAAAGCTTGCTCAAATTGTTTTCAACTCACCTGAAAAAAGAAAAATACTAGAAAACATAATCCATCCCTTTGTAGAGGAAGAAAGAAAAAAAATCATAAAAGACATAACTTCCAAAAACCCCGAAGCTATAATAGTACTTGATATTCCTCTTTTATTCGAAGCAGGACTTGAAAATAGCGTTGACTATATAATCTGTGCTTATGCTGACAAAGAAATTTTATATGAAAGGGTAGCAAAAAGAGATGGAATGTCTAAAGAAGAATTTTTAATGCGAATTAAAAACCAGATAAGCCTCGAAGAGAAGGCTAAAAAAAGCCACTTCGTGGTTAATACAAATAAAAGCATTGATGATTTAAAATCAGAGCTTTTCGATATAATTAAGAAAATTAACCCTAACTTCGTCCTTCCTTGATAATCTGTCGGCAATAATACAAAAGTTACACATATCCCTGTACGTCAAATATCTACAGTTTGAGCAATATTTAGATTCATCTTCCAAAGATTGTTCATTTTTTTTAAAAATATGTCCTTTTTCCAAAAACCCCTTCAAAAATCTCAATTTCGTACCTGGACTTCTTTCTTCGACAAGATTCAACGCTGATTTATAAACAAGTGAAGTCGCACCCTTAGAGTAAGGACATTCTTCATAAATATAATCAATGCCATTCATGATACAATATGCAGCTATCTCTCTTTCTGTTATCAAACTAAATGGTTTTACTTTCTTTAAAGCCTTTTCTTTACCAGGTAATAAAATCTTTTCCTTTTCAAGTCTTACCAAATCAAAACTAATAAGACTTCCAAAAAGCTGAGCAGATTCATCATCTAAATTATGCCCTGTAGCAAGTACATTAAACCCTGCTTCTAATCCAAACCTGTTCATAACGTACCTTTTAATTATACCGCATATAGAACAGCTATTTCTTTTCATTTTTTTCGCAATTTCATAAATCCCGCAACCAAAAAACCTTGTTACATAAAATACATTAAGCTCCAAATTGTATTTACTAACGAATGCTTCACATTTTTTTAATGACATCTCTGAATATTCACCAATACCTAAATGTATATATAATCCAGAGCAGTTAAATCCTAACTTATTCAAAACATACAATAAAGATAGGCTATCCTTACCTCCTGAAACAGCAATAAGGATTCTATCTTTTTTATCAAACAGTTTATATCTTGTGATTGTTTGACTAACTCTTCTTTCAAAGAAATTAAAAAAATCATTTTTACACAATGCAATATTATGATTTCTCAGCTCAATCTGGGCAACACCATTACAAATCTTACACTTCATATTTATCCACCTGAAACAACCCTTATTATCTTTATTTTCTGATCCTTGCCTATCACCCTATCAGACGTAGCAAGTTCATTATTATCAAGGACTACAAGATAAACTTCTGGGTTTAAATTTAATTTTTTTAGTATTTCTCTAACTGTCATAGATGACTCAAAGTTAATTATCTTACCATCTAACTCTACTTGCATACCCTACCTCTTCTTTCTAAAGACTATTTTTATAGGTGCACCTGTAAAATCATATTTTTCTCTTAACTGATTTTCAATATACCTTTTGTGAGATTCAGGTATAGCCTCAGGATAATTTGCGAAAAAAATGAAGAAGGGAGGTTCAACATCTTGCTGTGTACCATAATAAATTTTCAAACGTTTACCTTTATAAACAGGCAAAGGATTTTGCTCTTGTATATCCCTAACTATCCTATTTAAAACACCTGTAGAAACCCTTGTTTTTAAAGACTTCATAACTTTATCTATCCACTTAAATAACTTATTTAGATTTTTCCCAGTCAATGCAGAAGTAAATATAACAGGTGCATAATCAATAAAAGGTAGCGTTTGTTTTAGCATCTTTCTATAAAAAAACTCAACCGTATCACTCTTTTCAATTTTATCCCATTTATTCATTAATATAATACATCCTTTACCTCGTTCCTTTATTAGCTGAGCTATTTTCTGCTCCTGCTCAGATACTCCATCATATGCATCTATTACAAGAACAGCAATATCAACCCTTTCCAATGCCCTTATAGCTTCCATGACACTAAATCTCTCAAGTTTAAGAGAAATCCTCGATTTTCTTCTAATCCCTGCAGTGTCTACAAAGAGATAATGCTTATTATCATACACAATTTCAGAATCTATCGCGTCTCTTGTTGTACCTGCAATTTCACTAACTATTGCTCTTTCAATCCCTAAAAGCTTGTTAATAATAGAAGATTTGCCAACATTAGGCTTTCCAAGTATCACAACCTTTCCATCGTATTCTTTCTTTTTTACTTCTAACTTTTGTGGGAGGTGCTCAATTATTACATCTAAAAGCTCATAAATACCTATTCCATGTTCAGCAGATGTAGGGTAAATTTTTTCAATTCCCAAAGAATAGAAATCATAAACCCTATGTTCATGAGAAGGATGGTCAATCTTATTCACTACATAAAATACTGGTTTTGATAGAGTTCTCAGATATAAAACAAGCTCTTTATCAAGAGGATTTATCCCTTCCTTACCATCAAAAACAGCGATAATACAATCTGCCTCTTCAATGGCAAGCTCTACCTGTTTTTTTATCTCCATTAAAAGTGGTTCATTGGAATGGATAAAAAAACCACCTGTATCAATTAAAACAAACTCCTTCCCCCTATAATAAACATCTCCATAATTTCTATCCCTCGTAACACCTGGCATATCTTCAACAATTGCTTTTTTCTCGCCAACAATAGCATTAAAAAGACACGATTTGCCTACATTAGGCCTTCCAACAATCGCAACAACAGGTTTCATATCAATCCACTATTCTTAATAATTTGTAAAACTTCTTCTGGGGTAATGTTTAAACAGAATTTATCCTTTCTTTTACATGTCTTATCAAAACATGGTCCACACTGAACTTGTTCTTTTCTAATTATAACATTCTTCCCTTTCAAATTATAGGGACCTGTTCTCTCAGGTGATGTGGGGCCAAATAAAGCAAAAATATTTGCTCCTGCTGATGCTGATATGTGCATTGCTCCAGAATCGCAAGTAACTACAAACTTACCAAGTTTCATCAGCTCATAAAGTTCTAAAATATTTATCTTTCCTATTAAGTTATGCTTAACTTCTCTTTTCAAATATTCGCCTTTTGCACCTACCCACACAACTTCAATATTTTCTTTATTTAATAATTTTTCTAACTCATAAAAATTTTCTTCATCCCATCTTTTTGTTTCCCATCTTGTAAAAGGACAAAATATTGCAAAATCTTGATTTATAAGATTATTTAGTTTATCAGCTAAACTTTTTCTCACACCATCATTTGTTGGAATATCAAAACTTATATCAACCTTACTCCATGAAATGCCAAGTTTTTCTGCAAACTGTAAATATCTTTCTACCGCATGCCTTTTAAAATCACCTTCTACCTTATCGTCATACCATAAAGATGCAAACTCCCGTGCGTTTGAAAATCCAATCGTTCTTTTCCCATGCACCATCATAACCACAATTGCACTTTTAAAAAGTCCCTGAACATCAATTACAATGTCATATTGCTTTTCCTTCAAATACTTTGCAAACTTTTTTATTTCCTTTCTTTTCTTAAAAAACCCCGCTAAACTAAGCCATTCCTTTCTTTTAAAAGGAATTACCTCATTCAAATAGGGATTACCCTTTAACAATAAAACATACTCTTCATTTACTACCCAATCGATATCCGCTTGGGGTATATTCTTTTTCAAAATTTTTAACAAAGGCAGAGTATGTATAACATCCCCAAGGGAACTCATCTTAATTATGAGAATTTTCACTTTTTATAGAACTCCTCGACCTTTGATACAACATAATCAATTTGCTCATAAGTAAGTTCTGGATATACAGGTATTGCAAGAACTTCTTTCGAAATCCTTTCTGCCACTGGCATATCACCTTCTTTATAGCCTAAATAGTCAAAGCATTTCTGCATATGGAAACATAAAGGATAATAAATTTCACACCCAATGTTATTATCATTTAAATGTTTTTTTAAGTTATCTCTGTCTTTAACCCTGATTACATACTGATTAAAGATATGATAATTTTTAACACCAGAATCCTTATATAAAGCCTTAGGTGTCTTAACAAATTCTTCTAACCCTCTTTCACGAAAAAGCCTGTTATAAGTTTCAGCGTTTTTTTGTCTTTTACTATGCCAATCCTCAAGATACTTAAGTTTTACAAGTAAAACTGCTGATTGAAGATTATCGAGTCTGAAGTTACCACCAATATAATCATGATAATATTTAACTTTACCACCATGATTTCTTAAAATTCTTACCAGTTCCACATTATCATCATTTTTAGAGACAACAAGTCCACCATCACCAAAACACCCGAGATTTTTGCTTGGGAAAAAAGAAAAACAACCATAATCACCAAACGTACCAGCTTTCTTACCATTTTTATATTGAGAACCTATTGCTTGTGCAGCATCTTCAATCAACACAAAATTATATTTTTGTTTAAGCTCCATCAATGCATCCATATCGCACATCTGTCCAAACAAATGAACAGGGATAACAGCTTTAATATTTTCTTTACTCAGTATATTTTCTAGTTTATTGCAATCAATATTGAAACTATCCTCATCAATATCACAAAATACAGGAATAGCACCCACCCTTGCGATACAACCTGCAGTTGCAAAAAAACTAAATGTTGTAGTTGCTACTTTGTCACCATGTTTGATCCCTGCAGCCATAAGAGACACTAATATAGCATCTGTGCCAGAAGATACACCCACAGCTCCTGGAACACCAATATACTCAGCAATGGCCTTTTCAAATTCAAATGTCTCCTTACCAAGAATAAACCTTTGCTCTTCCATTATCTTTAAAACAACTTGCTCAATCTCATTTTTTAAAGTTTCGTATTGTTTTTTTAAATCTAGTAATGGTACGTGCATATAAACTCCTTAACTTTTTTTTGACCAATATTATATAATTTTATAAAATTAATTTTAAGCAAATTAGGAGGAACTATGAAAAGAATTTGTGATATCTGTGCTTATGAGTTTGGTGAAGATGAACCAGAGTTTAGATATTTTAGCGATGAAGGAAAAGAACTTAAAGTTTGTGCAAAATGCTACGCACAGTTGAAGAAAAAAGATTATAAAAGTGGTGAGAATCGAGAAGATGGCAGTTCTATGTAAACTCGATATTCTTACTCTTTAAAATTACTCTGGCTTCTTATAAATTTTGCCATCTCATTATCTACCTTTCTAATAAAGTTAGTAAACTAGCTTACAACAGCATTAGAAATAATCATAGTAAAGCGTAGTAAAGGATCTTCTTTTAAAAACTTTTCTTTTTAACTCATTTGACTTCTTTATAAACAACTCATGTTGATATCTATGTAAAATATAGTCAGGGCAATTGTACATCTTCATATACCTTTCTTCCATATCTAAGTGTTTTTTTACATAGTCATCAAGAAAAAAGACGACTTTCTTAACTACTTCAGTCCCATTATC
>Ga0272449_1000690_pt1 | contig 38503 bp, 41 predicted proteins | sample YNPCB0241_FD_198679 | JGI IMG/M metagenome (GOLD analysis project Ga0272449, IMG submission 198679) | Hot spring sediment microbial communities from Yellowstone National Park, WY, United States - YNP-CB-024-1 | ecosystem: Environmental > Aquatic > Thermal springs > Hot (42-90C) > Sediment...
ATAACCGATGTATGCTTATAAATGAATCCCAGGATAGGGCTCATACCAACCACACAAGAATAAAATCCCAGAATCAAGGCTTAGAAAGCCAAAAAACAATACGGAATCTCATAGAGAGAATTGAAAGGATTTTACTGGTCTATTCCTTATGTATTCTTCCCACATCTTGAATCTCATAGAGAGAATTGAAAGCAAAATATTTTTATTTCCGTGTTTATAGTATGCGTGAAGACTACCTGAATCTCATAGAGAGAATTGAAAGCGAGGCTACACAAGCAAGAGCGATGTACCGCCAATATTCATCGAATCTCATAGAGAGAATTGAAAGTTACTACATTCAAGCAGAATATTCATTTCGCTTGGTCTCTGTTCATTGAATCTCATAGAGAGAATTGAAAGCTTCTCCGTAACGTCTTTGAACTCGTCTATCCCAGCTTCTACTAAGAATCTCATAGAGAGAATTGAAAGGACGGGTTTATTAGAAATGCATTAGACAATCGTCCCTTCACGGAATCTCATAGAGAGAATTGAAAGTCTATAAGATTCTCAAAGGCCTTCTTAACCTCTCCAACCCTCGAATCTCATAGAGAGAATTGAAAGGGGTATACGTTGACGGGAGCCTGAGAGTCGAGTTTCCGATGGGGGAATCTCATAGAGAGAATTGAAAGTAATATCGTAGACCATCGATATCTTCTGCTAGCCCACCTGAATCTCATAGAGAGAATTGAAAGAAGACATCACGAAGAAGATTGACAAGCTCAGAAAAGACTTGGGAATCTCATAGAGAGAATTGAAAGTTAATCTTCACCGTGTTCTCGGTTATGGCTGCGTCAAGCTCGAATCTCATAGAGAGAATTGAAAGCAATTGCTCCTTAACCTGTTCTGTAGCTTCAGCATAAGAATCTCATAGAGAGAATTGAAAGTCTATAGTCGTACTTGTAGTATCAACTTTAACCCTAGCCTTGAATCTCATAGAGAGAATTGAAAGGTGATATCTGTGTCAATCATCTCCCTTATCCTGCCATACGAATCTCATAGAGAGAATTGAAAGAGTGGTATTATTATTAAGCTAGAGTACCTATTGCTACTTACGAAGAATCTCATAGAGAGAATTGAAAGTCTGGGAAGGCGGAGGTGCTCCTATAATGTCACGCACACCTCATGAATCTCATAGAGAGAATTGAAAGTTAGGGTTTTGGCCAAAACGGTATATAAACTTTAGCTAATTTGCTTATGAATCTCATAGAGAGAATTGAAAGCAATCGTAGTCGAACTGATTGTAGACGAAACAGTGAAGAAGTAGGAATCTCATAGAGAGAATTGAAAGATTACTCAGAAGCTGCATGCAGGGAGCTAGTTAGATACTATCTTGAATCTCATAGAGAGAATTGAAAGCCGATAAACAATACATTGCTTTGGGAGATGACTGTTTTATGTATGTCGAATCTCATAGAGAGAATTGAAAGAGAATGTTGTAGTAAGCGTTTGGCACACCGCTATCCTGCCTGTGAATCTCATAGAGAGAATTGAAAGTTCTACAAATTTTAGTTGATAATAAGTCTCCAAAGAATCATAGAATCTCATAGAGAGAATTGAAAGGAATCCACAGCGTTGGCACCCAGCTTCCGAAGAGGTCTCCGAGAATCTCATAGAGAGAATTGAAAGGGGAATGAGCCTGAAAGACATAAGCATGGTATACATGACCGAATCTCATAGAGAGAATTGAAAGCTAAACTTTTAACTTCCTCTATTCTTATTCGTATCGTAATGAATCTTAAAAAGAGAAGAACTCATCTCAAGATTATTTGGGTTTTTCTTTCTTGGTTTTTAGTTTCTTAATGGGTTTTTGAAGAGATTCAGAGATATACATTGTCCTAGTAACAATAACATCTATAATCATACATAGACGGGGAATTTTGAGATGAGCTGAAAATATTTATAAGGATTTTGGCGAAATAACATTAAAGTAATTCTATTAGGACGGTCTATTCAAGAGTTGTGTCATTTAAGAATCATGGGGTGGCTTCGTGGTGGACCTGGGATTTCAGGGTAGGGTTGCAATCGTCACGGGATCTAGCAGTGGGATAGGTAAGGCCATAGCGATGGCGCTGGCTCGGGAAGGCTGCAAGCTTGTAATATGTTCTAGGAGCTGGGATAGGATCTCTGGGGCCGCGGAAGAGATTAGGGCTGAGACTGGATCGGAAGTCCTCCCCGTTGAAGCTGATCTGAGGATTAGGGAGCAGGTTGCCCGTATGGTTGATATGGCGCTTGAGAAGTTCGGCAGGATAGATATACTAGTGAATAATACTGGCGGCCCGCCATCATCTATCTTCGAGGAGACATCTGATGAGATGTGGGCTGATGCTGTAAGCCAGCTGCTGATGAGTACCATATACTCCTGTCGCCTCGTGATACCTCATATGAAGAAGAGAAGGTGGGGTAGGATCATAAACATGGCATCGTTCGTCGCTAAGCAGCCCATACGTGGATTGATCCTCTCAAATACGCTGAGGGCAGGCATACTAGCGTTAACGAAGACTCTTGCTCTAGAGCTCGCGGAATACGGGATACTAGTTAACGCAGTCTGCCCTGGCTGGACCCTGACAAAGCGGGTTGAGGAGCTGGTAAGAGCGGAGGCTGGTAGAACTGGGAAGCCCATAGAAGAAATATTGAGGGGGTGGGCTGCCGAAATACCGCTGAAGAGGTTTGCGAAGCCTGAGGAGATAGCTGATGTTGTGGTTTTCCTAGCATCTGAGAGGGCCAGCTACATCACTGGAGTCGTCATACAAGTGGATGGAGGGCTCATAAGATCACTAATATAAGTAATCATGGGAGTCTACGGCTAAAGATATGCTCCTCTGAATCTCCGAGATTCACATCTACAGTATCTCTAGTGATTTCAGGGAGAAGGCATTATGTTTTAAGTAGAAATCCTCATACTTTTCAGCCTAAAACTCTCTCCTCATAGACTAATCCATATGCCCGCAAAGGTAGAAGATCCTGTCCCACCTTCTCTCAGCCAAAACCTCTGGGTGGTTGAGGTTTGAGAGTGATGGGTCCAACCTATCCGTATACTCATCTTAGTTTTTAGGTTGTATATTATGATTCTTAGAGATGTTCTTGTTTTCTACTATTAATGCTCCTATAAAATGGTTATACTTTGTATTGCTATCAGCAGTGTAGATATACCGTTAAGGCTTTTCTTCTAGAGAATTATTAGAGAGAATCTACAAAGCTATAAGTAAGCTGACCAGGGCTACAGAAGCTTTAATGAATCATTTCATTTAAAGGTAAATGAGAAGGCAGTCTAGACAATTGAAGCGGTGAGGCATTGAGCTAAAAACTACTAATACATTCATTCTTATGGTGTTTATGATGAGTAGGAAGCTTGCAGTAGTAACGGGAGCATGCGGGTTCGTCGGCTCACATATGGTAGACCTTTTAATAGAGAAAGGTATCAATGTTAGAGCAACCGATCTAGAGAACGCAGATCGAAGCTATCTTAATATGCTTGATGTAGAGTTTGTCCCCTCCGACCTTACGAAGAAGGAGACATTACGCCAAGCCTTTGAGGGAGCAGACTACATCTTCAATACAGCTTCTATCTTTGATTTTTCAGCTCCTTGGGACCTACTTTACAGAGTGAATGTGCAAGGCGCTAGAAATCTCTGCGAGGTTGCATTGGAGACCAACCCAGCAATCATTGTGCATTGGAGCTCTGGTTCTATATACGGTGCGCCTAGAGAGCTTCCAACAAAGGAAACTCATCCTCCACAACCCTTAAACAATTATGAGAAATCAAAATGGATGCAAGAACAAGTGATGCTGGAATACCATAAACGTTATGGTTTACCTGTAACTGTAATAAGACCAGCGGCCATTTATGGACCTAGAAGTAAGTATGGGGTGATGATACCGATTTTTATGATGGTGAAGGGGATGCTTCGAGCTATTCCTGGAAGTGGGAAAACGATAGGATCATTTGTTCATGTAAGAGACGTTGTAGGTGCAGCTTTATTCTTAGCTGAGAGAAAAGAAGCTATCGGTGAAGTATACAATATTGCAGATGACTCCCATTATACAAATGAAGAGCTTCTACTCTATGTTGCTGAACTCCTAGGTGTAAAAATGTATAAATTTCACATACCAGCTCCACTGGTTGAATTAGTAGCAGGATGGTATGAATGGAGAGCAAAGATGAGAGGTGAAAAACCATTGATCGTAAGAGATGCTGTAAAATATCTTTTCCATAACTATTGGCTTGATAACTCGAAAATTAAAAAGCTAGGTTACAAGTTACTGTATCCAGACACTAAGGTGGGTTTAATGGAAACAATAAAATGGTATAAAGATAAGAGACTATTATAATATAACTTTGGGTTATTGGATATGAGTTTTCTCCTCGATCCATTATTGTTGATTGCTTTAGGAGCAGGTATAGCACTTCTAGATAGACATATCCCATCTTTCTCAAAGAAGTTTACACTCGTTTTAACCACCATCACTCTCACCATTTTCTGGATAGTTGGTAGTCTATTTTATCTTGACTATCTAAGTATCCCTTGGATTGGAGATGCTGGAAGGGGCCGTCACTTCATGTGGAATTCAGGTATTGAGCTTATCGGCCTTAAACCACCCATAGACGTTTCTGCAACCTACACCGACCCCCTCAACAAGTTAAATATTGCTGCCATCTTACTGTTTACATCTTACCCCATTTTTCTATACCTTGGCATTCATATATGTAAGACTCTTATGGAGCGTAGACATAGAACATGCTTCTCGAAGCATAGTTTTAATTAAATCTAGAATATTTCCTAGAGAGGGTGCCTCCAGTGGGTGGTGAGCTTCTAATACTATTTATTGGAAATTCTTTGTTTAAGGATGATAGGATAGGTCTTATTGTAGGAGAGAAGCTGAAGCCAATTCTTGAGAGTGAAGGATTCCATGTTGAAGTCCTAGATAAGTCTGGTCTCTCCCTGATAGATTATATTGAAGGTAGAGAATTAGTTATAATAGTTGATAGTATCATAACATCGGAACATCAAGTAGGAGAAGTAGTAAACGTAGACCTAAATAAACTAGAAAGCTACTCAGTATGGAGCCCCCACTATATGGGTGTACCTGAAACATTGAAGATTATGGAGGAGCTAGGTATACCTAAGCCTGAGAAGCTATACGTGATAGGGATAGAAGTAGTAGACGTTTACACAATCTCAGAAGAAATCTCAAAAGAATTAGAAGAAAGACTAGAAGAGATATCGAGTAAAGTCTACGAAATGATAAAGAATAAAGTGAATAAATAAGTTGAGTATATCCTATGGTAATCTAGGTTAGTTAGTTTTTCTTAGTTGTATTAGTTATCCGCTCTATGAAACTATCGGTGGACCATTCCTTTATCAAGATTACTTCTATCCAATATAGTAAACCGAGTAAGTATTCTAGGAATAGTTAGTATAAAGCCCCAAAGCGTGAAGACTGTCGCCGTCATTAATCCTCCAACTATAGTTATCTCATGAAGCATTACTGGGATATCTACTGGGTTAGCCATAGCTGTTAAGAAGGGTGGCCATGGAACTACTTCACCATGCCAGACATGTTCTACTGCTAGTAGAGCTACCCCACCCCATAAGAGTGTATTTAGAATACCTAATTTTAGTTTCTCAATTTTTCTAGTAAATGTTTTCTGGATTACCGTTGTTATTACTGCTATAATCATAGGTGTTATGAAGCATGCCATTTTTAATCCCCCTTCTTAGTAACACCAAAAGGTTAAATAATTGTTACTAATAAACCTTTCTGAGAAAAAATGTGGCTATTAATACTGCTTTTCTCAGCAACTATATCCACAGCATTGTGGTATTCTAAAGCTGAAGATGATATATACATGTTAAAATTCTTAAGCTTAATCTTCTGGGGAGCATCAGTAATGGTCTTCATAGACCATCTAATTAGCTATATTACCGAGGGAGGAAAATTCATAGAAGTAACGATCGAGTCAACCATACTAGGATTCGTTCTAGTAATCACAGCATTAATAATCTGGGAGATAGCATTACTGGTAAAAGACCCGAAACAAGTAATTCGCAAGAAAATACAATGAGAACACAGTACCCAGACATACTCAACATTGTAAGCATGTATTTAACCTATAGTAACTAGAGAATGAAGGAGAAACCCTAGAAATTCCGCAATCCAATCTTCCAATTTTATTTTTGTAATCTCGATCTTACAACTTACTCATTTTAAGACAACCTTGCGTATTTGCTGAAAAATGAATTAACAAATAACTATAGAGTAAACTGAATCTTCACAAGCTCCTACGACTCTTATGCTTTATCTATTATCCCGTACCTTCTTAGGTCTTCTTTATCCGTATTGCTTATATCGTACTTTAAGCGAGTCAGCTTCAGATGTAGAAATGAAGTATTCTAAGAAGACTATTAAGACAGGAGTCTCGTTCCCATCTGAGCTCTTAAGAAACTTTGATAAAGTCTTGAAAGAGATAGGTATACCTTCAAGGTCTCAGGGTCTCCAGGAAGCTATAAGAGCTTTCATAACAATAAACACCTGGAGGATTGGTGGAGAAGAAAGTGTAGCTGGAGCTATACTAGTACATTACTCCCACGATATTAAAGGTCTCGAAGAAGAATTAACAGATATTCAACACGAATTCACAGACATTATACCATCAGCTCTCCACCTACACTTAACAAAAGAAGACTGTTTACTAATAATTGTTGTAAAAGGAGCAGTATCTAGGATTAGAGAGTTGACAGAAAAAATTAGAAGTTTAAGAAGGATTAAGCAGCTAACGCCGATTCTCACACCAATCTATTAGAGATTGTAAGCAGGCACTTTAGCTAGACTTGATAAACTTCTCCAGGCTTCAACACTACTACTTTAACTCCTTTAACCTTAATTTTCCTCAATTCACTTTTAAATTCTTCTGGATCCTGCTTTATTACATCAAAAGTATTGTAATGCATTGGGATAACAATCTTAGGTTTTACCAGGGCTGCTGCTAATGCTGCTTCTCTTGGTCCCATAGTGTAGAATCCACCGATTGGTAGTAGAGCTATTGAAGGCTTGTATAATTGTCGGATAACCCTCATATCATGAAAAACTGTTGTATCTCCTGCATGATATATGCTGGTCTTACCATCCGATAACACTGCTCCACATGGATTAGAAGACATAGAATGGAATGCTGGGGTCAAGGTTATAGATAGCCCATCTATCTTAACGGTTCCACCTATATTCATTCCAATGCAATTTTGTACTCCTTCGCTTGAAGCTTTATTGGCTGTTTCATATACCGATACTACTGTAGAGTTATGCTTTTTCGCTATCTCAATAGAATCTCCAAAATGGTCTCCATGGTCATGTGTAATAACAATGATATCTATATGTTGAAGGTCCTCAGGCTTCAATGGGGACAGCGGATTCTCTTTCAAGAATGGATCAATTAAAACTCTTTTATCAGCTATCTCTATCTCGAAAGCTGCATGACCCAACCATTTAACAGAAACCATACATAAAAATCTATTAAAGAAATTATTAATACTTTCTTTAGAGTAAATGAAATTTATCTTAAAATAAGAGGATGCAGAATGGAGAGTGAGAGATTTATCTTACTTTTATCCTCTCTAGAATAGGGAGGGCTGAGATGGCGTTAACAGATATTACAGATTATGCAAGTAGAAGAATTACTAGAGTAGGTGCTCACAGCCATATTAAGGGTCTTGGGTTAGATGGTTTAAGAGCTAAGCCTATAGCTGATGGCCTTGTAGGGCAGATTGAAGCACGTGAAGCTGCTGGAATAGTCGTTAAGATGATCAAGGAAGGGAAGATGGCTGGTAGAGCAGTATTATTTGCTGGCCCTCCAGGAACAGGTAAGACAGCTATTGCTTATGGAATTGCTAAAGAGCTTGGTAAAGATGTACCTTTTGTTGCTTTGAGCGGTTCAGAGATTTATTCTTCAGAATTGAAGAAGACTGAGGTTCTTACTCAAGCTATGAGGAAAGCTATCGGTGTTAGATTGAGAGAGCAGAGACACGTATACGAAGGTGAGGTAGTCCAGCTGGACATAAAGACCCGGAAGCATCCCTATAACCCATATCAAGAAATTCCAGACCATGTTGTTCTCGGTTTAGCAACTAAGGATGATAGGAGAGTGTTTAAAGCAGGTCAGAGCATCGCTATCCACCTTATCCAGCAGGGAGTAACACTCGGTGACATAATAATGATAGATGCAGAAACAGGGAAAGTAACAAAGCTCGGTAGGTCTGAGGAAGCAGCTGAGAAATATGAGATAACTACATGGGAGGAGAAGCCTATACCTAGACCAACTGGACCCGTAGAGAAGAATAAAGAGTTTGTCTATGTCTTAACACTTCACGACCTTGACCAGATATCTGCACAACATCGAAGTGGAGGATTATTCAGTCTACTGTTCGGTGGTACGCCATCAAAGGAGATAGATTCAGAGATAAGGAAAGATGTTGATGAAATGGTTAAGAAGAGGCTTGAAGAAGGTACTGCAGAGATAATTCCAGGAGTACTCTTTATAGATGAAGTTCACCTACTCGATATAGAAGCATTCTCATTCTTGAATGCAGCTATGGAGAGCGAGCTTGCACCGATACTCATATTTGCAAGTAATCGTGGAGTAACAAAAGTTAGAGGCACAGATATAGAATCACCGCATGGGATCCCCCTAGACCTTCTAGATAGACTACTAATAATCAGTACTAGACCATATACTAGGGATGAGATTAAGAAGATTCTAGAGATAAGAGCAGCTGAAGAGAAAGTAAAGATATCGAGTGAAGCTTTAGAAGCTTTAACAGATATTGGTGTTGAATCCACACTTAGATATGCTGTCCAACTTCTTAGGCCAAGCATGGAGATAGCGAAGGGAAATGGAAAAGAAGAAATAACAGTTCAAGACGTTATTGAAGCTAAGAAGTTATTCTCTGATATAAAGAGGAGCGTAGAAGAACTTAAAAGATTTGAGGAGTTAATGTTGAAGTAGAATGGGTAAGCTTATCTGTGGAATAGATGAAGCTGGAAGAGGCTCCGTAATAGGACCAATGGTTATAGCTGGAATTCTAATAAATGAAGAAAAAATAAACGAATTGACCAACTTAAAGGTTAGAGATTCTAAAGAAGTCAAACCAGAGGAAAGAGAAAAACTCTACGATGAGATTTTGAAGATAGCTGAGACGTGGAAGATAATAATACTAACTGCTAAGGAAGTAGATTCAGAAACTAGAAGAAATAAGATGATGGGAATAAACCATCTAGAAGCAAGGAAATTCATCGAGATAATAAATGAGCTTAAACCAGACATAACTTACATCGATTTACCATCTAGAAACCCTGAAAAATTCAGGTCGATAATATATCAAAAGCTGAAGCATGAATGTCAACTCATCTTAGAGCACAAAGCAGATAAAAAATATCCAGCTACGTCTGCAGCATCTATAATAGCCAAGGTTACTAGAGATAGAGAGATAAAGAAGCTTAAAGAAAAATTTGGAGATTTCGGGTCAGGATACCCCCACGACCCTAAAACAAGAAGATTCATTAGAGAAATACTTAAGTCGAGTAGTGAAGCACAAGAATACATTAGATCAAGCTGGCAAACAATAAAAAGAGTCATGCAGACGAGACTAGAAGAGCATGGGGACTAGTTTGAGGATACTCTATGCTTTAACGGGGCCACCTGGATGTGGTAAAACTACAGCCATTCTAAAAATTAACAATATACTGAAATCATCGAATGTAAAGATTGATGGAATGTATACTGAAGAGATTAGGGCTTCAGGGAGACGTGTAGGGTTTAGAGTAACTAGGATTGCTACTGGAGAGAGCGGGGTCATGGCCCACGTAGATTTTAAGAGTTCTTATAGAATCGGTAAATACTTTGTTGATATCAAGACTCTTGAAACAATTGGTGTTGCAGGGATACTGAATGGGCTAGACTCTGCAGAAGTAGTAATCATTGATGAGGTTGGACCGATGGAACTCTACAGCAATAGCTTCATTAATGCTGTCAGGAGGCTCTTATCACGTGATATTCCCGCTATATTAACAGTCCACTATAGAGCATCCCACCCCATAGTCTATGATGTTAAGAAGACTGCAGGTGATAGATTAATAACTTTAAATGAGAGTAATAGAGATAGAATCCCCTACGATGTATCAAGAGAGATTCTAGAAACCCTAGGGAAATCAGTTTCTTAAAGAATAGCTTTAATTTAGCATTCTTAAAATCAAATCCATCCATCTATCTTGAAGAATCTTCTACGATACCGTATCATTATTACGATTTCTTGATGGTTGGTAATGGAGTATTCCAAGAATCCTTTCTTTAACGATACACCATATAACAGGGTCTCTCTAATTACCATATAGACTAAAACTGAGAATACTCAAGATATTCAGGGTCATTTAAATTCAATGAGGAAACATATTGTTGAGATCTTCTATAGAGCTAGTAAACCAATGTATTCTAATTCTCCTGTAATTGGGTTTACTCTATAACCCATGCTCTCTAGAGCTACTACTCCTAGGACTGCTGAATCTCCTTCTTCACCCATTACGACTTCAACAATCGCTTCAGCTTCTCTATATCTTACTCTAGCAAATGATACATCACGCTCAATTAATTCACCACTTATAGTCTTGAACTTCTTTCTCCCAATAGGTTCTAGACCTATTTTTTCTAGTATCTTCTTGGGTATCCAAGGTAGTGTAGCTCCAGTATCAACTAGTAATTCAACTTCTTCTCTTAAAAGCTTGATCGGGTTTTCTATAATTATCTTCACGTATGTTAAGCCCATGGTCTTAAAATCCTCTACTCGATAGATTATAATCCCAACTTAATAACAGTTACTACTATTGTTATCCGATTTCGGTATGGTTTTCTGCTAAAGTCTTTGATGGAAAATTATATAGGAGATAAGGTGAGCTCCATGAGATGCTGATACTCCTCTATCGATTAATGGATTCGCTTCTACAACATCTAGCCCTATGATTTTCTCTATAGGTATCTTGTTAAGAAACTTGTTTATCTGTATGTATGTTAAACCTCTAGGGGATGGATTGGATACTCCGATAATACCTTGCTGTTCCAGTACGTCTAAGTCTATGCTGACGTAGATTTTCCCAGAATCTTTCAAGAAGTTATTAAATCTGTCTACTGCTTCATCAATATTCTTTTCTATACTCTCAGTTGAGATAAGTAGGTCAACATTCTTCTCAGCATATTCTAATTCTTCTCTTGAGAAGTCCCTACACCCTACTACTGCTACCTTGCCTGTCTTCTTCTCTAAGAATCTTCTAAGCCATGTTGCATGGTTTATTCTTGTATCCATAAACTCACTACGTAAATCTAAATGTGCATCAAAAATTATTACTGTTGGTTCAACATGCTTGGCTAGAGCTTTTAATGAAGCTAGTGTCAAGGTATGCTCCCCACCCAATATAATGGGCTTCTTCTCATCTCCGATTATCTTCTCTACGACTCTGTACACTCTCTTCAACATCCATCTAACATTAACAGTAGGTACTAAGTCTCCAAGGTCAGCGATCCTAAGACATACTTCATCCATATCTGGATAATCTATATTCTCTGAGAATATTCGGATAGCAAGTGGACCAAATCTACACCCTGGGATAAAAGTAGTAGTAGAATCAAATGGGACTCCAAATACTATGTATTCTGCATTTTCATAATCTTCTCCAACGCTGAACAAGCTTAACCTACTCTTAAGATACAATCTTAGAATATCATTCTGCATGATTTTTCTACATTGAATGTAAGAATGAGCCTATAAAGATTATGCCTAGAGAATGTTTATCAGATATTCTAGATCTGACTCAGTATGATGTACCGTAGACTCGTAGCTACACTCTTACTAGCGTTTGTTTCACGTATTGTTCTTTCACCCTTTTTCGGTCATCCTTGGGACATGTACATCTGGTTTAAGTCTGGAGAACTCGCCTTATCTAATATAAACATATATCTACTGGAGAACCCTGTTGATTATCCTTGGGGTTTCTATGCTTATCCACCTACATGGTTATACTGGCTAGCAATCGTAGCTATGATTGGAAGAGTAACCGAGAATCTATACTTTACCGTCTTCATGATAAAACTCCCAATAATCGTATCAGACATATTAGTAGGGCTTGTAATTTTCAGGATTGCTAAGAAGCTTGGATATGGTGAGAAGAAAGCATTTATTATTTCATGTATCTGGTTGTTTAATCCAATTACATTTTTTATTTCATCGATTTGGGGGATGTTTGATTCCATAGCAGTACTCTTCATGCTTGCAGCTCTCTCATCAATACTAGATAGGAAGTATACCCGAGCAGGCGTTCTAACAGGTATAGGCATCTCCATAAAACTTTTACCTGCTCTACTTATCCCACCTTCAATAATATACCTCATTAAGTCTAAGCAGGAAAGAAAGTGGAATGTCTTGGCGAACCTCTTAATTATTCCATCAGCAGTCTTTTTATTATTCTCTCTACCATTCTTAAACACTCCAGTCCAATACTTAACACATATACTACAGCATGCAGAGAGTGTCGGAACATTTACCTACTGGACAGCTTTATCTACAGTAATCAATACATCCATTTTCTGGTTTGTGCCTATAATAGTATACAGCATCGTTTTAGCTTCATCTTTTAGAAAGCTTAAAAATGGAGTGCATGAATATATTAGGACTCTGGGAGCAACAGTCTTAACATTCATAGCTATGTCGCCTAAGGTCAATATACAGCATACATTAACATTTATCCCCTTAGTCTTATTGTATTACAGGTTCCTAGACCATAAAGATGTAATATACAGGTTTGCATATCTAGTAGTAGCTGGAGCCGTCTGGCTAGCTTCCTCTCTAACAATATTATCAAATTATAGCTTAGAGTATGTTGGTAGGATCTATACTCCAGATACATATGATTTCGGAGTAGGAGCCATAGCTCTTATCGTTAGCTCTGTATTAGGTGGAGTATTCATGGTTAGATTAATGCTTGAGATGCTGGGACTAAGAAATATAGAATATAGAATCATTAATAAGAGATGGGGAATAATAGGTATATTGGTATCCTTCCTACTCATGTTTTCAGTATCTGCAACCCCTTCTGGAGTATCTCTACCTGAAGCTGAGATTAGAATAGGTATCCCGGAAAGTGTTGATTCAGCTTTCACCCCTAGAAGCAGTATAAGCATCGACTCTTATCTTAAACACTACGATGTAAACTACGTTGTTTTAGCATGGTCCCCAGACTTCGTAAACACCTATGAGAAGCTTAACTATAGTAAAGATATAACAGAATATGCTAGATTCCGAGCAGGCTCAAATAAATGGACGATGGGTGATGTTATATGGTTAATTAATGAGCTACATTTTAGGAGGGTGAAAGTACTATTAGGAGTCTATCTTAAAATTGAAGAGATTAAACCCCATTATGGTGTACAAGGATACTCTGTAGAGTGGGTTAAACGACACCCAGAAGTAATCAGTGAAGCAGACATCCTACTATTCAATAATACTATAAAGATTGATAATTCCAGCGTCCGTCCCTATTCAAGGTATTTTGCTGAAAAGATTGGAAAAATAATTAAAGATATGGGGTACGATGGAGTCTACTTAATGGGTTGGAGTAATTGGAAGAAGAATACTCATGGTTTATCTCACATTATTCCTCTTATCAATGAATTAAAGAAGAGGGGGGAAACAGTATTCATTGAGGGTCCAGAATCAACATACTGTATAGAGGAGACTGTAAATCTCGTAGAATTATCTGATTATGTTATCTTAAAGACTGCTCCATGGGTATATACAGTATACTATGCTAGAACTGATAATGTAACTTTGACAGATTACAAAAATTATATTAGCGAGTTATTTTCAAGACTTGATGAAGATAGCAAGAAGAAAGTCTTGTTCAGTTTATATCTACTAGATTTCGTAGATGGATGGACTACTCCTGCAACTCAACTCTATATAGAAGCTAGAGAATTTCACAATATGGGATTAACTACAGGATATGCATTATATTACACAAGTAGATATGTCCCCTACAGAATCTCAATTGAGCGGTAACCTCACCCAGACTATAAGATCTAGAATATTGTAGTGGATAGGTTATTCTTCGGGAATCCGTCTCCATACTGCGATTTGAGGATAAAGTTTTCCATCTCTTGAGACCCTAGCAGATCCAAGATAGATCTTGTCTATCTTACCTACAATATATCGACTGTCAGTATTAATGGATAGATGGATAGGTGCTCCACGCATCCATTCTCTACATTCTTCTTCACTCAATTCTACTACATTCTTAGTTATTTGATTGTTTAATAGCTGGCTCCCCTCGATAGATAAGAAGACATCATTCTTATTCCTTCTATATTTTGCTACATACACTCCTATCTGTAAAACTTTTCTAAGTTTTCTAGCAACTTCAATTGTTTCAAGAGTTGTTGCTCTTATCTTGCTATCGCCTCCCATTACTAAGATGAATTCTTCAAAGGCCTCCTTAACCCCATGCTGCTGATATAATAACTCCTGTAATATTTTCTTCTCAGAATCGTTTAGAATCTTCATATCTTTAACCACCTTTCCTAATCTTTACGATGTAGAAACCTTCTGCATTATTATGATATGGATATATTCTCAAACTCTTAGATAATTCATCACTCAGCTTCATATTATTCCACTCCGTTAATCCTTCTTCATACCTTAATCCATTCAGCTTAATTTCTTCAATATACGCATTACTTCTAGACCTAAGTAATTTGTGGACTACGAGCTCATTTTCTTCAACTGTTAATGTGCAGGTCGAATACACTAGGGTTCCACCTAGTTTTAAACAATCGAATGCAGCTCTAAGAAGCTGGAATTGTAGTCTAGATAGCCTAATAACATTATGGATAGACCAGTTTTTTACTACACTCCAATCTTTACTCACTATCCCTAAAGAGCTACAAGGTGCATCCACGAGGACTCTATCAAAGAATTCTCTAGCTATCTTTGGAAAGACTCTCCCATCCAATGTAGTTACTACAACATTGTATACTCCAAGCCTCTGAAGGTTTGATGATAATGCTTTACACCTATCTATCACTGGGTCATTCGCTATGAGTACCCCTCTACCTTGAAGGATCTGGGAGATCTGGGTACTCTTACTTCCAGGTGCAGCACACATATCAAGTATTATCTCACCTGGCCTTGGATCTAGGGCTTCTACAGAGGCCATGGATACTGGACCTTGGAGATAGATTAATCCAAGCATATGCTCTATGGTAGTGCTAAGCTCGAATTCCTCCTCCAAGATGTAGCCATACCTAGCCCATGGAATCTTCCTGAAGAGAATATTCTTCTTTCTCAACCTCTCCAATATGTATTCTTCTGGAAGCTTCAAAGTATTCACTCTGAAACCCTCGGGAAGAGGCCTACTCCAAGAATCAATTAAAAGATCATACTCTAGACTAGGTATCCTCGCTAAGTAATCTCTCAGTTCATCTTTCATAAATGATTCAATCATTCCCTACATAGATTCAATAAGAAATGAGAATATAACTCTAAGATGCTTCTTCCCAGCTGAGATTAAGATACTCTTTCAAGAACTCAAACTTAATGTGCTCTCCCTACAGCATATTCATACATGTCTCATCCTAACCATCCTATACAAAGAACTTTCAGATACTCTATATCCAACTTAGACAGCACACTTCATATATTGGCATATTTCAGAAAGAGGTCAACCCCTCTGAGACATCTACATTCTTATTTCCTCCCTGAAAACTGAGAAGATACATTTATAGACAACTATTACCTTATCTTATCCATGGGTTCTCATTGGGTATTCATTGTTAAGGACCATAAGTTAATGGGTAGGACTATACCTGCCATGGAGGTTTTGAAGGACCGTGTTAAGAATAAGTTCTGGTCTCTAAGTTCAAAGGCAAGAAATGTTAAGAAGATTAAGCCTGGAGATTACGTACTCTTCTATATAACTGGGAAAGATGAGAGAGGATTTGGAGGATATGGTGTTATAGCTACGGAACCTCACCCAGTAACCCCTGAGCAGAGGTTTCATATAGTTGGTATGCCTTCAGAAGCTTTTGATTACGCAGTTGATTTCTCAGAAGCAGTAGTATGGGATAAACCTATAGCTTTAGAAGAATTAGGAGATAAGCTGTCTATACTGAAGGGTAGGCGCTCCCTGAAAATACCATTTCGTGGAAGCATAATTAAGATAACTGAAGAAGATTTTCAAACAGTAATACAATACGAGAAACCTCCATGATCATCTACGCCTAGATGATTCAATCATTTTTAGATGAATAGTGTTCGGCTTTATTCTTCTAGATAATGGGGGGCAGATGCTTTATCTCAAGAAGGGATGGTGGCATCTTCCTCTTATGCTCAGTTTCATAATACCTTCTACAAACCCATACAGCTATATCAATAGGTAGCTCAGCCCTCTTAGCTGCTTCTTCAATCCCTAATCCTTCATCAAATATATTAAATAATAGTATGTCTAGCTTACTATAATCTACTGGTAGTTCATTTAATGCAACATGTCCAGGGAAGAGCCTAGGAGCTGAAGGTTTAGTATATATTCGTCTCGGTAAATCTAGGTATGCAGCCAGCTCACGTAGCTGCGTTTTGTATAGATGTGCGATAGGTAGGAAATCAACTCCTCCATCTCCATACTTTGTATAGTATCCTATCAAGATCTCACTCTTATCTCCTGTTCCAGCGACAAGCCCACCTATAAGATTTGCATAAAAATAAAGGAGGCACATCCTAATCCTTGCTCTTAGATTACCAAAAGCCATCCTATACTTTTCATCTTCTGGGTTCAGTTTTAGTGACTCTGCATAACTATCAAGTATCCGGTCTATAGAGATGACCTTGTAGTTTATGCCTAAATGGTTGGCCAGCCATATAGCATCTTCAATATCTTCTTGAGGTGTAAAGTATGTAGGCATAATTAATCCTTGAACCCTCTCTGAACCTAGAGCTTTAACTAGTAAAGCAGATGTAACACTACTATCGAGACCGCCGCTCAGCCCAACTACTACATCCTTCTCCCCCACAATCTTCTGAATAAACTCAACTATCTCCTTAACAACTTTTTGAAAATCAAGTTTCAAAAAATCCATCAAGTAAGATTACGCCTACAGCTTCAATTAAAGCAGCCAATATTAATATTTTATTTAAAGTTTAATACAGTATGTAACGGGGCCCGTAGCCTAGAATGGATATGGCGCCGGCCTTCGGAAGTATTGGAGAAAGCCGGAGGTCGAGGGTTCAAGTCCCTCCGGGCCCGATTATGAATTACCGTGTGTCAACATTCTTAGATAAATCTACATCTCATAAGTGATAGTGTTTTACATCATCATGTATTCAAGGGATTTTCCTAGTAATCTTTAGTACCGGTTCTCTATTAAGTATTGTCTCTAGGATTTTACAGGATTATTCGTAGTATTATTTTTATTGTTTTCGAGATACAATATTTATCTATTGACTATTCCATAGGTAAATCCTGGTCATGGTTACTGCTAGGAGTACTGGAAGAGAATTATTTCAAATTAACAATGGTGTTAGCCATATAGTAGTTGATTTACTTAAAGTTCTTAAAGATAGGTATAATTATAAGAAGCTTTCAAACTTAACGGGTATCCCTATCTCTACATTAACAAGATACTTAACCGGGAAAACTATCCCAAAAGGTAGTAAAGCTAGGCGGCTTCTCAAAAATCTCGTCTTGAATCTGAATCTTTCATCTCTTATATCCCAGTTAATTAGAGATGGTGATTCAATCGATCTATTCAAGGTAATGTTTAATCCAAATATGATTAAGATTATAGGAGCACATGTTATAAACGAGTATGTAGGAATGAAGATTACTTCTTTCATGGCTTTAGACTTATTAAGTATTCCATTAACAGCTTATCTATCCACTGTTACATCACGCCACTTCTATATAGTTGCTAGAGAACCATTACCCGTAGATAACCAAGAACTCTTCACTATATTCTTAAATGATTCTAGGAGCATCTGGCCAACATGCTACTGGGTTTATTTCAATCAAGCTAGGAAGAAAGAAAGTATATTGATGGTCTCTGCAAAAACCCCAGAGTATGAATTCTTCAATAAGCTTATCGAAGTACTTGAGAAGAAGAATGTTGAGATAGCTGGTTTATTCTCACTGATAGGAAGTGAGGAGGAATTCTCAAAGCTAAGCTTAAAACCTGGATGTAAGAGATACTGTATCTTATCATGATAGAAGATTAACCATACTCTCTCCAAGTGTGGTTACACTTAGTACATCTAAAGAATAATGTCATGGGCTCATCTGCAGCCCTCGTCTGTATAGACCACCAATAGGCTTCTCTATTCCCGCATCGGGGGCATACGACATCACTAGTTGTTGGAAGGACTTTTTCTTCCTCACTCTCTATCATGACTAAATTAGGTCTAGAACGCTTCTTTACAAGATTTGTTACTATGACTTCTTCTGCTCTCTTCTCGTATCCACACTTTGGACATACCAGTGTAGAATTACTCGACTTCTTCTTCAAAACCATGACTTTCCCACACTTAGGGCAGAACTCCATGGACTCCTCCACTAAACTATAGCTGTATCTACTTGTTAATTAATCTTCAGCAAGATTAACGATAGATCTCATGGATAAATTTGTTTTCTCTATTCTCTGCTCGTAATACTAGAATACTAGACAGGTATCTTAGAACCGTTTTGTAATCGTCTTGATAATTATTTTATGTTCTTAGATTTAGTATCTGGAGTAACGTTCTAAAGAATGTATATGATATGTCTCCCAGGAAGATATAGTATAGGAAGCCAGCTGTGATGAATATTATGAGGGGTATGCCTGGTGTAGCCCATACATCGTCTCTATCTATCTCTGAAAGCTCTAGGGAGAATAATCCAAACTTGAATCTCCTAGTATGGTCTGCCTCTTCCATTAAGAACCAGAATCTCCTATTCCTAGCATTCTTTAATCTTACACCAAACATTAATGCGAGGAGCTTCCTTATAGTAGATTCATGGTGGAATCCTTCAAATATATCTCTCTTCTTGATTAATTGTGTTAAGTTGTATATGAGGATAGTGAGGGGGAGTATGAGGGAGAATATTAAACCGTTCGTTAAGGTTGCTAAGCCTGTGAATGGGTGGAGGCTTCTATCTGTCTGGTGTAATGGTAGTCCTAGAGACACTATAAGGATAGCTTTAGCATCAGCTCCACCATACAATCCTAGGAAATAGAACCCGAATGCTAAGCTACTTGAAAACCCAATAGAGAGTATAGATAGGAGTAGCTTATCCATAGACCATCTATGGGCTAGATCAAATACTGTTAGAATAGTAGCTAGTACGCCTGAGATTATCCAAGCTTTATCATCTACTTCACGGTACTTCCAGTCGAGGTACGATGTATAGAGTAGGGTTGCGGAGACCAAGCCTATCCTAGTAATTAGGAGGGATTCTTGAAGCATATTTATTCAACCACTACATCAAAGGTTTTCATTACTTTAGGGATAAACTCTATAACGTCTGTCGCAGTTATATGTAATCCATAGATTGATGTAGCTTCTTCACCTGCTCTCCCATTAATCCATGCACCCGCAGCCGCTGCCTCAAAGGGTTCTGCACCCTTAGCTAATAGAGCAGCTACAACTCCTGTTAGTACATCTCCTGTTCCCCCAGTTGTCATAGCGGGAGTACCAGTCTTGTTTATAGCTGTCTTCTCACCATCAGAGATTATATCTATCATTCCTTTTAGAAGTATAGTTACTTTAGATTCTGAAGCTTTCTCTCTAACTTTATCTATTCTCTCACTTAGTTCTCCACTTAATTCTTCTCCGAAGACTCTCTTAAATTCTCCTGCATGAGGGGTCATAACTACTTTTCTTCCAAGGATTCTTGGAAGTACTCCAGGGTATAGTGCAGTAGCATCTAGGACAAGCTTCTTATTTAGAGCTAAAGCTTCCCCTATAACGAATTCTATTCCTTTCTCGCTTCCTTCAGCGAGACCAGGCCCAATCACGACTGAATCTACTGATGGTAGAATCTTTAATATTCTTCTTGATGCACCTCTAGTAAGCTTTATGTCTGTTAGAGGTATTACTATAACGTTGGGTGAGAGGGCTCTAATAGATAATGCAGTCTTCTCGGGTGCAGCTATATAGGCTAGGTCTACTCCTGCTCTTAGAGCAGCCATAGCTGATAGGAATGGTGCTCCATGGTACATCCAGCTACCTCCTACCACAAGTACCACTCCATTCTGACCTTTATGAGATGATGCTTTCCTCGGTTTTACAGCTTTCCTAACAATCTCCTCGTTAACTTCTATAAAATGCATCATGAATGAATCATCATGCCTCAATATATAAGTAAAGCCTTGGTCTAGAAGCGTCCATCCAACTGTATACTTGATGAGTATATTTTAGAGAATAACAAAAATAAAATGGTGTGGAGGGTTTTACTTCTTCTTGCTTGGTGCTGGTGGTGCTAGGATTATCTCTATGGTGCTGACGTTTCTTGGTCTCCCATCGTTTCCAACTCTTCCTTCCTCGGTTCCAATCTTAACGTTTTCTACTTGTGCATCGTGGATGAATCTTCTTCTAACGACTTCAACTACGTCTACAGCTTTACTTATTGCTCTTCCACGTGCTTTTAGTACTACTTTTCTTCCTTCCGTTAATGGTAGAGTCGTTGCAAGAACGTAGTTCATCGTTGGCTTCCTACCAACCAAGATTATGGCTTCACCGGATGGTCCTACGCTCATCTAAATCCCCTCAATTATACGGAGATTCTAGGGTTAAGATTCCTAAAAAACTTTTCTTCTTAAGATTAATATTCTAACAGAGACTGGTTTATAGAATTGACTTGGTGTAACCTGATTATCTCATTCGCCTCTAAGGATTTTCATTACTTCTCTATTTTCTAAAAGCTCGTTTGGAGCTCCTTCGAAGATTATTTCACCCCTCTCTATTACATAGATTTTTTCAGCTACTTTTGTTGCTATTAGAACGTTTGATTCAGCGATCACGATTCCAATATGTTGTTCCTTAATCATATTGATCGCCTTAATGAATCTCTCTATTACTATGGGTGCTAAACCTTCAAATGCTTCATCAATAAGTAAATGCTTGGGTAGAATTGCTAAACTTCTTGCTATTGAAAGCATTTTCTTCTCGCCACCACTCAAATAGTAGCCTTCTCTATTCATAAATTGCTTTATTTCTGGAAAGATCGTCAAAATAATATCGAGTATATCGTCTAATTTAGAGAGATTTCCAGAAAGGTATGCTGCTAGACGTATGTTTTCTTCTGCTGTTAGCCAGGGAAATATACGCATATCTTCTGGGACGTAGCCTATCCCATTCTTCACTCTTATATGGGTTGGCATGTTTGTTATATCAGTATCGTTTACGAGGATCCTCCCTCTAGATGGTTTGTAAATTCCAATGATCGATTTGAACGTGCTTGATTTGCCTGCTCCATTCCTACCGACTATAGCTACGATCTTTTCTTCCTCAGAATTGATCGATATACCTCTCAAAATATCGGTTTCCGCTATTCTTAGATATAGATTTTCTACTTTAAGCATATACGCCACCTAGTAGAACCTTCTTCACTTCTTCGTTTCTTCTAACTTCCTCTGCTTCTCCATCAGCTATTATTCTTCCTTGATGCATTACTATCACTCTTCCACCGTACCTGAAGACTATATCCATATCATGCTCAATTATGATGCTAGTAACCTTCGTCTTCCTGATTATTTCTAAGATTTTCTCCATGATTTCATATTTATCTTTTGTAGCAACACCACTAGTCGGTTCATCCAACATTACTAGTTTAGGATTCATTGCAAAAGAAATAGCTACATCTAGAAGTTTTCTATCACCATAAGATATACTCTTAATATTCTTATCGGCCACATCGATTAAACCGAAGAGTTTAAGAATATTCTCAGCTTCATTGGATACTTCTACATACTGATCTACTAGTTTATACATCTTACTGTAATTTTTCCATCTCGAGAATAATGCGGTCATAAGATTTTCGTAGACTGTTAATCCATCAAATATATTCACGAGCTGAAAACTTCTAACGATTCCTTTCTCAATTCTTTTCAAGGGAGGGTGCCTAGTAATCTCTTCACCTAAATATATTATCCTCCCTCCATCCGGAAAAATGTAGCCGCTTATTACATTCACCAGTGTCGTCTTGCCTGCCCCATTCGGCCCTATCACCATTACGAGTTCGCCCTCTTCTAGTGTCGTAGTAATGTTTTCTAATGCTCTAACCCCACCAAAATACTTTTTTACATCTATAAGTTTTAGAATCTCCATATCTATTCACCTCTTCTAATTAAGCGGCTGCCACGCTCTATAGAAGTCTTTATAAGCTGGGCAAACCCACCAGGCATTACTATGATAATTATAATGATGAAGAAACCCATAATCAATTGCCAATAGATGAACCTCATAGCGAAACTCTCTATAATGTGGTATATTAAAGACCCGAGCACAGGGCCGATAAACACTTTCGCTCCTCCTAGAAGTGCAGCGAAAACTACTTTTCCAGAAGTAGTCCAGTATGCGATATCGGGGGTAACTAGCCGGTGATGGTTCGCGGCTAAAGCTCCAGTTATACTTGTATAGATTGCAGAGATTATAAAAGCATACAGCCTCATTTTGTAGACATTTATCCCTATGAATCTAGCTCTTGTTTCATTGTCTCTAATCGCTTTAAGAGCAAGCCCAAAAGGCGAATTCACAATCCTCCACATTATGTACACAAGCACTAGAGCGATGCCTGTCACAAGATAGAAGTATATATGGTGGTAGCTCGTGAAGTCTAGATTTTCCAGAGAGATTCCAAGGATAGAAAACCTAGGAACTTTTATACCATCTGTTCCACCCGTGATCCAATAAAACTTATAGTATAAACTCCAGAATATCTGAGCAATAGCTAGCATAAGTATAGCGAAGAATATCCTTGTATACTTAACAACTACAAAACCTATTATAAAAGCTATCACGGCGGAAGATAGAATGCTACCAAGTAGATGGAGCTCGACATTAGTGATCCCCAGATACTTATACATAAATCCGACTGTGTATGCTCCAATCCCTAAGAATAGTGCATGTCCAAAGCTTAACAGTCCTGCATAGTTAAATAATAGATTGAAACCTATCAATGCTATAACCCACGTGATACCGTGACCTAGAACGACCCCCCAACCTGGTGAGACCACATAAACTACAGGATATGCTATCGCAATGATAATTATGAGAAGTAGGGTGACTCTAATGTCGTCGCCGAAAGCCCTTCTAAGCATCCTTACCATTTTCTCCCTCCCCCCAGACCTTCTGGTTTTAATGTAAGAATAATTATAGCGACTATGTAGATTAATGCAAGCTCTAATTCTGGAAATATGATTAAAGTGATTGTTCTTAGGAGGCTTACAATAAACGATCCTATAAGGGATCCTAGGAAGCTACCTAGCCCACCAATTACTACTACGACGAAGGCTAGAACTAGGAGCTCAACAGACATTCCTAACATTACTGAGCCTGAAGGAATGTAAAGGCCGCCTCCCAGCCCTGCAAGGAATGCAGCAAACAGTACTGTTATTAATAGTACTCTTCTAACATCTGCGCCTAAAGCGGATGTCATCTCAATATCCATGGATGCAGCTCTAATGAGTATTCCTTGCTTAGTCTTAAACAAGAAAAACCATAATAGAAGAGCTACAGTTAATGCTGAGACAATTACATAGATATTATAGACTGGAACAATGTATTCACCGATGTATATTGAGCCAGCCAGCTCATAAGGTTGGGATGATCTAAGTGGTTCAGAACCCCATATCAATCTGAATAAGTCTTCAAGTATTAGAAGTAACCCATAGGTGAGTAGAAGTTGGACTTCATCACCTCTCCCACTCATGAAGAGGAATAACGGAAATATCAGAAGAGAAGCAATAACTACAATTAATGCAGCAAATAGGGGGGGTACAATAAGTATAGGCGTTATGGATGATGAACCGAAAATATTAATTATAATTCCCATGCCGAAACCTGCAACCGCATAGCAACCTAGCGTGAAGAATGCTGGATGGGCTAGATTTACGATCTTCATTACGCCATATATAATGTTAAGACCGACGGAAATTAAGAAAAGTACTGAAGCTCCGAAAAAAATATTGTAGGCTCTTATTAGGATCTCTTCTACTCCAATCATATCTGATCAATCTTATTGCTGAGTACTTCTATTTCCGTTGTTCTACACTGGCAGCTCTCCTTCCCGCCATGTTTGGCTAATCCAGCTATATGCAAGTGTTCCAGCCTTAGGATCAGGTGTACCCTCCCATCCCTCTGGAACTGTAATCTTAGATATTGGTATTGTTATCGGGTTTGTTAGGATACTGAAGCCATAAGTTGGATCGTATTTTGAGATTCCTACTATCCCATCTTTATAGCATTGGTGCTTATTCGGTGTCCCAGCTCTTACATGGATTGGACCGGCTGGACCATATATTGTCATGCCTTCCAAAGTTTTTATTATATCATCTACTTCCGGCCACTTACCTAGTATTTCGTATGCTCTCTCTACTGCATTTTTATACATGTAAACAGCTACGTATGCACCTTCTGAAGGACTATCTGGATAAGTTCCCCATCTCCGGTAATACTTTTCTACAAAAGCTTTGTTTACGGGGTATCTAGTCCACTCTGGATATAGGAAGAAGTAATTAGCATGAACTCCCGCGATATGACCGTCTGGAAAATCTTTTACTGCCTCTGCGGGGCTTGCAGCATGAGCTATACATGATACAAACTTCATTTTTTCAAACAATCCATATCCTAACGCTTGCTTATAGAAGTTAACCACGTCCGCCCCCCATAATGAAGAAGCAAGAACATCGGGTTTACTAGCAATTATCTCAGTAATGTAGGGTGTGAAATCGGTAACCTTGAAGAGTCCTGGGAAAGCCTCATAAACTACTTCAACTCTATCTCTCCCCAATACTTTCTCAAAAGTTATCTGCATATGAGCATGTGCATTCCTACCGTAAGCATAATCTGGATGGATATGTGCTATCCTCACTTTATCTTTCTCCATTAAGTTTAATAGTTTGATCGCTCCAACTGCTGCAGATACTCCGTCGGCTGACTGTATATTTGTTATCCTAAAGCAGAAACGAGGGTTAGGCACAGCCTTCTCAAATAGAAAATCTGTACATCCATCTACAAAGAATGTTAATGTTTGAAGCTCCTCCGCTACAGGACCTACTGCTGGAGTATTTGAAGAAGATATCAACCCAACGTAGAAATCTATTTTCTCGTCAAGTACCATTGTTCTGTACTCTCTAACTGTTTCTTCAGGTCCGGTTTCCGATTTCACTACGTAGTTTATTTTTCTACCTAATATCCCTCCATGTTCATTGATTTCTTCTATCGCTAGAACTGCACCCTGCATCATCGGTTTTCCCCATAGGGCTCCTCCTCCAGTAAGGTATGCTTGAATGCCTGCTTTCAATGGACTCGTAGGTATCTCTTCTTTAACAGGTGGCGGGGGAGGAGCAATCATACTCCTATAAATTTCCGAACCAGCTACTCCAACAGCCCCTCCCACAACAAGACCTCCAATTAATCCTTTTAAAAAATCTCTCCTACCAGTTTTTACGGTCATACGTAATTTTTAGCTAGCGTAGTATATGAAATTTTAGTTACAGTAATTAATGATCCTGTCAACTTTTACTTAAGCTTTTCTCTTTATGTCTATGGTCTAGTTTCTGTTATGTTTTCTTATGCATGTATTGGATTACAATGGATAGGTTGTTTAAGCTATTCAGGTTTAATAATTATCCATTGGGTGAGAAGGCTTATTCTGTTATGTTTCATATTGCTGGTTTAAGCTTTAGAGACTTCTCAGAGAGATACTGTGTAACAATGGCTTCCAGGGAGAGTGTTAGGAGGTGGTTCCACAAATTCTCAAGCATGTTCTCTTTAGATAGGAGGTTTAGGAATGCTGTAGCTGTTGATGAGACTGTACTTAAGATGCATAGTCTCAGAGCATATGTATAGTCTGCGGTAGACGTAGATTCAGGTGAAGTATTGGCAGTATATGCTTCACGGAGTAGGAACATGCTCATCGCTTTGAAGTTTATGAGAACTGTCTTGGATAGATGTATTAACAAGCCAGTGATAATAGTTGATAGGGGTCCATGGTATAGGTGGGCTCTAGAAAGACTTGGACTAAAGTACAAGTATCAAAGATTCAATTTAAGAAATACTATTGAGAGATTCTACAATAATATAAATACATGGAAGAAACAGTCTATAGAAGACTATGCAGCAGTAATAGCAATAATAAGAAACATACTCAAAATAATGAAAAACCCGAGGAGGCGTATTACCTAGTTGACAGGATCCCGTAATTTATTTCGTCACTATTATCTACACTAATTTTAGGTTTTAGGATTTTAGAGAGTACGGTCTTCCCTCTAATAGTATTTTCTCTGGTATTCTTGTTCTCCATTTTGCTAGGAACTGGGTGTCTTCGTTCTTGTTTCTAAGTTCATCTGGTAGCATTCTAGGTATTTCTTCTTCTATTGGATACCATCTTCCACAGTTGCTGCATATTATTATTCCATCTCTTATCTCGATGCTGTAGCATTTTAAGCATTCTGTAGATACATTGCTTGAGAGTTCTATGTTATGGTAGGCACAGTATAGCTCGCATCTATTAATCTTCTGGGGAGGCTGGATCTCCGACTCCCTGAATACTTTTAGCTCAAGCGGGAACTTCTTACATATTGGGCATGCGAGGAGGTCCATCAGCCTGTACTTCATATCTCTTCTTCGATTGTTGTCATGTTCTAAATCTTTAATTAAGTTTTCTAATGTTATGGTTTTTATTCTTGATGATTTTAGTTTATGGTTGAGTTGGAGGCTGCGAGGGTAAGTAATTTTTTGAATTATGTTCCTGTATTGCTTACTGTGTGCTTGACGTGGTTTTTCTCATATATTGTTCTTTCTCTTAATGTTAAGCTTGATAGACCATTCATCACACCTCTTGAAGAGCCTGAGCCTACCGCGCCTCCTTCTGAAGCTTTGGTAAACCCTGCACCATACCTTAACACCTTAATAGTAATACTTGTTATAACTGTTGCTGGAGTAGTCTTACTCTATATGGCTAGGAGGATGCCTAGAGTATTCAAGAGCTTGATAACTTCTTTGATATGGATTGTATCCTTCGGTATATCAATGCTATACCTATTCCTAGGGATGATACTAATCAATACATATATATCTGAAACATTATTCATATACTCAGCTATCCTCGCATCAGTAATCACATACTTTACAGTGAAAGGTGGAGAGCTTAAATCATCTATTGCTTCATCATATATTGCATCGGGTGCAGGAAGCATACTAGGTGTAAGCATACCATACTGGACATTCCTAATACTCATTATAGGTATCTCGATATACGATATAATCGCTGTCTTTAAGGGGCATCTATCATCTATAAGCAAGTCTGATGCACCACTACTAAGAGGGTTAGTAGTAGAGATAGGTGATGTAGCACTAGGGCTTGGAGACCTCTTCTTCTACTCTCTTACAATCTCAGCAATACTATTCAATTATGGTATAACTCCAGCAATAACATCATCAACCTCAATAATAACGGGATACACGATAGTAATCTATACGTTAAATAAGAGAAAACAACTACCGGGACTACCAATACCACTACTCCTAGCACTAGCAACAGCACTAATAATCTACTACATACTTTAAAGATGCTTGCATACCCATATAAAATTAGGTTTTGAAGAGGTTCACCATAGGATAATAGAATAATAGAATATAATATATGTTATTTATTTAATATCCGTAAATATGGAACGTGAGACTATCCTGAACTCTATACTAGCATCTGTGTTTACATAAACTTTATTTATAAGTCTTCTTTTATATCTTTTGATGAACGTGAAAAACATGTTCTTCTTCGCGGGAGTAATATTAGCATTGATGCTGCTTCTATCGCCATTAGCTGTATATGCAGAGTATACCCCGCCACATACAAAGCCTGGTCCAGCGGCGGAAACTTTAATCTATAAATCTGTTGCTGTTGATGTTGCTCCAGCAGCTCTAGAAGCAGGAGAAATTGATGCATATCTTTTTGGTTTACGTTCTGCTGTTGCTGCAGAATTAATAGGGAAGCCTGGAATAAAATTGATGAGCGCCCCATCTGGATTATATAGTATTATATTAAATCCCGCTCCAGCTCCTACTGGACAGCTGAACCCACTATCGATTCCCGAAGTAAGAATTGCACTCCAATATATTGTGAACAGAGACTATATAACTAAAGAGATATTCAAGGGATTTGCTGCTCCAATGGTTACATTCCTAAGCGCATACGACCCAGACTACATAACTATATTCGATATAGTTAAGAAGTATGACTTTAGATATGATCCAGAGTATGCAAAGAAGCTGGTTACAGAAGCTATGACAAAAGCTGGTGCAGTAATGAGGGAAGGTAAATGGTTCTATGGAGACCAACCGGTCAAGCTAAAATTTATAATTAGGATTGAAGATGAGAGAAGACAGATAGGAGACTCGATAGCTACAGACTTAGAGAGGTTAGGTTTTGAAGTTGAAAGACTCTATCATCCATTTGGGGTAGCAATACAAAAAGTATACCTAACAGATCCCAAAGACTTTGAGTGGCATCTATATACAGAAGGTTGGGGTAAGGGTGCACCCGAAAAATATGACTCTTCTACGATAAATCAAATGTGCGCGCCATGGTTTGGGTACATGCCTGGGTGGCAGGACCCTGCATACTGGAACTACGTTAACGATGAGATAGATGATCTAGGAAAGAAGATATCTTTAAGTGAGTTCCAAGATCTTGAAACAAGAAATAAATTGTATAGAAAAGCAACCGAGCTATGTATCCATGATTCTATAAGACTTTGGGTTGCTACGCGTCTTGATGCTTACCTGCTCAATCCAAACATTAAAGGCGTAACAAATGATGTTGGAACAGGTCTTAGGGGAACGTGGAATATGAGAGAAGCATGGATTCCAGGTAAAGATACATTAGTATTTGGACACTTATGGGTTTGGACTGAGACAACAACATGGAACTGGATTGGAGGATTCCAGGACGTTTATAGTGTGGATGTGAGAAAAGCAACTTATGACTCACCAGTCTATAGACATCCATTTACAGGTCTACCTATGCCATTCAGAGCAAGTTATAAAGTTGAAACAGCTGGACCATTCGGTAAACTAACAGTACCCGAGGGAACATATACTTGGGATGCTAAGGAGGATAAATGGGTATCTGTAGCAGGTAAAGAAGCCACAAGCAAGATCACGTGGGATCTAAGTAAATACTTTAACTCGAAATGGCATCATGGTGAGCCGATAACTATTGCTGATGTACTCTTCTTCTTAGCATCACAGATAGAGAATACTTATGATGAAGATAAAGCAGCAATGGAGAGCGCCATAGCTGAGACTGTAAAAGTAACACTTGATAAATTTGTTGGAATAAGGATAGTTGATGAAAAAACTGTAGAAACATATGTTAATTACTGGCACTTCGACCCCAACTACATTGCTGAATTCGGCTCCCCACTCGGCGTAGATTACGCAATGTATTACAGCGAGACACCTCCCTGGGAGCTGATGGCCGCTATGAATGAACTCGTATTTACTAAGAAGCAGGCAGCATATGGTCAGACGACAGCTGAGAAACTCGGCGTTCCATGGCTCTCAGTCGTTTTAAGAGATCATGCAGAAATGGTAAAGAACATACTGGAAGAATTCATACAGAAAGGGTATTTCCCCGAAAACTACTTTAAGCTCGGAGACAAGGTATACGCTACTAAAGACCAGGCATTAGCTAGGTATCGTGCAGCAGTCTCATGGTTTAACGAGCATGGACATATGCAGATTAGCAATGGACCATATTATCTAAACAAATTTGACTCAGCAGCTCAATATGCTGAATTAAAAGCTTTCAGAGACCCAACATACCCGTTCAAGCCGGGAGACTGGTACTATGGAGAACCAGAAATGGTTGAAGTCATAGATGTCAGAGTAAGTGATGTAACAGCTGGTGATGAAGTAGTCTTTACAGCGGAACTCTCAGGGCCTGGAACACTTGGAGCAAAATACCTCATAGTTAATCCAGCTACGGGGCAGGTCCTAGGATTCGGTGAAGCAGAAAAGATTTCTCCAACAACCTTCAAGGTTAAACTAACTAAAGGATTTACTTGGGAGATAGGTCCAGGAACGTATAACCTAGTTATAGGAGCATACAGCGACCAAGTAGCATTCGTATCAGAAGCTATTGAATCATTTAGCGTATTAAAACGTGAAGTAGCTCCTGCAACTGTAACAACAACTGTAACGAAATCCCTCGTAGAGACAACATCAATAGTATCAACGGTAACAACAACGCCACCAGAGGTTATTGGAATATTCGCAGTTATCCTTATAATTGCAGTTGCTTTAACAGCTATACTCTCTAGAAGAATGAGGAAACCAACTTAACCAGTCGAACATTAACATCAAGACTAGAAAAAGTTTTCCCTTATCTAAACTTCCTCTTTTTTGTTGAAAATTTATTAAAACGTAATATATTAGGCGATAATCGGGATGGGATTAACTAGAACACTCTCAATAAGAGCCTTAACACTAATTACTGTACTCATACTGGTTGTTTTCTTCATAGTAATAATACTTGGTGCAACAGGAACATCCGACAAGATCCTTCAAGCTATGGTTAATGAAGAAGTAATGATGCTGAGACAGTCTCTAGCGAAAACTATTAAAGACCCCCAGGAGCTTGAAAAAGTCATCGAGATAAGGAAACAGGGGTTGATGGAGTTTTATGGTCTGACTAAGCCATGGTATGTACGTTTGCCAGATATGGCTTGGAGAGTATTAACTCTCGACCTGGGGAAAGCAAGGACATTGAAAACCTTCGCAGGTGGAAATAAAGTTTCAGACATAGTTATGGAGAGGCTTACAAACACAATAATCCTAGTAACCTCGGCTACAGTTATCAGTGCCATAGTAGGCTTAGTTCTAGGCGTAAGAATAGCTACAAGGGTTGGAGGAATCCTAGACAGGATATCATCATACCTTTCAGCCATCTCGTACGCTATCCCCACATGGTGGATAGGGATAATACTAATACTCGTATTTGCTTTTCTTCTCAGACTTTTCCCATTTGGTGGTCTATATAGCACACCTCCGCCCTCAGACTTTTACATGAAGCTTCTGGACATACTATGGCATGCAGCCCTTCCAGTAGCAACACTGGTAATAGCATCGGTTGGAGTATGGATATATACTACCAGAACCATAGTATTGAACACTGCTCAAGAAGACTTCGTAAATGCTGCGAGAGCTAAAGGTCTGCCGGAAGAATTAGTTAGAAGGAGATATATAATGAGGGTTGCAGCACCACCTATCCTTACAAACGTAATCTTAGGACTTGCAACCTCGATCTCTGGAGCTATTCTAACAGAAACGGTTTTTAATTGGCCTGGGCTCGGTAGGCTCTTCTATGATGCTGTATTAGTAATGGATGAAGTAGTAGTTATCGCTTTGACATACATATTTACACTGGTCTACGTAGTTGCCAGATTCCTCCTAGAAGTCTTATACGTAATTCTAGACCCCAGGGTGAGGTACTAGTGTCAGAAAGGTTTAAGGAAGCACTCCAAGAATTCTGGAGGTTAAACGTCTCAAAAATAGGAGTAGCATTCTTAACAATACTGGTGATCTTGAGTATATACGTCATCGCAACATACCCGCTTGATTTCGGAGTGAGATACTGGAATAACCCAGTATACTGGGCTGATTATCCTAAATCTGCTCCACCAAGCTGGATTAACTACTTCTCACATGAAAAGATTCCTGAACATCATGTCTTCTCCTCAGATAAACCATCAAATACATCGGTTACAGAATCAGGGAAACGCTTAATGTATCTCTTCAAGTTAGATTTCCAAGCAGATAGGACGCCGACTTTCCTTTCACTTAGTATAAAAAATGTAACGTATTACGGAAAACCAGCAATGATCCGATTAAATGTTACAAGACCTGATGGAAAAAATATTGAATTGTATAGGTATACTGTCCCAGCCCCATATGGAGATGAATCTCCACCCTATAGAAGATTTTATGATCAACCAAAAAGGATCTCACTAACTGGAGACATGTCGGTGGCCAGTACTTTAGCAAGATTCCTACTAAGAGAATATAACGTAACTGTCAAACCAAGTGAAGTCAACTCTATAGGCCAGCATACGGTAATATTTAGCGTACCGAAAAATAATACTCAATTCAATGTATTAAAAGGAGGCTACGTATTCTACATAATAGTAGACACTTATGATCCAAGAGACACAATCGGAGAAGTAAAATTAGTTGTTGGGGGAGACGTTTACGGGTTTATGGGGACGGACTCTCTTGGGAGAGACCTCTCGGTTGGATTACTTTTCGGCTTCCCCATCGCTTTATTCATAGGCGTAGTAACGTCAACGATAACAACTTTGCTAGGTGCAGGCCTAGGGATTGTAGGTGGATATGTTGGAGGAAAACTCGATGAAGTTATACAGAGGACGGCTGATTTTGTTAACAACATCCCATTACTACCTCTACTAATATTCTTGGCATTTATACTCGGCCAAAATATATGGATAATTGTATTTCTGTTGATAGTATTTGGTTGGCCAACCTTGACGATTATTGTCAGGTCTATGGTGCTCCAGCTAAAGTCAGGTCAATTTATAGAAGCAGCTATCGCTATAGGGGCACCTAGATGGTGGATCATGTTTAGACATATATTTCCACAGGTCGCTCCATTCGTTTTCGCTCAACTCATCTTCTTTACACCGACATTCATACTTCTTGAGGCTGCATTAAGTTTCCTCGGGCTGGGAGATCCAACTATGCCCACTTGGGGTCAGATACTTGAATACGGTTTTCGAAGTGGAGGAATATACGTAGGGTTATGGTGGTGGATTATACCTCCAGGTCTACTCATAATATGGACAGCTATAACTTTCGTACTTATAGCACTTGGAATGGAACCTGTAGTAAACCCGAGGTTAAGGAGAATGAAGTAGCTGAGAGGTGTGAAAACCTATGGTATTACTGGAGCTTAACCACTTGAGACTCTACTATAAGACTGTTAGAGGTATTGTTAGAGCTGTTGATGATGTAGATCTTAATGTTGAACCTGGTGAAGCTGTTGGGGTTGTAGGTGAATCTGGATGCGGTAAGACTAGCATGGCTAACGCTATCATAAAGATGCTTCCAAGCAATGTAGCTCTCTACGATGGTAGGATAATTCTAGATGGATTAAATATTGTTGAACTACCTGAAGACGAGGTTAGAAGGAAGGTTAGGTGGAGGCAGATATCGATTGTTTTCCAGGGAGCAATGAATGTATTAAACCCTGTAATCAAGGTTGGTCATCAAGTTGCAGAACCACTAATAATCCATGCAGAGATGGATAGAGATGAAGCATACAAGATAGCTATGGAGAAGATGAAGCTAGTCGGATTACATGAAGAAGTATTCAATAGGTATCCACATGAGCTAAGTGGAGGTATGAAGCAGAGGGTTGTGATAGCTATGGCCTTAGTCATGAACCCTAAGATAGTTATACTAGATGAACCTACATCAGCGCTTGACGTAAGCATACAAGCTCAGATAATGAATCTACTAAAGAAACTGAAGAGAGAACTAAACATCTCTATGATTTTCATAACCCATGATATAGCTCTAGCAAGCGATATAAGCGATAAGATAGCAGTAATGTATGCTGGACAGGTCGTAGAGATAGGCTCGGCTGAGCAAGTCCTACTATCCCCAAAACATCCATATACTCAAAAACTCTTAAAAGCAACACCTAAACTAACAGGAGAAGAAAAACCAGAATTTATACCAGGTACACCTCCAGACTTGGTAAATCCACCGAGTGGATGTAGATTCCATCCAAGATGCCCCTATGTCATGGATATTTGTAGAGAAAAAGAACCTGGAAGATTTGAACCTGAGAAAAGTCAGAGAGTAATGTGCTGGCTATACGGTGGAGAAAATGAGTAGCGAGCTTATCAGGCTAGAGAATGTAAAAATGTACTTTGAGTCTAGAGTCGGCTTATTTAAGACTATACCTGTAAAAGCTGTAGATGGAGTTGATGTAAGAATATTGAGGGGGGAAGCCTTAGCACTCGTAGGAGAATCTGGATGTGGAAAAACAACTCTTGGGAGACTATCTCTAAGATTACTAAAACCAACAAGTGGGAGAATAATCTTCGATGGAGTAGATATAACAGATAAAGATGAGAAAGAATTAAAATGGTTTAGGAGGAGAGCTCAAGCAGTCTTCCAAGACCCATACTCAAGCATAAACCCATTCATGACAGTAAGAGAAATAATTGAAGAACCGCTCATCCTCCACCGTATAGGAAACAATGAAGAAAGACTAGAAATGATAGCTAAAGCCCTGACAGATGTAAAACTTACACCAATAGAAGAATTCATGGGGAAATACCCCCACATGCTGAGTGGAGGGCAGAGGCAGAGAGTAGGTATTGCCCGTGCATTAATCCTTAAGCCTGAATATATAGTCGCCGATGAACCCGTCTCAATGATAGATGCATCTAGTAGAGCAGAGATACTATACCTTCTGAAGGAACTCCAAGAAAAATATAAGATCTCATTCCTCTATATTACCCACGATATTGCTACAGCTAAACACTTCAGCGATAAGATAGCAGTAATGTATCTAGGAAAAATAGTTGAACTAGCCGAAGCCCGAGAGCTAGTCAGAAACCCCCTACACCCATACACTAAAGGATTAATAGAAGCAGTACCAGAACCAGACCCATCCAATAGGCTAAGAGAAAGAAAAGTTATACTAGGTGAACCTCCAAGCCCAGTTAATCCTCCCAGTGGATGCAGGTTCCACCCAAGATGCCCCTACAGATTTGAGCCATGCGATAAAAATGAACCAGAATTAAAAGAAGAAAAAACAAACCACTATGTTGCATGCTATCTATACCATAGGTAATAGATAAATTGAACATATCTTGATAAGATGGGTTTATAGATAACAAAATAATCTAGGGAGAATAGCTGGCCTATGAGTTAAAGTAGCTGCAACTAACGGGGACTAGCCCTTCACCGATGGGTATGGGAGCATAGATGGCATCCTAACAGCCGGCAGCTTTTACCATGAGGAAACAATTAATAAATCCGTAAACATAGCTAACATCTGTGAGCGAGCCCCTAACACTACTCTTGATCACGCTTATTTCAATATTCATAGCAAGTACTTTCTCTTTCATCTTAATCTACCATGATACATTAAAACATTTTGAAAAGAGAGTAAAGAAGAAGCCAACCAAACATGGACTTGATCCACAAACAATAGAAAGATTAAAAAATAAATTAATAGAAAGAGAAGAAATACAGAATCTTGAAGAAATAATCCATAGATTAAGGATACTGAGGAGAGAAGCAGAGGAGGTCCTAAATGATTCAGGAAGAAATTAGGAAAGCTAGAGAGAAAGCTATCCTAAAAGCTCTCGATTATATTGAAGATGGAATGATAGTAGGGTATGGTACAGGTTCAACTATGGCTCAATGTATAGGCTACGTAAAGAAGCTAATCCAAGACAAGAAAATGAAATTATTATTCATCCCTACATCATTCCAGTCTCGGCAACTGCTTTTAGAGAATAATCTTCCAGTAACAAGTTTATATGAGTACCCTGAACCTGACTTAATGATCGATAGCTTCGACCAAACAGATAGAGAAGGAAACGTTATCAAAGGAGGTGGAGGAGCAATGTTAATGGAGAAAATAGTTACACAAGCATCTAGAAAAGTAATATTCATAGGAGATTACGTTAAACTAGTAGAAAAATTAAGTAGACCAGTACCTATCGAGATTCTTGAAAAAGCATACCCACATGTCAAGAAAATACTTACAAAAGCTGGGTTCAAACTAACATTAAGGGAATCCGCTGGAAAGATGGGGCCACTTGTAAGTGACAATGGAAACCTCCTAGGAGATGTAGATGCAGGAGTAATAGAAGACCCAGAGAAACTAGATAAACTATTAAGGTCTATAGCAGGGGTGATCGAGACAGGCTTATTCCCAAAGCTAGCTGACAAGATAATTATTGGAGAAATGAATGGAAGCATAGAAGAAATAAATGTAGATAGAAAGAAGCTTTAATACATAATGCCACACAAGGAAAAACCTAGACTGCCTATCTATACATCTACTCTACACCTTTACATAGCAAGTAGTATTTTTAGATTTATTAGGGAGGATAGAATAATCAATATACAGAATAGATTGAGTTATCGCCTAGATATGAGCTTGATATGGAGTATTGTTCTAAGCGGATAACCGAGGTGTTTGCTCTTGGCTACTTTAAGAGTAGCAGTTCTGGATAGGGAGAAATGTGATTCACGTAAGTGTGGGATACCATGCATTAGGTTCTGCCCCCCTGTAAGAAATGAGATTGAAGCTATAAAGATGGGTGGAGACGGGTACCCAATCATAGTTGAACCACTCTGTATTGGATGCGGTATATGTTCTAATAAATGCCCATTCAACGCTATCTCCATCGTTAATCTTCCACAAGAATTAGCTGAGGACCTCGTACACCAATATGGTGTTAATGCGTTCAGACTCTACAGACTCCCACATCTTGAAAGAAACACGATAATAGGGTTGATAGGGAAGAATGGAATCGGAAAGACTACTGCAACCCAGATACTTGCAGGGCAGCTTAAACCCAACCTAGGAAGGCTAGACTCCCCCGAAGTTGATTTAATAGAAGTTGCAAGATACTTTAGAGGGTCACTAATACAAGAATATCTTACTCTCCTCTCTCAAGGCATGGTCAAGGTAAGCTATAAGCCCCAATACATAGATAAGATACCTAAAGTTGTTAAAGGAAAAGTTGGAGAACTTTTAAGGAAAGTTGTATCTCCAGGTAAGCTACATGAGATAATCGAGTTGTTTGAGCTATCCCATCTTCTAGATAGAGATGTATCTGTTTTAAGTGGAGGAGAACTCCAAAGACTTGCAATCGCAGCCTGCATTGGAAGAGATGCAGATACATTCTTAATTGATGAACCGAGCGCTTATCTAGATATAAAGCAGAGGTTTAGGATGGCTTCAGTTATTAGGTCGTCATGCAATGAAGATTCTAGAATCCTCGTAGTAGACCACGACCTAGCAGTCTTAGATTACCTGGCTGACAAGATATTCGTATTGTATGGAAAACCATCTGTATATGGTATTGTCTCCGGACCATTCAATATTAGAGAAGGAATAAACATATTCCTTCAAGGATATATTCCTTCAGAGAATGTTAAGTTTAGACGAGACAAGATAGTCTTTCAGGTTAGACCACCCTCCTCGGAATTCGAGGTGGAGGGTTCCGAACCTCTATACTGGCCTAACATGTCTAAGACTTATGGTGATTTTAGACTTGAAGTTAGAGAAGGTAAAGCATATAGAGGTGAAGTAGTAGGTATTGTAGGAGCGAATGGTATAGGAAAGACTACGTTCATAAAACTACTTGCAGGATTAGAAGAAAGTGATGAAGGCTTCAAACTCTCATACAAGTCTATAAGCTATAAACCCCAGTATCCAGTACCTAGAGACATACTTGTAGAACAAGCTTTAAGGGAAGCTGCAGGAAAATACTTCGACTCCGACCTTTATAGAGAAGAAATCATAGAGCCTCTTAGGATAGGTGAGATACTTGATAGAAACCTTCTCGAGCTTAGTGGTGGAGAGCTCCAGAAAGTAGTAATCGCTGAAGCATTATCTAGAGATGCTGAAGTATACCTTCTCGATGAACCTAGCGCCTACTTAGATGTTGAAGAAAGATACGCTATATCGAAGATACTGAAGAGGATCACGAGGGAGAAGAAAGCATATACGTTCTTGGTTGAGCATGACCTTATGGTTTTAGACTTTTCATCAAGTAAGTTAATGGTCTTTACAGGAGAACCTGGAAGACATGGAGTAGCTAATCCACCAGTAGACCTACATACGGGATTCAACCAATTCCTCAAAGAAATGAATATAACTTTTAGGAGAGATCCTGAAACAGGTAGACCTAGAGCTAACAAGCCAGGCTCCCAGCTAGATAGAATACAGAAAGAGCTAGGAGAATACTACTATTTAGCAGCATAGCTGGATGCTAAAAGACAAGGATTACCTATCTAGGTTAAACCGTTTTTATTCAATTATCTTAAGTATTTCTGTTATATCTTTGAGATAGAAGTCTGGTTTACCTTTTCTTGAGTAAACGAGTGCTGTAATCATGCCGAGTTCTTTA
>Ga0272449_1000691_pt1 | contig 38443 bp, 32 predicted proteins | sample YNPCB0241_FD_198679 | JGI IMG/M metagenome (GOLD analysis project Ga0272449, IMG submission 198679) | Hot spring sediment microbial communities from Yellowstone National Park, WY, United States - YNP-CB-024-1 | ecosystem: Environmental > Aquatic > Thermal springs > Hot (42-90C) > Sediment...
GATGACAAGCCCCAAATCCTCCTCTAACCATATCAGACTCAAGTCGCCCTAGGACCCCTTCCAGAGAAACAGACAGCCACCACAAAGAGTAGTGCCTAACTGTCAGGCAAAAACCCAGTAATATCAACCAATTCCGCTTCTAAACCGTCAAAGTCGGGAAAATCGTCAGGCAACGAAGAAATCAGCGCGAGAACCTGCCTTTCTGTCCCGCCTTGAGCAAGGCTTGGAATATAATAGAAAACCTTGACCCGCTGGCGATTATTGCCCTCTGTAGCCACTTCAAAGCCTTTCCATAAGCCTTCTTAGCCTGCTCTTGTGCCCACGAGCTCTTTTATGGAGCCGAGGTCGCGATGGTACCTGCTCACCAAATCCTCGACAGGCACAGGCATCCTCCATGACCAGTTCATCTTGCTTATAACTGCGGGCACATTTATCCTGTGCGACGCTGGGTCCCCTTCGAGCAGTCCCAAGGCGTCAAGGACATCCTGAATCATCAAGACCATGAAGCAACTTGCCCCATCGCTAAGCCATTTTATCACTTCTTGAACCACCTCTGGCGTTGCCTTTTCTGGGGGCGGGGACTTTTTGCCCATCGCTAGCCAAAGGTCTCTTCTGTAATCGCCTTGTGCCTCGTAATATCCTCTGAATGTCTCGGAGTCGTGCGTTGAAAGGGTTGCAACAGAGACAGGAGGATACTCGCTAGGCGGGATGAAGGACCTGTCACCTTCCCAGAACCTCTCCCACCTTTGCACCTTTAGTCCGCAAATACCAAGTTCACTCAGCACCTGTCTGCAAACAGGCGGAATAGTGCCAAGGTCTTCTGCAATGGGCAACATCTTTGTGGCGGAAAGAAATGTTTCGAGCCACTCTCTTCCCTGCTCCCCCCAGCGCCACTCCTCTTGAGGGACAAACATCCCGTTCCTGCCAGTCTTTTCATCCTTTGGTATAGCCCAAAACCTGAAAAGACCAACGACATGGTCAATCCTGAACAAATCGTAGAACCGCTCGGCGATCTGAAGCCTTTGTCTCCACCACGCAAAGGAAGAAGCCTTGCAAGCCTCGAAATCGTAGATCGGGAAACCCCAGTTTTGCCCGTCTTGCGCATACATGTCTGGAGGCGCACCAGCAGATAGGTCCAACCTGAAGATTTCTGGGTGTTCAAGCACATCCACGCTATCTCGTGACACTAAAATAGGCACATCGCCAACAAACTTGATGCCCATGGCATTGAGCCGTTCGTGGGCATATCTGAGCTGGGAATCAAGGCAATACTGGGTAAAGAACTCAAAATCCATTTCCTTTGTGTGCTTTGATGCCTCTCGAACAATACCATCTCGTGACCATTCGAGTGGGCGGAGGTGCGACCTTTTACACACCTTGAAGCCTGCATAGCCAATCAGCCATTCGTTTTCCCCTGCAAACTTCCGATAAGCCAACCTGACATCCTCTGGCGCCTTCTCAAAAGCCTCCCTCAGAAGTTGTGACTTCACCTGTCGAACCAGCGGATAGTCAACCCTTTCAAGCGCCTCTAAAGCGCACCGAGCATCTTCAAGTCTTGCCATGAAGCCCTTGTCATCCCACATCCATTCCAGTTTGTCCAGTGCAACATAGATGGGGTCGAGCGCAAAAGCACTTATCGCTCCATAAGGCGCATCCCCATTGCCAAGGTCATTCAAGGGCAATACTTGAAGGACCGTAGCCCCACAAAGCCTCAAGACCTCGGCAAGCGCTTCCAGATCGCCAAAATCCCCTATGCCCACACTGCGCCTCGAACGCACAGAAAACAAAGGCGTGCAAACCCCAAACCTCCTTCGTGTGCCCACCCTTTGCCAGTGCGGAAAAGACAACTTGTTTTCGACTAGAGGTCTTATGTCCTCGATCATCGCAAATCAGTTGATAATCACATCTTCCCTCGGGTCTTTCGCTACCTTGATCTCTCCGTATCTTGCCTCGTATTTCTGCATGTTTTCAATAAGCGCCCTTATGATGCGCTTCATGTGACCAGGGCTTGTAATGACCCTTGCGGTCACGATACCCTGTCCTGGCGCCATGTAGATAAAATCCATCAGAAACTCTTCCTTGGTGTGTCCCACTATCATGTTGTTGGCATAGACGCCACCAGCGATCTCATCTGGAACCTTGATAGTTATTGCCTGTCTTTGCGGATTATCTTGTTCAGCCATTATGACCTCCTTTTTGCCTAAAGAATATACCTGCTCAAATCCTCATTCTTCAAAACCCCTTCGAGCCTCTTGTACACATAGGATGCGGTAATCGGGATGGTCTGCCCTGCACACTCTGGGGCATGAAATGAGATCTCTTCTAAGACCTTTTCGAGCACAGTGTGCAACCTCCTCGCCCCGATGTTTTCAAATCTGGCGTTCAAATCTGCAGCAATCTGTGCTATCGCATCAACGCTTTCATCTTCGAACACGAGCGTCACCCCTTCAGTTGCCAGAAGCGCCTGATACTGCTTCAAAAGGGAGTTTTCAGGTTCCTTCAGAATGCGAACAAAATCGTCCTTCCCAAGGCTAGATAGCTCCACCCTTATTGGGAAGCGCCCTTGAAGTTCGGGTATCAAATCCGACACCTTTGCCACATGGAATGCCCCAGCCCCAATGAACAGGATGTGGTCTGTCCTGACTATGCCGTGCCTTGTATTTACAGATGTGCCCTCAACGATAGGCAAAAGGTCACGCTGAACCCCTTCTCTCGATACATCTGGTCCGTGATGTCCCGACTCCCTCCCTGCAATCTTGTCCATCTCGTCAATAAAAACAATGCCATTGTTCTGCACCCTCTCGAGCGCCATAGACTTTATCTTTTCGCCATCGAGCAGTTTGTCACGCTCCTCTGCCTCGAATATCCTCAGCGCCTCTTCGACTGTTACGACCCTTTCCTTCGTCTGCTTTGGCAAGAAAGCACCTATTTGCTCAAACCTGATGCCCAGTTCCTCCATCCCCGCATCCGAAAACACTGACAAAGAAGGCACAACTGGCTCTTCCACTTTGATCTGAATGTGTTTTTCCCGGTAGGCGCCCTTCCTGAGCCCATTCAACACGGATTCCATTGACATGTCCTTAAGCCCATCGTCCTGAGACCTCAAAATCCTAGCAACACGCCTTAGTGCACGCTCTGAAGCCTGCTTCGCTACCTTCTCGCCTTCCTCCTGCCTTACTGCAGCAATGCCAACCTCCACCAAATCCCTGATAATCCCTTCTACATCCCTGCCAACATATCCCACTTCCGTGTATTTGGACGCCTCGACCTTGATAAAAGGCGCTTTTACTATGCTCGCAAGCCTCCTTGCAATCTCGGTCTTGCCAACCCCTGTAGGACCTATCATCATGATGTTCTTTGGGATGATCTCGTCTTTCAGCGGACCTTCCACTCTAAGCCTTCTCCACCTGTTCCTAAGAGCGATAGCGACCGCCCTCTTCGCCTCATCCTGTCCAACGATGTAGCGATTTAACTCTTCCCACAGTTGTCTGGGTGTCAGTTCCTCACCATCGAAACGCATCAAATCTCCTCCACAATAATGTGTTCATTGGTGTAAACGCATATATCCGCCGCAATCTTCATCGCCTCTAGAGCGATTTCCTTCGCACCAAGGTTGGAATGCTTCAAAAGCGCCCTCGCTGCTGCAAGTGCATAGGGTCCACCAGACCCTATCGCGGCAACATCGTCGTCTGGCTCAATCACATCGCCTGCGCCCGTAAGCACAAACATCTTCGTCGCATCAACGACCAGCAACATCGCTTCTAGCCGCCTTAGCGCCCTGTCCATGCGCCACTCCTTCGCAAGTTCCACACAAGCCCTGGCGAGGTTGCCCGAAAAGTCCTTGAGTTTCCCTTCGAAGCGTTCGAAAAGTGTCAATGCATCTGCGGTCGAGCCAGCAAACCCTACAAGGACCCTGCCATCCAGCGCCCTGCGCACCTTGTTTGCGCTTGCCTTGAGCACTGTGTCCCCCATTGTGACCTGCCCGTCAGAAGCCATTGCGGCATGACCATGTCTTCGCACCGCAATCACCGTTGTCGAGCGAAGGATGGGTTTATTTTTCATGTTGCGCTACCTGAACACAACATAACAAAAGTAAGCATTATCTATTTTTTTTCAACATCTTTGCCCTCGGATGGGCGCGGTCATAGACTTCCATCAGCCTTTGCAGTGTCACATGAGTGTATTTTTGCGTTGTGGAAAGCCTTGAATGCCCAAGAAGTTCCTGTATATCTCGCAAGTCCGCCCCCCCTTCTAGCATATGCGTCGCAAATGTATGCCTTAGTGTGTGGGGGTGCACATGCTTATAAAGCCCAGCAATAAGACCCGCCTTCTGGACTATCCTCTGGATACTTCTTGTCGTAAGCCTCCCGCCTCGCACATTCAAGAACATCGCCTTCTGTCGCTCGTCCTTGCAAACCGCTCCACGAACTTGCAAGTATTTTTTTAGCGCTTCCACCGCCTTCTTCCCCACCGGCACAATCCTTTCTTTCCTCCCCTTCCCCATGACCCTTACTTCAGCCTTTTCAAAACTTATGCTATTTAGGTTTAGTGAAGCGACCTCAGACACCCTCAGTCCAGAAGAATACATCAATTCCAGAATTGCCTTGTCACGCAATCGAATAAAGTTTTCCTCGCTGTCTTTCGTTTCCAGAAGCGCAAAGACCTCGTCAACGGTCAAGAAATCGGGAAGTTTTTTGGGCAGTTTTGGACCCCTTATGCCGTAGAAAGGATTCGATGACACAATCCCTTCCTTCTTCAGATAGCGATAGAACTGGCGCACCGACGCTAGTTTCCTTTGGATTGTGGATGGCTCGCCTTGATGCCCAAGCATTGCAAAAAACGCTTCCACGACCTTGTAAGAAGGACGAAGCGGGTCAATGCCACAATGTTTCATCATGTCGTAGAACTCGAGGAGGTCGCTTCTATAAGCCCTGAGGGTATTGAGCGATGCGCCCCTCGCCACTTCCATCCACGACAAAAATCCTGTGATTTCCTTTGGCATGTCGGAAGTATTCTGGTTATCGTTATCCGCCATATTTCATTCCTTTACAAGGTGAAAGTGCTCAAGGTGCAAACTTGAATCCCTTGTCAGGCGCACAGACTTTCTTGTTGTCTTTTCCATATCGCTCAAAGAGGCGGTAAAATCAACGACCAGCTCCTCAATGACCTTGGGGTTTGCAACCACCTTTACTGTCTTGCATCTGGGGTCCTGCAGTTCCACTTTCAGTGCTGACACCACTTCCGAGGCTATTACCCTTGCGCTTTTGGTGAATCCACGCCCCCTGCAGTAGGGACAGGGCTCTGTTGATTCTTCGAACAGGTCGTTTCGTGCGCGCTTTCTTCTTATCTCGACCAGCCCTGATGGCGACATTTGGGATACCTCGCACTCCTCCCTGTCGTGCTGGAGCTCGTTCGCAATCGTTTCCATCACTTTCTGCACATTTTCGGGGTCTTTCATGCTAATAAAGTCAATCACAATAGTTCCACCTATGTTCCTGAGTCTAATCTGCGAACATATCTCTTTTGCGGCTTCAAGATTCGTGATGAGGGCAGTTTCTTCAGGGTCAACATAACCAAGAAAGCGCCCAGAGTTTACATCAACTGTCCATAACGCTTCAGTCTTCTGTATGACGATGGAGCCTCCTGAGCGCAAACCCACCACTGGCTCGAACAGCCTTGAAATGCTTCGCTCCAGACCAGCATATTCGAAAAGTGGCGTCGGATAACGATAGAAACTGATCCGCTTTGCAAGGTCAGGCATGAATGTATCCACGAACTGGAGGAGTCTGTCGTAGTCTTCCTCGGTGTCAACCACCATCGCCTCACAGACATCAGTAAGCATGTCTCGGGCGACTCGAAGGAGCAAGTCCAGATCTTCGTGCACAAGCGCTGGCGCCTCCATCGAGGATGCAATCTCTTTTATCCTTTGCCACACCGATATAAGGAAGGTGAGGTCATAACGGATGTCCTCTTCGGTCGCAAGCCTTGCCGCAGTCCTTATCACGACTCCAGCCCCTTCTGGCAGAACCCCTTCGACTGCCTTTTTGAGCCGTGCCCTTTCTTCTTCGTCCTGAATTCGTCTAGAGCAAGCGATTATCGGTGTGTGCGGAAGAAAGGTCACATACCTGCTTGCAAGCGATATCTCTCGTGTGACCCTTGCACCTTTGTTGTGCAGTGGCGCCCTTTTCACCTGAACCAGAATATCATCTAACGGTTTCAGTTCGTATGCATCAGGCGATTTTTCCTCGAGCACCACAGTTTCGTCCTTGCTTTGATAAAGCCTTCTTTCGTCAATCTCGAGGAATGCGGGACGTCCAAGACCAATCTCGACAAACGCTGCATTTATTCCTGGCATCACCCGCACGACCTTGCCTTTATAGATGTTGCCTGCTGGACCCCTGTCATATCTCCATTCACGATAGTATTCCCTTAGTTCGCCACCCTCCACTATCGCCACCCTCCTTTCTTCTGGAGTTGTGCTTACAAGGATCCTGTATCCCACCGTTTACCTTCCTGAATAAAAATCTGGACAAAGACTTGTCAAACCAAGCGGGCGACCCACAAGGCGATGCTTTGCAAACAAAGGATTTTGCATCCCAAACATCGTTTCAAAGTATAACATAACCTTCAGATAAGCGCCAATAAGTGACATGAAGGCAAAAAGTGCCGAAAGAAAAGTTCATCCCTTTAGGCTCTTTTTATGCTTCTCTGTGCTCCCTCACCCCCATGTCCTGTTTATTTTGGGCAAAAAGGCGTTTTATGCCATTCCATAGGCAATAGTCAGTCCAAGAAGTTCAAAGATTTGAAGGCGACTGTGTTGACAATCCATGTTTCTTTGCATAAGTTTTCCATGTGAGCGCCTTCGGATTTACAAAGGAAGAGTTAGAAAAAGAAACAGAAAGGCTTTATGCGCAACTAAAGAATGTCGGATGGTCGAGGGGGGAGTGCGAATATTATGCGCCATGGACGCTAAGGATAAGGAATCTGGCAAAAGAGAAGGATGCAGTAATCCTTGCCCATAGTTATCAAACCCCTGACATCCTCTTTGGCATAGCAGACTTCAGGGGGGATTCGCTTGGGCTTTCTGTTCAGGCAAGGGACACCAAGGCGAAGATGATTGTGTTTTGCGGGGTGCGGTTTATGGCAGAGACAGCGAAGATCCTGTCGCCAGAAAAGGTTGTTTTGCACCCTGCACCAGATGCAGGATGTTCCCTTAGCGAATCGTGCAGTGGCGAGGATGTGAGGAGGCTTAGGGCGCAGTATCCCCATGCCAGATTTGTGTGCTATGTGAACACGAGTGCGGAAGTGAAGGCAGAGTGCGATGTAGTGTGCACAAGCGCTAATGCTCTGGCGATTATTGAGGGGGTGGATGGGGACGAGATCGTGTTCTTGCCCGATGAGCTCATGGGAAGAAACCTTCAACAGATGACAAAGAAGAAAATCCACATATTCAATGGGCGTTGTATCGTGCACGAGACATTCACTAAAGAGATGGCGTTGCAATGGAAAGAAACATATCCAGATGCAAAACTGCTCGTGCATACAGAAAGCAGACCGGAGGTCGTGGAACTAGCGGATCTTGCTGGTGGCACAGGAGACATGATTAGATATGTTCGTGAAAGCCCTTCGACCCAGAAGAGGTTCATGCTTGTGACAGAATGCGGGCTTTCGGACAGGCTCAGGGTCGAGTTCCCAGACAAGGAGTTTATTGGCACTTGTTCGCTTTGCCCGCACATGAAGAGGGTGAATCTGGTAAGCGTGCTTCAGGCACTGGAAAACCCAACGAAGGAACAGGTCGTGGAGGTGCCAGAGGATGTGGCTAGAAGGGCTAGGAAGGCGATCGAAAAGATGTTTGAAATAACAAAGAAGGGGGCTTACGACACGAAGATGCCACATTCCAACAAAGGCGAAGCCTCAGGTAGGTGCGAGTGAACAACTAACCTACGACTGCCCGAAGATAGCCTCAAGAATTTTTTGCTTATTATTGCTCGCCACAGCCTCCCCCGCCCCTTCCTCACCCCCCAACCCCCTCCCCTTCCCGTCGTCCTCGCCCCGAAGGGAAGGGGGCGAACTTCTTTCCAAGTCAGTGGCGCACAAAGCGCTCTCTTTTTTCCACTTCACGCAATCAGGGTAAGAAGATTCGCGTCCCCCAGCTTTGTCATAATCCCAAATAACTATTGATTATAAAAATCTTTGACCCTCCCCACGACCTCTTCCTGCTCGGTCTTTGTAAGTTCAGGAAAGATCGGCAGGGCGATGACCTCCTTGCAAGCCCTTTCAGCCTCCGGGAAATCCCCTTCCTTGTAACCTAGATAAGAAAAGCAAGGCTGAAGATGCAGGGGTTCAGGGTAATAAATCGCAAAGCCTATGCCTTTTTCACGAAGAAACGAACAAAGTTCATCCCTTCTTCTTGCACGGATCACGAACTGATTATAAACATGCCTGAAGCCAGGGCGCTCGCACGGCAAGGTCACAAGCCCTTTTTCGCACAGCCCAGTCTGTTCGAAAAGTTCCACATATCTTTTTGCAATCCCTCGCCTCTTTTCTGTCCATTCCTTCAAACGAGGCAAGAGCACAAGCAAAATCCCAGCGTGCAATGTGTCGAGCCTGAAGTTTCCCCCAACATAAAGATGATGATACTTTGGTTTTGCCCCATGATTTCTTAGTATCCGCACATGCTCGCGGAGGTCATTGTCCATTGTGACCACCATCCCTCCATCGCCAAAACCGCCAAGGTTCTTTGTGGGGAAGAAAGAAAAGATGCCCATTGTGCCGATGGTGGATGCAAAGCCCAAAGGCGACTCTGAAAGGATGGATTGTGCAGAGTCTTCTACGACAAACAGGTTTTTCTGTTTTGCAAAGTCTAATATCGGCTTGAGGTCAGCCATGTGCCCGAAAAGGTGCACAGGCAAAAATCCAACAGTGTCTTTCCTTACCGCTTCCAAAGCCTTTTCTGGAGAGATGTTGAATGTATCTGGCTCGATGTCAACGAATATGGGTGTTGCACCGAGCCTCGCAATAGCGCCAGCGGTTGCAAAGAATGTGAATGGCGTGGTTATGACCGATTGATTTCCCTTGACACCCAAAGCCATAAGAGAAACTAAAAGCGCATCACTGCCAGATGACACCCCAACCGCACCTGTTGCGCCAATAAGTTTCGCAATCGCTTCTTCAAGTTCCTGAACCTGTTTCCCCAAGATAAACGCCCCTCCGTCGATCACCTCCTCGATAGCCATCATTATCTCTTTCTTCAGAGGTTCTATCTGCCTTTTTATGTCCAGAAACGGCACACCCATCGTCCGTAGCATAATAGAAAGCGCCTGTGGGGTCAATACGATGTAGGGGCGAGGCATCTGTCGCCTTGCGAATCACGAGAAATCTTTAGGTCAGCCGCGTGTCCGTTGCGTTTGCGTTCGTGTTTGGGACATTTAGGTTCCTCCGGGTCACTTCTTGGTTCCTCTTTGTTGTTTTTGCGTTCCTCCGGGTCACTTTTGGATTTTTGTTTGTCACATTTGCTTGCCCGTTTGTTACATTTGTCTTCCAGTTTCTCACATTAGTCGCGCCCTCGGTCGCATTTATTTGCCCTTTTCTAACATTTGTTCGTTCGTTTGTCGCAAATGTTCTTTCATCTGTGACATTCATTCTTCCGTTTGTCGCATTTGTTCTCTTATTTGTGACATTTGTTCTTTCGTTTGTCCCATTTGTTTGCCTGTTACTCATATTTGTTGTTTCGTTTGTCGCATTCGTTCTTTCATTTGCCACATTTGTTCTTTCATTTGTCGCAATTGTTTGTCCATTTGTGACATTCCTTTTTCCATTTGCGATATTTGTTCTTTCATTTCTTACATTTGTTCTTTCATTCGTCGCATTCATCCTCGCGTTTGCGACATTCGTTCCGCCATTTGTTTCATTCGTGTTTCCATTTGTGACAAAGATTGAACATTTCAAGAGTTTTTGTTCAATAGAGATTTGCTTCCAGTGCGCAAATCCACGACAGACATAATCGCTGTTTTGTTAGTCGCTCGGTCAAAACTTATAGAGCAGGCTTACGAGCGTGACGACAACGGCGACCGGCTGGAAGTGCCTCTGGAATAAAACCGCCCAAAGAAACGCACGCAATCATGCTCGCCTTCGAAAGAGGTGCAACTAGCGCTTCGTCCTTTCAGCCCCCAAACTTCAAGAGTCCCAAAAGCACGGTCGTAAGACCTATCCAAATTCCTATCAACCACTGCATCTGTCCCAGCCTTTTTTCTAATGCCTCAAATCGCGCATCCGTTGCCTCAAATCGCTTGTCCATCTCCCTCTGCAATGCCTCAAATCGCGCATCCATTGCCTCAAATCGCGCTTGCACAGCCTCAAATCGCTTGTCCATCTCCCTCTGCAAAGCCTCAAATCGCTCTCCCATCGCCAGAAATCTCGAGTCCAGCTGCTTCTGCAATGCTTCGAATCGTGCATCTACGACCTCAAATCGCGCTAGCACAGCCTCAAATCGCTTGTCCATCTCCCTCTGCAATGCCTCAAGGCGCTCCCCCATCGCCTGGAATCGCTCGTCCATCACTTTTTGAAGCGCGTCAAATCGCTCCTGTATCGCCTCGAACCTCGCACTCTCTATCTCCCTTAGCGCCCTAAGTTCCTCTTCAACACGAACTACCCTCTCGATAAGCGCTAGTTCCTTCGCCCTGTCCTCGTTCTTCCTCACAAACTCAAGAACAGCCGCGCTTACTTGCTTTTCTACGACCTCTTTTACAAGCGCTTCAATCTCTTCTCTCGGCATTGCCATCGTGCACTCCTTACAAGGATCTTGTAAAGCTTTTCATTTTGGTTGTCAAACTGAGTTTTTGTTGCGGTGCAAGGGGTCTCTCCCACGCTATTGGAGTCCTAAAGGTCGATTCCGCCTTGTTACATAAGCCCAGGACAAGGCGCAAACAAGTTTGCGCACTCCAAAAGTTTTTTGGAGTGCGTGTGGCTTGCCACCGCTTTGTTTCTGTGTTCCAGTCGCTTGTAAGCAATGGGTTTTGTTTTGCCCGCCGAAACGGACGGTGAATTCGAGGTCGGGCTATTGGCTGAAGATGCGACCATAGACACCCGAACCGGAGCCGTCCTGTCCATTGCTTTGCCACACCACCACAAACCCACCATTAGAAAGCGAGGTGATGGACGGATATATCTGGTCATTTGGGGTCCATGTGTTCACCTGGAACTCAGAGCCAACCTTGCTTCCATCAGAATCGAACCTCTGACCATAGATACCAAAGCCTGAGCCGTCCTGCCCATTGCTATGCCACACCACCACAAACCCACCATTATAAAACGAGCTGACGGATGGGATATCCTGGTCACCTGTCGTCCATGTGTTTACACGGAACTCAGAGCCAACCTTGTTCCCATTAGAATCAAACCTCTGACCATATAAACCAAAACCTGAGCCGTCCTGCCCAGTGCTTTCCCACACCACCACAAACCCGCCATCAGAAAGCGAGGTGACGAATGAGGTGCCCTGCCAGCCTGCTGTCCATGTGTTCACCTGGAACTCAGAGCCAACCTTGTTCCCATTAGAATCGAACCTCTGACCATAGACACCATCGGATGAGCCGTCCTGCCCAGCGCTACCCCACACCACCACAAACCCACCATTAGAAAGCGAGGCGATGGATGGGCCATGTTGTGCACTTGTCGTCCATGCGTTGACCCTAAACTCAGAGCCAACCTTGTTCCCATTAGAATCAAACCTCTGACCATAGACACCCCATTGTGAGCCGTCCTGCCCATCGCTTGTCCACACCACCACAAACCCACCATTAGAAAGCGAGGTGATGAATGGACCAAACTGGTCACTTGTCGTCCATGTGTTCACCTGGAACTCTAGGTAAACACAGTCCGTGCAACCATCCCATCGGACGGAGTTACCATCATCGCAAGCCTCGCCTGGGTCCAAAAGCGAGCCATCGCAGTCTGCATCTATGCCACATACAGCAGAAGCGTCGGGATGCACCCTCGCGTCGCTGTCGTTGCAATCCCCACCGCTTATTGCTGTATACTTCCCAGAAGGCGAGCAAAGGCACCTTGTGTTTGCTGCCACCCCGTATGTATCTCCATCGCCATCGTAGTAATACAGAGTATAGCCATCTCTCCCACATTGCCCACTTGTCCTTTCTTCATCGATCTGCCCGTCGCAGTTGTCGTCCTTATTGTTGCATCTCTCGACGGCCGAAGGATTTATGTTCGGATCATTGTCATTGCAATCGCCCGTGTTCAGCGCAGTGAACATCGTCTGAGGGTCTGGGGCACAAAGGCATTTCGAGAAGCTTATGCCAAAGTTATCTCCATCGAAGTCATAAAAATATCGCACACAACCTTGTGCACCCTCTTCGTCTGTAAGTCCATCGCAGTCGTTATCCTTCCCATCGCATACCTCGACGGTGTCCCCTGTGGTGTCGTTGCATTCGATGCCACTGCCATCCGCTTTGCACACATACCACCCCTCGCGGCACAAGTCAGAATCTGGACCATCGCATGGCGCATCTTTCAAAGGCCAGGTCTCGTCCGTGGCTCCGTTGCAGTTGTCATCTTTGTCATTGCATCTTTCTGTGGCAGCTGGGTTTATGCTTGCATCAGTGTCATCACAGTCACCACCCCTCGTGGCTTTGTAGTCGCCAGAAGGGGAACAAAGGCACCTTGCGTTGCCTGTCACGCCGTAAGTATCACTGTCAGCATCGAGGTAGTAAATCTGACAATTTTGTGCGTTTTCTTCGTCTGTAAGCCCATCGCAGTCGTTATCCTTGCCATCGCATACCTCGACGCTATCTCCTGTCGTGTCATTGCATTCTAAGCCACTTTGATCCACCCTGCACACATACTGCCCCTCGGGGCACCAGTCAGAATCTGGTCCATCGCACGGCTCACCTTTCAAAGGCCAAGTCTCGTCTGTGGCTCCATTGCAGTTGTCATCTTTGTCATTGCATTTTTCTGCGGCACCTGGGTTTATCGTCGCGTCATTGTCATCGCAATCCCCTCCCCTTATTGCAGTGTATGGCACAGTCGCCTCCCTTAGGCATCTTGAATCAGAAGTAACCCCAAATCCATCCGCGTCTTGATCCTTGTAATACAAACTACATTCCTGACAACCTGCCTCGTCTGTCTGTCCGTTGCAGTTGTCATCTATGTTGTTTGCACACACCTCTACTCCGCCAGGATATGCCTGGGCATTGGAGTCATCACAATCCCCTGCCTGCCTTGCTGTATAAGGCGTCTTAGCCTCGCAAAGACACTTCGAATCTTCTGAAACCCCAAAGCCGTCTTTGTCTTCATCCTTATAATAAACCACACATCCCAATGCCCCTTCCTCGTCGGTTAAGCCATTGCAATCGTTGTCAATGTTGTCATTGCACTGCTCTTGACCCGTTGGGACGCAGATGACTTGCCCTTCATCGGATATTTCGTCACCGCCTGGTCTTTCCAGGATACTAAAATCCTCTTCTGCCAAAGGTGTGTCATCTGCGCTTGGTCGTTCCAATGTGCCAACATCCTCTCTACCGACCGATGTCTCGTCAGGGATGGATGTTTCTGAAATCCCCACATCATGGTCACCTAACTTGATGTCATATGCCTCGACCTCTGCGGGCGTTAGACACACGCCTTTTACCTTCTCGTGAACCACAGGCACACAGATGAACCCAGGCGCACACGAGTCCTTGACACTAGGGTCGCAGGCAAAGTGTTTGCCCTCCAGAGGGTCACCCACACATGCGACGAATAACACACTAAACACGCCAAATAAACAACGAGCGCCTCTTGCTGTCATCTTTTACCTCCGCACCCCATGCGACAATTCAATCAAGACCGTCGAAAAAGTCAACAGGTTTTTGCGGGTGAGGGTTGACATTGCAGGGGCTAGACATGCCTCGCCCCTACGAAGGAAAAACCAGCACAAAGCGCAGGCTCGTCGTGGCGACCGACGGCGCCCCTACTTCACCCCCTACGAGCCACTCCATTTATCCAAAATCTCTTCGACTTCTAGAGACACCCTTTGTCGTGCCAGGAAGCGGCATCCTACCAAAAACAGGCGAGGCAAGCGCTGAATAGCCCTTGGGTATTCTTGTCCCCTTACATGGAGACTTTTGTTACCATCACCAGCACTAATCGCTAGCGGGAAAGGTCGCAGTTTTCAAGGGGCTCAAAGATTTTTCTATTTGGCACGCTTCTTGTTTTTTTGGAAATCAGGTCTTTCAAGGAGGCAAAGATGGGAATTGCATCTGAAGTCATGAAACTCGCGCCAAAGGTTCGTGGGATTGCGATGGCATTGTCCAGAAAGAATAGCGCCTTCTCGGCTGATGACCTAGCACAGGAGGCATTCGTTGCGCTAATATCGGCGTTCAAGAGATTCGACCCATCACGGCAAGTCAACTTTCAATCCTATTCTGCGACAAGGCTCAGAGGCGCTATGTTCGACGCCATGAGGCAATCAGGATGCAGGGAATCGGAAGAACTTGTGGATGACATTATACCTGACATGCCCTTCAAGGACATGCGCTCTGCTGAATCCAGAGAGATGGTTATCAGGTTTTCGAGGTTTTTACACATCGCGTTGTCCAAACTAGGCAAGATCGAAAAAGATGTCGTGCGCCTTAGATACATGCAGGGCTTGTCGGTCAGGGATGTCGCCAGATTGCTGGGAGTTAGCATCGCAACGGTCTCGAGGACGGAACGCCGTGCCCTTGAAAACCTTAGAAGCATGTTCGAAACAACGAAGTTTGGTCGAAACCTGGATGTTCTGGGGGTTCGCCATTAGGCACAACACCCAGACAAGGCGCATGTTAGCCCACAAAGCCATGACCCCGCTGGAAAAATTGTTTGTTTCAAGATATTATTTGCCATAGGAGGCGACCATGCGGGCACAGACTGTCCAGTGCATGTTGTGTCCAAAGCAATGCAAGATCCCTGAAGGACGGTCTGGGGATTGCAGGATAAGGATAAACATAGGTGGCAAACTAAAGGCTGTGACATTTGGATTCCCTGTGGCTGTGCATGTTGACCCTGTCGAGAAAAAGCCGTTTTTCCACTATTTCCCAGGCACTCCCATCCTATCTGTCGCTACTGTCGGGTGCAACATGCACTGCAAGAACTGCCAGAATTGGGAAATATCGCAGGCAAACCCTGAAGACCAGGAGGCTTATGATTTGCCACCAAAGGCGCTCGTGCAGGCTGCGCTCTCCAGAAATATTCCCCTTATCGCCTACACATACACAGAACCCATAGTCTATTACGAATACACATACGAAAGCGCACTGCTTGGAAAGCAACAAGGGCTTAGAAGCGCTATCGTCTCTGCTGGCTATGCAAATCCAGAACCGATGCGGGCGCTATTCAAGGTCGTCGAGGCAGCAACCATAGATGTAAAGTGCTTTGATGAACAGTTCTATCGGGATATATGCGATGGAGGGCTAAAGCCTGTGCTGAACACGCTTGTAATAGCAAAGGAAGAAAATGCGTGGCTCGAGGTGTCCAATCTTGTCATACCAACGCTTTCAGACGACAGGCAAAAGATAGCGATGCTTGTCAGGTGGGTCAAACAAAACCTTGGCGACGAAACCCCTCTGCATTTTCTGCGATTCGTCCCGCACCACAAACTAAAAAACCTGCCACCCACGCCAGTCGAAACACTTGAAGACGCATGGAAACTGGCTCTGGACGCTGGTATGAAATATGTGTATATAGGTAATGTGCCAGGGCACGAAGCAGAAAACACAAGATGCCCTTCGTGTGGCAAAGTAGTGATTGGCAGGGTGGGTTATAGAATCACAGAGATGCACCTGAAAAAGAACCTTTGCGAGTTTTGTGGCGCAAAGATCGCAGGCGTTTTCCGAGGTGCAACATGAGGTTTCGAAAGAAAGCACAAAAAGCACAAGAAGCACAAAGAGCACAGAAAGGCGAGCAAACACGAGAACCTTTTGCCACGAGCAGGCGCAGGTTCCTAAAAGAGTGCACACTAGCCGCCCTTGCACTTGTGGCGTCTAAGGCAGGTGTCGCAAAGCCAGAAGAAACAAGACCCCCATTCAGGATAAAAACAAAGCCACTGACAGCAAAAGCCCTTGAAACAGACCCAAACCTTGCAGGTTAGCACATGAGGTGATACCATGAAGAAGCGTGTCTGTTTGGTTCTTTTTGCCATTTTTTGTTCATCGTGCAAAGCAAAGGAGGCAAAGGATATGCCAAAAGATACATCTTTAGAACCCAAAGAAGCCCAAAAAAAGGTTATAGTGTCGCCTGTCGCAGGGTCATGGTACACAGATGACCCAGTGGAACTTAGGCAGGAGCTCACCTCTTATCTACAAAGCGCTAACATCGCACCGCTTTCTGGTTATACGGGGCGCATTTATGGGGTCATATCGCCTCATGCAGGCTATCGCTATTCTGGAAGGGTCGCTGGGCACAGTTACAAGGCTTTGCAGGGGAAGGCGATAAAGCGGGTCATCGTGCTTGGCCCAAGCCATTATCTTCCTCTAAGAGGCATCGCACTCCCAGATGCATCCGCATGGAAGACACCGCTTGGTGAAATACAGATAGACACTGAAACCATCGAGACCTTGAAACAAAACCCCCTTTTCCAGACAAGAAACGATGCCTTTACAAGGGAACATTCGATAGACATGCAGATGCCGTTCTTGCAGATAGTCGCACCTCAGGCGAAGGTTGTGCCATTGGTGGTAGGCAAACTGAGCGTGGATGATGCGAAAAAGGCTGGCTCTGCGTTGCGTGAACTTTTGGACGAACAGACCGTTATTGTGGCGAGCTCGGACTTCACCCATTATGGACCAAACTATGGATATATCCCATTCCGCGAGAACAAGGCTGAAAACCTGAAAAAACTGGCTGATGACGCATTCAAAGCGATTTCTACCCTTGATGCCCAAAAGTTCTTCGAGCACCTTGAAGCCACAGATGACACGATATGCGGGGCGATGCCCATATCCGTGCTTATCGAGGCGATTCCAAAGTCCGCAGTGGCTGTGCCGCTGAAGTTCGACACATCTGGGAACATCGTTGGGGATTACACGAACTCTGTGTCATATTTTTCCATTGCATTTGTGCAGGCTGGAAAGGCAGTGGAGTTCCAGGGTGTAGAGATTGTGGACAAGGAAACGCAAAAGTTTCTTTTGAAGTTGTCTCGTGAAACACTGAAAAGGCATGTTCGTGGCGAGCCTTTGCCAGAAGTGAACGAAAAGGATGTGCCAAAAGATGCCTTGTTGAAATACGGGGTGTTCGTGACGCTCAAGAAGCATGGCGACCTGAGGGGATGCATCGGCTCGATAATTGGGGTCGAGCCTTTGTTCAAAGGGGTGATAAACAACACAATCAACGCTGCATCGCATGACCCAAGGTTCACACCTGTTTCCGCACAGGAAGAGCCAGAACTCGAGATAGAAATCTCGATCCTCACCCCCCCAAAAGATGTGCGAAGTTACGAAGACATAAGGCTTGGGAGGGACGGCATCATACTGGAAAAGGACGGAAGGCGTGCACTATTTTTGCCTCAGGTCGCACCAGAACAGGGCTGGGACTTAGAGACGACACTTTCCCATCTTGCGATGAAGGCATGGCTACCTGCAAATGCTTGGAAACAGGGTGCCCGTTTCCAGACATTTCAGGCTCATGTGTTCCACGAATCCGAGCATAGATAGTGTTTGGTGAAAAGGTCGTGCACGAAGGCGACCCAAGATTCGCAAGACTTGGTGCGTTTCTTCTTGGGTTCTTCACCATTGCATCTCAATCCGCCCTGTTGCGTGAATATCTTGTCCTCTTTCGGGGGAGCGAACTTTCCATAGGGCTTTTTTTCGGCGCATGGTTTTTGGCAGTCTCGCTTGGCGCAAGTCTTTCGAGGCGCGTCACGACTGCTAGTTCCCGACTTGTTGCTATCTTCCTTGCGCTTTATCCACTCGCAGGCATCCTGTCGCTCGCTTTTATCCCTATTGTCAAGCAGGTTTTCGGAGTCCCATTCTTTGAAACCCCATCATGGCAAAGCATCGCAGTCGGGGCTGTTGTCACTGCTGCGCCTGTAAGCCTCATCACTGGCTTTGTTTTTCCATTGATTTCCAATCTGCTTTCAGATGACAAGGTTTGGGGTGCATCTTCTGCTTATGTAATGGAAAGTGCAGGTGCGGTCATAGGGGGTGTGCTTGCAACCCTTTTCTATGCGATTGGGCTGGACAACCTTATGGTGGTCGCAACAGTCGGGCTTCCCATTGCACTGCTTCCCCTCGCCTTTCGGGCTGGCGGTGCACGATTGCTTGGATTATTTTCCGCTTTGCTCATAGTTGTCCTTGCCATCCTATCACCCACGACAAGGTTCGCAAGTCAAATAAGGCTATCCACTGCCATGAAGGATGCAGAACTGCTAAGCGAGTTTCACACACCTTACCAAATGCTTACTGTTGCGAGGGTCGGGTCGCAGGTGGGAGTGCTAAGCGATGGCAATCTCGAGTTCACCTTGCCAATAGGCTTCGAGGTGGAGGCAAGCGCAGGGATACTTGCCTCGATATGCGACGAGCACAAGAAAGCAGTCCTCGTTGGGCAATCCGCATATCCTCTGGCACTCGCTTTGACACAATATTTTCCCGATGTGGAGCTATTGGTGCTTGACGACAAGTTTATTCAGGCAATCGAATCTTTGCAGGCAACCACTGGCTTCCCCCTGACTGAAGCGACAAAGGTCAATGTGAAAGTTTCAGACCCACGCCGCTATGTAAAAACCATGTCACAACAAGCGTCTCTTGTCGTAGTCGCATCTGGAGAACCTTCATCCCTGTTAGCAAACAGATTTTACACGAAAGAGTTTTTTGAAGAAGTCCAGCAAAAACTTAGCCCAGCAGGAGTCGTGGTTGTGCCCATAAGCTCTTCAGACATCCATCTGACCACTGAGCTTCTACGGCTTGGGCAGTCAGTGTTTCAGACCTTGCAATCCGTGTTCGAACAGGTCGCTGTTGCGCCTGGTGACCCTGCGCTGATGATTGCGTCCAAAAACAGGCAAAAAATCTCGCTCAACCCTGCAACCCTTTCGAAAAGATATGAACTTGTCGCACCAAAAAACCCAAAAGTCCCAAAAGATGCCTTTGTAACACTCCTTCCACCTGACAGGGTCGCCTTCTTTGAAAACCTTTATGGGCGTGACCGCTCGGTTGACCTTATAAACATGGATTCAAAACCTGTGGCACCCTTTCTTTATATCCTGTCGCTTCTAAAACAGCAGGGGTCAAAGTTTTCGTCACTCCTTTTCAGGCTTCACCACGCATCGTGGCACCTGCTTGGATGGGTTGCACTTATACTCCTTTTGGTCCTTTTGCGTCGTCGCCTCGTTTCAGACAAGGACACATTCGCAGGCTCCACAACCATTGCTCTGGTCGGAGGGGCATCCATCACTACCACAATCTTGCTTTTAGCCATGTTTCAGTCCACTGTGGGCGCCCTCTACGGCGAGGTGGGCATGGCAAGCGCTGTCATCATGATAGGCCTTACCCTTGGCTCTTTTTTGGGGCGCTTCGTAGTTTCATCCAGGTCAGGAAGACAACATCCGCATTTCGTTGCAGTTGCTTTTTGCATCGTATCAGCAGTTAGCATGGTCCTTTTTGCATACCTCGCACCAAAAGCTTCAACGCTTGGTGCAACAGAAGCCAGGTTCTTCTTCGGCTTTGCACTCTTCTTTGTCGGCATCCTTACTGGCTTTGCATGGCCCTCCTGTGCCGCCATTGTTCGCTCGTCCGATGTCGCAAATACACTGGAATCGAAAGACCACCTCGGTGCAGCGATATTTTCCATCTTTGGTGGTGTGTTTATTTTCGCAATCTTTGGGTTCTCTTCTACACTTTTGTTTCTTGCAACGATGTTCATGGTGTCTGCACTTGTTCTTGTTTGGGATGTCTGGCTTAGAAGTGTCAAGGTTTTGGAGCATCCCCTTCTGAGGCATCTTTCCTTCAGGTCTTTTTCGCATTACAACACGCTTGGAGGTGTTCTTCTTTTCATTGGGCTTCTTGCACTGCTTGTCTATCATTTTTCAGAATCGGAAAAAGAGGCGCAAAAGACAGTGCTCAGCCAAAAAGATTTGTCGAAGCTCGAGGAGTTTCAGGATGCAGAGCTTCGCACATCCCCATTCCCCCATCATGTGTTGCATGGCTGTGGGGGGGGCGAATGTTATGCTGTTGCATCACAGGCAGTTGCAAAAGACATAAAAGGCTATGGTGGCGATTTCAATCTTGCTTTGAGCATTGGTCCTGATGGGCTTATAAGAAGGGTGCAGGTCATCTCGCACAACGAGACTCCATCGTATGTAACAGGTCTCGACACATTCTTGTCTGCTTTTCAGGGCAAAGATGCAAAAAAACCCATAGTTATTGAAGATGTCCGAGCGCTTGATGCGATGACTGGTGCAACCGTGACTAAAAAGGCGTTTCAATGTGCAATAGAAAAGAGCGCTCAGGCGGTTGCCAGGGATGTCCTGGGTCTAAAGGTCGAAACACAGGCACAAAGCGAATCCGCATGGTCATCGCTTCTTACCTGGCGTGTCCTGTATGTAGTCCTAGCATCACTAGTGGCTCTTTTCGTCTATTACCTTGGTTCAAGCACAACAAGGCTTGCCTTTTTGCTTTTGGTCATAGTCTTAGGGGGCTTTGTTTTCAATATACAGCTCTCAACCTCGTGGCTACTTATGCTTTTTTCCTTCAACATCCCATCCTTTTCGGCAAATCCAGAGCTCTTCTTTTTGACCATCATCTCCTTAGCCTTTGCAGTCTTGATAGGTCCTTTGTATTGCTCGTTCTTATGTCCCTTTGGCGCGCTTCAAGAGATGATAAGCAAGACTTCTTCAGGATTCGGGCTCTTGTCAAAGCCTTCAGAGGCGATAAGCGATGCTACAAGACCCATAAAATATCTTTTGCTCTTTTTGGTCGTTCTAACCCTCTTTTCCAAAGACCCACATGGCTCGCTTTCATTTGACCCACTCGTTACATCGTTTTCGGGCGCGCTTTCAGGGCTTCCGCTTGTGCTTCTTGTTGTGATCCTCGTTGGGTCAGCAGTAAGTTTTCGCTTCTGGTGTCGTTATTTTTGCCCTGTTGGCGCATTTTTCCTGCTTTTCAACAGGATTGCCAAGATTGTTGGCATCGCAACCAAAAAGCGCTACAGCCACTGCGACCTTGATGTGAAAGGCACCTATGATATCGAGTGTCTGGACTGCAATCGTTGCAGGCGGGAAATGTTGAAGATGAAGGGCGTGAAGTCCGTCGAGGAGGGGCAAGGTTGAAAAGGGGTTATGACATACTGTTTTTGTGCCTGATTGTGATAACAGCCTTGCTTGTCTTCGCAGGATATTTTGGGGGGGCTGGGGGTCGAGCGGGGATGCTTGGGCTTCCCGCAAGGGAATCGAGGGTTGTTGATATGGAAAAAGTTCTGAAGATGATTCAGGAAGGAAAACTATCCGACAAAGAGGCTCTTTATTACCAAAAACTTGAAGAAAGATGACGAAAGGTCTTTGTCCATGAAGTTCGATGCCAAAAAAGCGCTGAGCGATGCCTTTTCGACACAGGTGTCTTTGCTAGATAGGCTAGTCTCATACCTTTATTTTGCGGATTTTTCGGTTTGCGAGCAGACAGTCTTGGACCGCTTTGGTCGCGGGATAAGTTTGGTTGCCCATAAAAATGTGGAAAAAGGCGGGAAGCATTGCCTTCTGGCGACTGCGCTTCCTGTTGCGTCCCGTTTCCCGAAGTCGCCACACGAAATTCTGCAGTCAGGGGGGCATTATCTAGATTGCGCAAGGTTTATTGACATCATCGCCAAAGTCTTTGTTTCTGCTGACATAACAAGGCATAAGGTCACCATACTTGCTTATCGTCCAGACTTGACTGCAAGCTGCCTGCAAGAGATTTTGGCGTCCCTTGACGAAAAGGTGGATTTTGCTTGTGTATATGCGCCTGTTGGCTTGACTTTGAAAAGACCCATGGTTTCACTAAGTTTGGTTGAGGTTTCTTTCACAGCTAAAAGTAGAAGAAAACTTATGAAACCGACAAAGGATGTTTTGGAGCTCAGGGCTTTGAATACCAAAGGAAAACAGGACTTTCTTTCAGGTTTTCTTGCGCTTCTTCACGATCTGGAGGCGAAGCGAGAGATACAGGTCCTAAGCGTTGATGCAAACACAGGCTCGGATTTCTTTGCACCATCCGAGATAGTTGCAAAGGTCGCAACCCATGTTGAAAAGCCCGATTTTCCTGCAAATCTGGAGGTTCGAGAGTTGCACCGAGCCCCAGTCCATCCCTGTTCAGTTGCGCTCGATGGAGCGATTGCAATCCTTGAGACTTTGAACAAGAAGATACTGTCGCATGGGGAGTTCGCACATGCAAGCCTCTATCCCATCCAAGTTGAACTTGTGGGAGATACATGTAACATGCATGTGGTTTTTTGTTCGGACAAGGCGATTTCGGATGAAGTTCTGAACAAGATTATGAATATCGAGGGAGTGAGCGATGTCGTTACATATCGTTGCATGGCTCGCGACGAATGGGATGGGTCGCCTGTTGGTTCATACCCGCTTTTCTTTAGGTTGTGTGAAAACACCTATGTCTTAGGCACGACCTTCGAGGATTCGATGGAGGACCCAGTGCTTGCAGTCGAAAAGGCTGTGTCAGCCTATCGTCTTGTTCTGAGGCAGTTTCTATGAGCAAGGTCTTGCCAGCCGCAGATACATTGCCCACTGTCGGGAAGAAACTATTGAAAGGGCGCGAATACGGGTTGATTGCGCATGGGGCATCCATAACCTCGCGTGGCAAACTGATACTGGAATTCCTTGAAGATGCTGGCATCGAGCCACCTCAGGTCATCTTCACGCCAGAACACGGTCTTTTCGGCGAATACGCCTACATGGAGCCTGTGCCATCCGATGAAAAAGGGTGGCGTGGGGTGCCCATCATAAGCCTTTATGGGTCATCCTTCGAATCTCTTGCGCCCCCCCAACGGACCCTGTCGAACCTCGATTGCCTTGTCTTCGACCTGCAGGATATAGGCGCTCGCTATTACACATACCTTGCCACAATGGCGATCTCGATGGAGGCGTGCGCACGAGCAGGCGTCCAGTTCGTAGTGCTTGATAGACCAAATCCCATAGGGCTTTTAGATATCGAGGGAAACATACCAAAACCTTATCTTAGGTCTTTCGTGTCATATCTGGATGTGCCAAATCGCCATGGCTTGACCGCAGGCGAAGCAGCAAGGTCTTTTGCCTACAAGCGGGGGCTAGACCTTGACCTTCTTGTCGTTGAATGTGCAGGGCTTGTGCGCCCGATGCAGTTTCCAGATACCTCTCTCCCTTTCTGCCCTCCATCCCCAAACATAAACGACTTCGAGTGCGCACTGTTGTATCCAGGGCTTTGCCTGCTCGAGGGCACGAACTTGAGCGAAGGTAGAGGAACCACAACGCCGTTCAAGGTCTTTGGTGCACCGTTCATCGAAGACCCATTCGCATTTTGCGCCCGCCTAAACGAGTTTGCGCTTGAAGGGGTTGCATTCAAACCGTTGTTTTTCGTGCCCAAGTATGATAAATGGGCTGGGAAACGATGCGGTGGTGCGCAGGCAGTTGTGCTGGACAGAAGGAAGATAAAGCCACTGCTTGTGGGGCTTTGTATTGTGTGGACTGCGATGCACCTTTACAGGGAAGGCTTCCAGTGGCGCAGGGAGCCATACGAGTTCGAAGAAAGATGGCTTGCCTGTGACCTGCTTTTTGGGGATGAAACAATCAAGACGCTCATCGAAATGGCAACCTCGCCATTCGAGGTTTATGAATACATGAATGCACAAAGCAAAAGTTTTGTCGAGGAAAGCAGGGATTTTTTTATATATCCTGATTCGGTGTAGGGGCAAGATGAAGAAGACAAAGACAGCGTTTTTTGGTGGCTCTTTCGACCCGCCCCACTGCGGGCATGTAATGGTGGTTTCTTATGTGCTTTCGTGCACAGAATGCGAGGAGGTGTTTGTCGTGCCTTGCTTCGAGCACGCCTTCGGAAAGCCTTTGTCACCATTCGATGCGCGGCTCGAGATGGCGAAAACTGCATTTTCTATGTTTCAAGACAAGGTCAAGGTTCTGGACATAGAGGCGCATCTGCCAACGCCTTCATATACGGTTCAGACCCTGCAAGCGCTAGTCCAAACCTATCCTGACAGGGAATTTTTTCTTGTCGTAGGCTCGGACATACTTATAGAGATCGAGAAGTGGCGGGATTTTTCAAGGATTCAGAGCATGGCGTCGCTTCTTGTTTTGCGCCGTGCGGGGAGCGAAAACATTGGGGGTTCTGGTCCTGTCTTTCCAGATGTTTCAAGCACAAAAATAAGGATGATGGTGTCGAGACGCCAAGATGTATCTGACCTTGTGCCAAAAGGGGTAATAAAGATTATCCGCAAGCGAGGGCTTTATGCAAACTAAAGTTGCGATCATCGGATGTGGCAGGGTCGGGCTTTGTCTTGCGCTCACCTTTATCAAAAGAGGGCACAAGGTTCTTCTTTATTCCAGAAGGTCAAACGACCCTCTGAATCGCATAGAAGTGTTGCCTATTGCTAAAGCAAAGCACATCCAGTGCGACATCTTGTTGCTTGCAGTGAAGGACGATGCAATCGAGGAAGTTTCAAAGGAGATCGCGGATGTTGTTGAACCAGACGCACTGGTCGGGCACCTAAGCGGGGCGCTTGGTTCGTCTTTGCTTTTCCCTTTTTTTGGCGAAAAAAGGTCATTTTCTGCGCATCCCCTGTATTCATTCCCGCCAGTAACACTTTCCAAAGCACTTGAAGAAGGTGTCCTTGTGATGGTCGAGGCAACAAATGAAGAAACAAGGAAAAAAGTCGCCTCCTTTTTTGGGGACAATGGTTTTGATGTGGGATTTATCAAAGAAAAAGATAAGCCCCTTTACCATGCCAGTGCTGTGCTTTGTGCAAACCTGCCTTGCGCCCTCATTTACGAGGCATCCAGGCTCTTCGAACGATGTGGAGTGCCAGAAGCGACAAGAAGGGCATTTTTACTTTTACAAAGTGTCATCGCAAATCACATGGTGGAACCAGGACCTAAAAGCCTTACAGGACCACTCGTTCGAGGCGACGAGGTGGGGATAAAAAGGAACATAAAAGCCCTGCAAAACGAAGACGCATCCCTTGCACAGATGTATGTGTCTTTGTCCCTAAGGCTTCTGGACATGATTTACAAGTCTCATCTTATCGAGGAAGGTAGATGGAAGAAGCTGAAAGAGATTTTGAAGAACCAGTGAAAAGCGCAGTTGGCGAGATAACTGAAAGAAGGCATCCCATTCTGCTTGCGATTGTGTTCATCTTTGCGTTGTGGCTTCTTGTGCTTCCATTTCTTTTCTTTACCGAGAAAAGCTATTTTTCCGAGGCTGTAAGAATGAACGACAGGGTTTGCGAGGCAAAACTTTCGGGTGAGACATCGCTACTAAGACCCTTTCTTTCCGCAAGTAGTGCACAGATAAGCGATTTGGAACTTATGGAAATAGTGAAGAAACTTCCGTGCCCCAACCGCCTCCATTCCAAGGTCACATTCCAGAGGCTCGAAAAGCATTTTGTAGATGAACCTAACACCTATGAGCTTGTTATTCAACCTCATGCGGGCGAGGGGAAAGACTTTCAGCGCCTGTTCTTTGTCCTTGAAAACGACACCCTGAAATGGATGCTGAAGTGAAAGCCTGTTTACGGTCGAGCAATGCCTAACTTTTGCGAACCAGAAGGCAAAGATAGGGCGAAAGCGATTTTTCTCACCTCATGGGTCTTATTACTTGCGCTTGCAGTTTTGTTGCTTTTGCACCTGTTTTTGCTCCCAGTGCAATGGTGGGACCACGACGAAATCGAGCACCTCCACGCTTCATGGCTTATCTCGCAACACATGCGCCCTTTCAGAGACTTTTTCGAGCATCATCAACCCTTGTTCTGGTATCTTTTTTCGCTCCTTCCGAGCGAGACCTCTCCATTTACCATGCTCCTCGTGGCAAGAGGGGTCATGTTCGTCCTCATGCTTTTTACCCTCTTCCTTTCCTTCGACATTGCAAGACTGTTACTTTGCGATGCCCGCAAGGCTTTGCTAGCACCAGCGCTTCTAGCATCCACATGGGTCTTTTTGCGAACATCCACAGAGGTGCGCCCAGACAACCCCATGCTTCTTTTGCTTGCCGTCTCTGCCGATTTTTTCTTGCGCTATCTTTCGTCCCACAGGCTCTGGCACTGCCTTCTATCTTCAATGGCACTAAGCCTTGCTTTCATCTTCCTTCACAAGGGAATCGCACTTTTTCCAGCCATCTTTCTAGCCTTTCTTTTGCACGCCAAACAAGACAAAGCCAAAAGAAAACAAGTTCTACTTCATCTTTTAGTTTTCTTGACCATTTTCGCCATTCCAGTTGGTCTTATGCTCGTTTGTTTCCATATCGCTGGATTCTTAGATGAATATCTGTTTTTCGCCTTCACTTTTACAAAAGCGATTCAGTCGTCCACCAACCTAAGCATCCATTTTAGTCTTGCCCCAATCCTATCTCTATTCTTTTTTGACAGCCCATTCATCTTCGTTCTTGGAACTTTGGGGTTTTTCATGGTTCTGAAAAGGCTTGCAAACCCTTCCATCCTGTTCCTTGCCACATGGCTTTTGGGCTCACTCGTCCTAATCGCATTCTCGAGGATGCCAAACAAACAGTTTTTCCTCCCTGTCTTTTTTGTCTTGTCGCTATTCTCGTGTTTCCTTGCCAGATGGCACCTTGTTTCAATTCTTTCGAAAATAGTGGTCGCTGTTGCCCTTGTTACATGCATGTTCCAAGACATGACCTTCAAATCGAATGCGCCACAAAAGGCTATAATCTCGCACATCCTCGAACTTACAACCCCTTCTGACTACATCATGGTTGAGCCTCCATTTCACCCAATAATCCGCTTTGACGCAACCTACCTGTGGTTCGGTATCGAAGACTACCTTTCTGCCATCGAACAGATGGGTGCAGAAGGGACTCGATACGGCGCATTGATGAAAAAGGTTTACTCGCATGAACCGAAGGTTATCTACAGAATAAAACCCAAAGTTCTGGATACCTTTGGTCTTAGGGAATACTTTGAAAACGAGGTCACAGCAGATACCGTGATTCAGGAGTTGTTTTTGCGCCACAGAAAACCCCAAAACCCCACCCCCTAGTTTGCCTTTGATTTTTCATCTGCCTGCGCGAGATGAAGGCATTTAAGATGCTTGCGCCGTTTTCACCTAATAAGTCTCTGCAACCGAGTTACCTCCTCTGCAAACTCCTTATCAGCCTTTGTTAAGTCCATGTATTTTCGATAACATCTTCAGGACAACGAGGTCACGGGGCACCTCCGCTCAAAAGCTCTACAACTCGTAGAAGATACTCTGGCGGCGGTAGCGCTCTGAGTGCTGTAAACTTGTGGGCTACCTCCCCTGTGTCTCCAGGACATTTCGGTACGAGATGCGGCTTCATCGTCGTATTCCATGCCTTCGAGTCGCGGCGAGGGTGGTCACGATCTGTCAGCCCAGCGACAAAAAAAGCTTGACATGGCAATCGAGAGCGGATAACATTTATCCAGGTAAGGGCGGAGGTCCTTTATCAAGGGTCGTGCGTCTTTGCTTCTTCAGAAAAACTTGTTGGGTCCTAGGGTCTGGAATCTGCAACTCGCGCTCCTGTTCGTCATCTCCATGTTCTTTACTCCAAGTGCTGAAGCAATCGAGTTGGACGCCACCTGGAGCACAACCTATCGAGAGAACATCAGAGTCCGTGTATGCTTCGGGTCGTTTCTCAACTATATCTCTGAACTGTACGACCAAGCCACCGGGTGGGAAAAGCTTATCGCTGCGGTTCAAAATGTGCTTGACCTGTGGAATGTGTATGGTCAGGTTAGGGTAAAGTTCGTGTACGATGGTCCCGCGGACGATAGCTCACCCGGGTGCTCCAAAAACAATCTTCCGCCTGCAGGATATGTGTATGTGAGGGCTGAAGACCTCCATCTTGGGGACGCGTTAGCCGCCACGTCGTGCGACCAATGGTGTGGATCGGGTCGGTCGAGCTGCGCAGTGTCATTTTACGACAGGAACTCCGGCGGAAGCACAGACATCCGCTGGAGTTTTGACCATACCGATGGGCGGGCAGTTACCTTCCAATCCACAGCGCTTCATGAGTTTGGACATGTGTTAGGTTTTCCAGACTACCCTCCTGGCGCGAACCCTCAGCACAATTCTGTGATGCGCTATGTGGACGCAATGCAGCACTGGCCCTGGCACGAGGACATCGCACAGCTCAGGAAGTCTGGTGGCTGGGACCCTGGCGACCTCTGTCACCCAGACACGCCGTATCAGATGCGGCAGAACATGGTTATAAGACACAAGCGATCTACCGACGGGGGGCTCACCTGGCAAGATGAATCGGATGGGTCAAGCGAGACGACTAATCTACCCGTAGGCATTGCGTTCGGTAGGGTTCGGATTAGTCCAACCCTGTGGGTACAGGCGTACGTTCTTGCCTGGGTTGGGACCGATGGGATGAATACCATCAACACGAAGATCACCACTGGGACTTGGTGGGGTTACAAAGTGATTCACTGGGGTGACCGCTCGGAGATGGGCGTATCTGTGGCTTGGGGAAACAACAAGTGGGTTCTTGTGTATGCAGGGGTTGACGAGGATTACGCGACAAGAGGGCGGCTACTGGACTACAAGTGGTCTTATGATGGGTATACATGGTATGGACCATATTATGTCCCTTGGTGTTGGAGCCTTTCGTATCCAACTTACGGCTCTGTTAGCGCACCAGTTATCACATTCGATAGTTCTAGCGGAAGGTTTATTCTACTGTTTGTAAACTGGCAAACTGACCTAAAGGACGAGACCGAGCCATACGGCAAGATCAGATGGTATACGAGTAGCGATCCATCAAGCGGTTTTGATAGATGCGGTGAACTAGACTGGCTCTCGTGGAATACGCCCGGGATCGCCTGCAATCCTGCTGGAGCATGTGCGATCACAGCGACTGACCATGCCGCTCGTTGGGGGAACATCCTATGGAATACATGCGCCTACATCGGCTCCCAGGATGGAAATCTTTACCTATCTTCTCCATGGGTTGGTTATCTGTCTTGGAACAGCAGGTCTGAAGTCTCTGTTGCTTCTGGATATGACAACACTGGTTACTATTGGTACCTCCTTGGATACCGGGGACAAGACGGCTCGACCCGTGCTAACACAGGCCGCAAGTCTAGTTGCAGTGGTTTTACGCCGTGGGGGGACAAGCGTGTGCTAAATACAATATATTTTGGTCCTAGTGTGGCTTCTGGATGGAAGCAGGGCCAGTATGAGTTCGTTCTTTATTATGCAGCGCCGTAAGGCGGGAGGTGTAATATGATAAGGAACACAAAAAAAGAAAAGATCATCAAGGGGATGGCTGGGGCTTTGATGCTCGTAGCTGTGTGGTCGTGCAGTAAAAAGTCTGATGAGCCCAAATTTCTTGGAGAACGGCATCTGATAGCAGGGCCAGTTGATGGCGCAGATTCTGGACCGCCTGACTGCAGGGACATGGAAAACGGGGACCCCAGCGCACCACCTGGGTCACCGAACGCTTGTGCGGATAGGCGTTTACCCGTGGTGGCCGAACGCTACGCATCGGTCGTCAGCTATGTCGCGATAGCCACGGTAGATGTGGACACGCCAAAATACTACAAGATAGGTTCCGAAAAGGGACGATGTTGTATAGGTTATCCCGAGGGGTGCGTAGATGCTGACTATGTGCCCTACAGGGTATTCAAGCCAGAGGTGTGGCTCAAGGGTGATGGCTCGAGCGTAAAAAAGATCGGTTTCTTAGGTCGGTGTGAAAGCGATCGGCTGTGCCACTTCTGGACTCCGGGCAGGTGGTATTTGTCATCCGGGAGAAATCTTCTTTTTCTGACGGAAGACTGTTGTATGGACGAGGTCCTACCAGGCGCAAAGAGACTAGTGGCTGCGTATCCAGTTGAAGGAGACCAGGTTTACGATGACAGGGGTCAGCCGTGGCCGCTCGATACGGTCGTCGAGGCTATCAAGCGAGTTGTGACCAACCCACCGTCATATGTCCCTACAAAGACGGTCGGTGGCAAAACGTACTATGACTGGGACTATCCCTGCTCTGAATACAAAGGCACTGCCAACGATACAACATCGAACCGTGATGCAACATCGGACACATCTGGTGACGAGATTTCAAACAACGAGGTGCAGGTTATCATCTACGGCAGGTGAGCCGCGGAGCCGTACTGGAGGGCCTTTCGAGACACGAACTTCCTAATCTGGGATGGTTCCCTCTGCGCTACTCTAATCCCTCTGGAGGTAAGGCACCGCAAAACTCGATCGGCTTTATCCAGCGCACTCGCGACCACTATTCAGGCGGCAGCCAAGGGCAGGCAGAAAAAGATAGAGGGTCACTAGGTCGCTGCTGGTCACGATCTGTCAGCCCCTCGGATAATAGAACTCTCACCTTCTTGGGGACACTGTCGTGTTATTCACGAATATTTTAGCCTTTGCCCACGGCCTGTCTGCAAAAGTGCCTAACAATGACTGGTTACACAATAACGAACAAGCGTTACTCTAGGACGATGATTAGTTATTGGATAATGCTATTGCGTTACTCTAGAACACTCATTGGTCATAGAACAGCGATATCATGTTCCTTTAGAATGATTATTCGTCGTAGAATAACGATGTCGCGTTGCTCGAAAACGATATCGCGTTATTCAGTAACATTATTTCGTTGCTCAATAATCATAATTCCGCCTTCGATGACGAACGACCGTTAGTTGATAAAGAAAGAGCGTTGTGCGATAACGCTATACTTGTAACCGATAACGAAACACAAGCGACCAATAACGCTATTGCAACATCGCACGACAAAATATCGTTGCAAAGAAACTAAATATCGTCATCAAAGAACGCTACAATGTTATCGAAGAACAAATGAACAAATCCCGATAACGACATTGTGCTACATCTTTTCGTTTTTGTTGTGGCGACACGGAAAAATCGAAAATCTTTATCCCTAACTCTGGCGAACAAATATATTTTGCGCTTCTGTCCAAACTCTGCTAAGGTTTGCGCGATGGTGTCTGGTCTTAAGAAGACTTTTGCACTTTCCAAGACCTCGAGGGGGATCATGCTGGGCATTGTTCTCGAGCAATCGAGCGACAAGGCAAAGGTTCTTTTGTCAGACGGGCGTATCGAAGTTTGGGGCATCCAGAAGATTGTGTTTTTGACAGACTTCGAGTCCAAAGCGCAAAGCAAACAGGAACTTTTGGAAGAACTGAAAGCGACCGAAAAAAAGACAGAGGAACTTGCAAAGTCCATTGACACCAAAGAAGTCTGGGATGTGCTGGCGGACGAACAAAGGGAAATAGCGGTAGAAGAGATAAGTGCCCTTCTTTTTCAAAACGCAACAGTTGAACAAGCCCTCGCAACCGCTCGTGCGCTGGCGCTCGATTGCACATACTTCAGAAAGGGCAGGAAGCACGGGCATTTCGTTTGTGCCTCACGACAGTTTGTGCACGACTCAATGGTGCATGAACAAAGGGAAAAGGCTCTGGATGAACATGTGAACAGGGTTTTCCTTGCTGTGTCACATAAAATTGCCAAAGAAGCGCACGATACACACGACCTTGAAACTGGTGTGAAATGGCTAAAGGATTGCGCCCTTGGAAAGGATTGCGAGGAAGGGAAAAGGCTTTTGCGCTTGCTTTGCGGGCGTGAACCAGATGACATTGCAGGCATGGCTTTTCAAACGCTTCTGACGCTTGGATATTTTCACGAGGATGAAATCCTTGGCGTCCATCGCCTTGGTCTTTCTTTTGCCTTTCCATCTGATGTGGAACAGGAAGCGCATCTTATTGCAAAGCAGTCCCGCACAGAATCACAGCAAGCCGAAACCATCAGGTGGTCAGGAACTGGACCTATCGCCATTGACGACCAGTGGACAACCGAGGTGGATGACGCCTTGCTCGTAGAGGCGAAGGACAATAGGCTTTGCGTGCATGTGATGATAGCAGACCCAAGCGCCCTCATCCCTTTAGAATCCAGCGTGGCAAGACAGGCACATCTAAGGGCAGAGACCCTTTATCTTCCTACAGGCAAGTTCACCATGTTTCCTTCTGTCCTTTCGGAAGGGGTACTATCGCTCAATGAAACTGCGCCAGCGCCTGTCCTGGACCTAGTTTTCGAAATCGAGCCCGATGGCAAAGTCGTGTGGTTCGACATACGCCCGACATGGGCGGTGCTCGAACGAAGGCTCACCTACGATGAGGTTGATAGAATCTTAGAGGCTCAAGACCCTTCTTCCCCTTATTTCCAAACCTTGAACCTCCTGAACAGCATCGCCCAAAACCTAAGGAAGAAAAGGCGTGAAGCAGGTGCGCTGATTATAAACAGGGACGAGGTCGTCGTCCGGGTCGAAAATGGCGAAATAATGCTAAAGCAGATCAAGGGTGATTCGCCCGCACGCACGCTTGTTCAGGAGTTCATGATCCTTGCCTGCACTCATGCTGGATTATTCGCAAAGAAGAATGGGATTCCAGTGGTTTACAGGAAACAGGACCCCCCTGACTTGAAGGATGCGGGCAAAGAGTTCAAAGAAGGGTCGAAGGCGTGGCGCTATAAAGTTTTGCGCACAATGAAAAGGGCGGAACTTTCGAGTTTCCCAGAGTTTCACTATGGGATGGGGGTGGTTGGCTATACGCAAGTAACATCGCCTCTAAGGCGCTTTCAAGATTTTGTAGTGCATGTGCAGTTGAAAAGGTTTCTTTGCGGGAAGGAAGCACAGATGCTAACTGCAAGCGACATAGTAAGGATATTCGGTGAGATGGAAAATAGGATCGAGGCGCTCGGACAGGTCGAGCGTGAGGCAAAGCGCTACTTTCTTTTGAAATATCTGAAAAGGTTCGAGGGTCAAAAGGTGCTTGGCGAGGTCATCGCAGTGGAAGATGATAGGGTTGTGGTGGAACTTCAGGAAACTTTGCTGGAAGTGGGCGTGCGCTCAAAAGCAAAGCCAAACATAGGTGAACTAGTGTCGCTTCTGGTTTATGAGGTTCATCCAAGGCAGGATAGGCTTGTCCTGAAGATGGTGTGAAGGTGGACTTTTATGCCCAAGCGCTTTGTTCACCCCTATCTTGATTTCTTGCACAAGGTTTCATTGCCATTGCGCTACATAGGTGGCGAGTGGGGCGCCATCAAGAAGGCGCATTCAAACTGCGATGTCACATTCGCCCTCGTGTTCCCAGACACTTACGAAGTTGGCATGTCCCACATAGGCTCTGCCATCATCTACGACATGGTGAACTCAGAAGGAAATCTGTGCGCAGAACGCTGTTTTGCCCCGTGGACAGACATGGAAAAAGAACTTCGCCTTCGTGGGGAGCGCCTTAGAACCCTCGAGTCATTCACACCTCTCGCCTCCTTTGATGTTGTTGGTTTTTCTTTGCAACATGAACTGTCGTACACGAACTGTCTGAACTGCCTTGAACTTGGTGGTATTCCTTTGCTTGCGGAACAGAGGCACGAAGAACACCCGATTGTGATGGCAGGCGGTCCATGCGCACTAAGACCAGAGGTCATGGCACCGTTCATTGACCTTTTCTATGTTGGCGAGGCAGAGGCAGGCTTGCTCGATATCCTTAGAACCATAGGGAACATGAAGCGAAAAGGGGCAAGTCGCCTTGAAATACTGAATGAACTTCAAAAACTTCCTTTTGTCTATTGCCCGATATTCGCAAAAAGGCGTAAAGACGAAGCCTCAGGATTTTTGGTGCCAGACAGGGTATATGCTGAGCGGGTCTATGTGAAAGAACTTTCTGGCACAGGTCTTGTGCATAACCATGTTGTGCCGTGGGCAAGGGCAATCTTCGATAGGCTCTCCATCGAGATCGCCAGAGGATGTTCTGAAGGTTGCAGGTTTTGCGAGGCAGGATTTACCTATCGTCCAGCAAGGGAACGAAGGATTGGCGAGGTCACGAAGAACGCCGTTCATGCCCTTTTGAGCACTGGTTTTGACGAACTTTCCCTTTCTGCACTTTCGCCTGCGGATTACCCTGCTTTGTCTGCGCTTGCCCGTGCCCTTTCTAAAAGCACTTTGAGGCTTGGTGTGACCTTGAGCATCTCTTCACTTCGTGCTTATGGCGTGCCAGAAGATGTGCTTTTAGCCCTGAGAGGCGTTCGCACCACAACCCTTACCCTTGCACCAGAGGCAGGCACAGAAAGGCTTCGTAATGTGATAAACAAGAATGTTACGGACGAAGAGTTGATAGAAGCGCTAAGTGTGGCGTCTAAACTGGGATTTCAAAAGTTCAAACTTTACTTCATGGTGGGCTTGCCAACAGAGACGATGGAAGACATAGAAGGCATTGGAAGGCTTTGCTTGAGGGCGCTTAGGGCTTTGAGGCAGAACGGGAAAAGGACAAGGCTCACATGCTCGCTTAGCATCTTTGTCCCAAGACCACACACACCATTCCAGTGGGAAAGATTTGCAAGCGAAAACGAGGTCAGAGAAAAACTCGCGTTTCTTAGGCATTTTTTGCACAAAACCCCAATCGAACTGAGGCTTCCATCGTTCGAGACCTCGATGCTCGAGTGCGTGCTTGCAAGAGGCGATGTTCGGGTATCAAAGGCTGTGATGGAGGCATACAGGCTTGGAGCAAGATTCGACAACTGGGAAGAGATGCTAAGAAAGGACTTGTGGGACAGGGCGTTTTCATTGGCAGGCATAAATCCCGCTGACTTTACAAGGGAACTGCCGATAGATGCAACACTGCCATGGGACGGGATTGACCCGCTTGTATCAAAGGATTTTTTGCTAAAAGAAAGGGAAAGGGCTTACAAAGAAAAGCCTCTTGCGCCTTGCGAAAAGCCAAAAGCGAAAAGAAGCCTTAGTGAAGAAGACTACAAAACTGCCAAAACTGTTATCTGTTACAAGTGTGGCGCCAGGTGCGAGCCGAAGGCGATATTAAAGCAAAGGCAAGCACTTTTTGAAGACAAAGGCGAGATAGAAGTTGGGGTGAAGGAAGACTGGCTCAAGGAATGCGAGCCACAGTGGTGGTTCATAGTCTATGCAAAGACCCGTGAATCAGCGTTTCTGGGGCATAAAGACATGTTAGCGCAGGTCCCGCAGGTTCTTAGAAGGGCTGGATTTTTGCTCGAAGTGAGCAAAGGGTTTCATCCAAAGCCAAAGATCGTCTATCGCCCTCCCCTGCCAGTTGGCTACCAAAGCGTTGGCGAGTGGTTTGTTGCATGTTTCAGGTCGCCCAAAATCGAGGCAAAGGAGGTCGTGGAAGTCCTAAACAAAAAGGCTTTTTCAGGGCTTGTTTTTCTTGAGGCAAAAAAGGTGAAAAAGGGAAAGGCTCGTGCTGGATTGTCGAGATATGCGTTTTATTCCCCTTTACCGCCATCAAGATTGCGGGCGGTCGCAAGCGAGTTTGAAAGTGCGAGCGAGCCTTCACAGAAAGAGGCGTTTGCCTTTGACCTTCTTGAAAAAAGAAAAAACTTTGAACCAGTCGTCCTTTTGTGGCAAACAACAAAGATGGGTTATTTGCATGAGGTCATAAGCCAGAAGTTACAAGTCGAATACAGACCGAACGACTTTGTTAGGCTCTTCGATGACCCAGAGGTGTCATAAGCCATGACTGTTTTGCGTGTGGTTTTATGTAGTTTGCTTGTGGGCGCAAGTACTTTGGCTTTTGCGCAAGATGAATTCGAAGCGCTTTTGAAAAAAGGGCTTGCCCATATAGAAACGAGCGATCCAAGCGGTGCAGTGCCGTTATTATCAAGGGCTTCGATGATTGCGCCATCAAGGCGTGAAAAGGCGAAAAGTGTTTTACTTTTGATGCGGGCATTGAACGACCTTGGGCAAGGGGATAAGGCGGTCGAAGCCTCGAATGAAGAAGCGCTAAGTGAGATGCCGCCGCATCTAAAAGACCTCGTGGAGTTCGAGAAGATGAGGGCGCTCTTTTTGACCAGAGCGGGCAATGCAAAGACAGTGGCGATGGACTTTTTGGCACGAAACCCACAATCGAGCAGGGCTCAGGAGGCGAGGCTCATGCTTGCATCGCTTTTAGATGCGCAATCAGACCCAGAACTTGCAAATGTGGCGCAGGAAATAATCGCCAATGCAAGAGACGATGAAGACAGGGCAATGGGCTTGTTTTATCTTGGGCGATCCAAAGACGAGACAGAGCGCCAGAGGATACACAAGCGAATATTTGTCTTTTACCCACACACAAGGGCAGCACAGATGGTGGGGATGAGCGAGGAACAGCTCACGGATGACGAACTCTTGCGCCGTGCCGATGCCTTCAACAAGGCATACCTGTTCGAAGAAGAGATGGCTATCCTCGAAAAACTGTGGCAAAAGGGACAAAGGAATGCAAGGATGGCGATAAGGCTTGCTTTTTCACATCTTGATTTGGTCAGGGATGACCCAAAAAGGGCGATAGAACTTCTGGAACTTGGAAAGGGGGCACTTTCAGAGCCAGAAAGGATTTACGCACTGGCAAGGGCTTATGCAAAACTCGAGGACTATGAGAGTGCGTGGCAACTTTACAAAAAGTATCTGGAGATTGCACCCAAAGGGAGCAGGCGAGAAAGGGCTTTATACTATCTTGGGTGGCTACCTTATGACAAAGGGGAATATGAAAAGGCACTGCCATACCTAGATTTGTATCTGAAAAAGATGCGGAAGGGGAGTCTGAGGTCTTATATCATCTGGGCTAAAGGGTGGGCACTGTTCAAACTTGGGCGCTATAAAGAGGCACTTTCAGTGTTCGATGCAATGAGGAAGATGGGGAATCCACTGGTTGCGGGGAAGGCGATGTATTGGGGAGGGGTTGCGCTTATGAATGTGGGCGAGAAGGAAAAGGCAAAGGCATACTGGGAGGACTGTGTCCGAACCTATCCCTTGACATATTATGCGTTTCTTTCCGCAAGGAAACTTGAACAGGTATTCAAAATCAAACCCTATGGGTGGGTGAAGGCGCTATGGTCTGGTGGGATAGAGATAAAACCTTTTTGGGGCTTTGAAAGGCTTCCAGAGACGCTTGCCAAAACCTTGCAAGAAGTAAAGGATTTGAGCGAGGTCGGGGAAGTGGAAAAGGCAAGAAAAGTCTATGCAAAGGTCAGGGCGCAAGTCGAGAAAAGGTTCAAAGGCAAAGAAAAAGCGCTTTTTCTTTTGACCGTGAACGATGCGATTCGGGACTATCACGCCCTTTTCGAGCGGGCGACAAAGGAGTTTTCTCGGTTTATTGGGCGATTGCCCAATAGCGAAAACAAAGTCTTCTGGGCATTGTGGTATCCTAAGGCTTACAAGCACCACTGCGAGGTGCTTGCCCACAGGTTTGGGATACCAGGGCTCTGGATCTATTCAATAATGAGACAGGAGTCACGCTATCGCCCCCACCAGATTTCATATACCGCAGCACTAGGGGTGCTCCAGATGATCCCCAAGACCGCAAAGATCGTGTCGAAGGCGCTTGGTGTGCCTTTTGTTGTGCAAAGGTTTTTCAATGAAGGGCAGAACTTGCTGTTCGGAACATATTATTTGAGCGCGCTTTACAAAGACTTCAAGAAGCAGATAGTCTTTGCATCAGCAGGCTATAACGCTGGTGCACCGCCCATAAAGCGCTTCATGCAAACGCACAAAGGGCTTCCTTTCGACGAGATGGTAGAGCACATCTCTTACAACGAGGCACGCAACTATTGCAGGATGGTGGCATCGCACCTCCTTCATTACATCGCAATCTACGGGGCGCAGGGCGACCCAAGCGCACTCATATCAAGCGTCTTCCCCCAGATTGCAGACTACGAGCTCGAAAATGCGGTGGATTATTGAAACGATGGGCAGTGGCTTTGAGCGCAACCTTCGACCCATTGCCTAATGTGCTTCCCAAACAACGGACGAATCACCTCGAACAAGCTCTGTTCTTTTGTCTCTTTCAAAACCGCCTCGAATATATGATGCACCATTTGGGCTAAAGTTTTCACTCGACCCAACGAGACATGAAGGCCCAAAATTTTCTTCTCTATACTCAGGTAATATCGAACAAACGACGCCAATGAACTCTTGCCGACCCCTCTGTCCCCCATCAGAAAAACATTTTGTTGCTTTCCTCAAAACACCTCGCAGGCATAACGAACTAAAATCTCCCGTTCCGCCATCCTCCCCACAAAGAGCTGATATTCCCCCACTATTTTTTCAATTTTTCTGTATAATATAGCAACTTTAGCGGAGAGCGATGCTATATGGCTAAAACTATGCAAAATGAGAAGGGCAAGAAAGGCAGGGCGCTTAGAACTGCGTCCAGACTGAAGAAGCAGTTTCCATTGTTCAAGTTTGTTTACGCTCTGATTAGTCACACCTTTTGTCACCTAAGTCTGCCT
>Ga0272449_1000693_pt1 | contig 38419 bp, 32 predicted proteins | sample YNPCB0241_FD_198679 | JGI IMG/M metagenome (GOLD analysis project Ga0272449, IMG submission 198679) | Hot spring sediment microbial communities from Yellowstone National Park, WY, United States - YNP-CB-024-1 | ecosystem: Environmental > Aquatic > Thermal springs > Hot (42-90C) > Sediment...
CCCACACCTAAGATGGAAAAGGGCTGTTGAATGCTGGAACCTATTCTGCAAAACATTCACATACCACTACAACCATTTAAGAGGATGAGCCTTAAGTTGCCACGTCTGCGCGCAGTATAGTTAAGTTTATATGGGTCAATTCTTTTTTTGAGTTTGAAGAACTCTGTCGGCTGACATCCATCTGTCCGAACGGCGAAAGGCCTGCGTCAGTGGCCATAGCCGGCGTTGCTCCGGCGACCTGGGCAACGTTGCCCATGTGTTTTTTGTTGGCTTATTTCTCACATGGGCAACATAGGCAACGCTTTGTAACTACATGGGCGCGCGGCGTCAAACCCTTATACTAAGATAAAACAAGATCTAAAAGAGGATTCACTTAATAATTTAATTGCATACCGCCCGGTCCATCAAACCCCTTATCTTCGAATTATATCATCCCAAGCAATCCAAAAAGCTAAAATTTTAATAATAACATTTTCACGAACAAGTATGCATATGTGTTGTGGTGATGTTGCTTTGCGGGTAGTGCTTACAGGTGGCTTTTTTGATCCGCCTCATAGGGGTCACATTAACCTATTTAAGGAAGCCAAGAAGTTAGGCGACAAGCTCATAGTCTTGGTTCATAGGGATGAGTGCTGTGTAAAGAAAAAGGGCTATTGTTTTATGCCGCTTGAGGATAGAAGGGCCATACTGGAGAGTATTAGATACGTGGACGAAGTAATGGTTTGCCCGGAGAACTGCAATTTGACAATGGAGCCGATTTTGGAGTCTATGCGACCTGATGTTTACGCTAAAGGTGGGGATAGAACCCCTGAAAACATGCCTAGAGGGGAGGTTGAAACCTGCCAGAGGCTTGGTATAGAGATAGTTTACGGGGTTGGCGGCGGTAAAGTTCAGTCCAGCAGTTGGATAATCGAGAAAAGTTTAGGCAGGATCAAGAGCAAGTCAAAATAGGTTATATGAAGTTCTATCAGATTTAGATTCAAAATACGTAAACATTTTTAATGGACCTTTTTATAATTGGTTCTAAGAAGGGCTTGGGAAAAAATAGCAATGAAAATTGAGTCTGTGGCTGCTGCAGTTATACTGATATTTGTTTTTGTAGCCTTCTATTTGTCGCTTCTTTCCCTCCAAACTGTTGACGAGGTCGCCAGAAGAAATCTTCTTATTTCAGCTACTGGATCCTTTGTTATAGCGTTGGTACTATTCATATTCTTGATTTTCTATGTTGGCGTTAGACGGGCCTTCTCAGAGGAGCGTTAAAAGCTTACAGCGTCAGAAGCCATGGTGCATAGAACTTGGCTAGCATTATTATAGTAAAGGCTGATAATGGAACTGTTATGTTGTCATCTATTGGATTGCACTCAAAATACTCTACTATGGAGGCTATGGTTCCAGCTATCATGCCAGCAGCCCCCAACACGGCTCCCATTGGAATTGAGAAAGAGGCCATGGCGAGATTACCTAACCATGACTTGGTTCTATGCTTGTAAAGGAGGTTTCTCACAATTCCCGTTATGGCATCTCCTATGGACATGAATATTACTGGCAGAACGCCGAACCAAAAGTTTCCTCCGGAAATGATCCAGCCAAAAGCTATGACTGCTCCCCACATGATGCAAAACGAAACCTCGTAAGCATTGTCTTCTGTCTGGAACCAGTAAAGGATTTTCCTTCTTTTATGGGGGATGTAGAGAAATAGTGCCAAAAACATGGCCATAACGAAGGGAAGCAACGGAGTTTCAAAGAAGAACGGTACAAGAATTGCAACAACTCCACCTGTTAGGATATGGATAATCTTTCTGTTATAGTAAACTGCAACATTTTCCTTTACGCCCCTCCCCCTCATGCGACTGTATAGACGTGCGGTAAGCACGTATGCCACAAATATGACCCATATGAAGAGAATGATGGTGGCTACCACTTCCTTTAGCACTATCATGTTTTAAATGTATTCGAAAATGGAATATAAAAAACTGCCGCTTGTTGCCGTGAATGGTCAAGGGCTTCAACACATGCCGCTGCCATGCGTTGAATTCAGGGATATAACTATGTCTATATCATTAAGCTTAGGGGTTTCCCAGTTTTTACGTCTATTAGCCCATCCTCGCAGATTCTGATAAATGGAATTGCTGGACTTGTCAGGGTAATAAGCGACAGATGCGGATCACGGAGAGGGCATCCGCGCTCCCTTAGCTTTAGCCTCATGTCCTCCAGTTTTTTGGCTAAGCTTTTCATGGGCAAATCTGACATTGTCCCCGCTATTGGGAGGGGAAGCTCAACTAAGACCTTGCCATTCTCTGCCAGAATTATTCCTCCACCGTGTACTGATATTCTGTTTACGGCTTTGGCCATGTCTTTTTCGTTTGCGCCTAGGACGATTAGGTTGGGCGTGTCCCAGGCGACACTTGAGGCGAGGGCTCCGCTCTTTATTCCGAAACCCTCTACGAAGCCCGTGAAAACCCTTTCTTGTTGCTGACACCTGTCAACTACTGCGACTTTGAGTATGTCCTTTTCAGGGTTGCATTTAATTGTCCCCTCTATGACTGGAAGTGTTGCTTGCGCCTCTTTTGTTACGAGCTCCCCAACGAATTTTATAATTCTTACTTTGGCTTCCTTTCCTTCAGCGTAGACCTGAAAGTCTGATGGTAGCATTTCCCTCTTGAGCTTTATGGGTTTCATGCATATGTGGAACTCTGGCTTCTTTGGCTGTACAAGGAGTTTCCCGTTTTTTGCGATTACTTTACCATTGCTTATGACGAGTTTTGGCTTAATTTTGCTTGGGCTTGGAACCAGTAGGATGTCAGCGTACTTGCCTGGGGCTATACCCCCGAGGATGCCGTCTAAAGAGAAATGTTGTGCTGGGTTTATTGTTGCCATTTGGATGGCTTTGACTGGGTCGAATCCTAGGTCTATGGCTTTTTGGACAATATGATCCATATAGCCATTTTCCATGAGGTCTTTTGGGAATAATCCGTCGCTTACTAGGCAGAGTTTTCTAAAATCATGTATCTTATCCTTTATGGCTGCGGCGGCTTCAAGGTCCTGTCTTATGCTTCCCTCCCTGATCATTGTGGTGAATCCAAGGTTCAGGCGCTCGAGGACCTCCTCAGCGCTTATTGCCTCGTGGCAGGAGGAGACGCCTGTGGAGGCATAGGCTGCTAAGTTTTTGTCCCTTGCCCCTGCTCCATGTCCTTCCACTCTCTTGTTCCGTGCTAGAGCCCTGCTTATGAGCATTAATGCGTTTTCATCCTTTCGGAGGACATAGGGCCAATATATTTCTCCGACTCCCAGCACCTCGCTTTGTTTGAGTAGGCTATCCACTTCTTCGCCTGTAAGCTGTTGTTTCTTAGGGGATTCGCCTATGAATGGGGATCCTGGCAAAAGCATGAATATTTTTATCGGCTGAATCCTGACGGCCTCTATGAACTCTTTAAGTCCCGGGTATCCTACGTGGAAGAATGTGTCTATCACTTCGGTTATCACTGTTGTAGTTCCGCCTTTTATGGCATATTTTACAGCCTCGTCAACCGTGCAGAATGCGAACATGTGTGCATGGGCGTCTATAAATCCAGGAATTAGAACCTGGTTTTCGGCTCTTACAATTCTTGTTTCTGCGCCTATTGTGTGATCGGCATCTCTGCCCACATAGGCTATTTTCTCGCCTTTAATGGCTACGGAGAAACCGTCGAGAATTTCGCCGGTGTAAACGTTAAGCAAAGATCCGTTTTTTATGACTAATTCGGCCTTCTCTTTTCCGAGGGCAACATCAATTAGCTCAAACATTTCCTGAACCTAAATTTTATGTAAGGTGGGTTTAATGGGCCGGACCGGATTTGAACCGGTGACCTTCGCCGTGTGAGGGCGACGTCCCTTGGCCCATTACTGGTTAGCCAGCTAGACCACCGGCCCGCGTTTGTCGATTCAGAATATTAATCTCTGTTTCATAAAATCTTTTCCCGACTTTATACAAAAGCCCAAACCAGTGTCTCGGGGACCCTTTATGAATGATAAAAGTTCAAAGAGGAATCAGCGCGATTTAGACGCTGTTTGGCTGTTACTTTGCTTTTTAGCATTTGCCATTCTAGGATATGTCGTAATGGAAAGCCTAGGTTTCTGAGTTTTCTTTAACTTTAACGTTTTTGACGTCCTGTGCCCATGGTATAAGGAAAGTGTTCTCTTTAAACCAATTGAGCAGTTCCTGTTCAAGGTCCTTAATGCTTTTTTCTGCGCTTTCCTCTAGGAGCTTAATGGTTATTATAGCCACTTTCACATTTTTCACCCGCTATGAGCGGTGAGATCTTACATGTGGTGCTTTATTAAGGGTTCCTTCTGCATATGAAATATAATTTGCAAACGGAATGTCGAACATTCAGAATCCGACTAAGAACCCGTTAGCCAGCGAAACCTTAAAATTCAGAGTGCTATTCAAAACTATTGAACGCTGCCGAGGTAGCTCAGCCTGGGAGAGCGCCCGGCTGAAGACCGGGTTGTCGCCGGTTCAAACCCGGCCCTCGGCACTTTCATGGACTTTTCGGATAAGCCGAAGGCACTCTTTAATATTGCTGCTACACCCTCTTCCAAAAATATGCAAGCGTACTTGTGCAGCACATACCTTGAACCTTGCCTAGATTAATGCCCAGGATCTCCATAGGGATTCTTACAACTTAGAATTAAATGGAGAATAGGCGGAAGATACCTGCAAAAAGCTGCATCACACTGTTCAAATCAGCTAAAAAGCTGAACTATATAGTTATAGTTATAGATAATTTTGATTTGAATGCGTAATTGTATAAAGGGCGAAATACCTTTTAAATGTAAATTTAGATAATCATGCATAATTGTGAAGGTTTTAAATTTGTTGGATAGGGAGTCTGAAAGGGTAATATTGGCTGCTCAAAGGAATGAGATTACAGAGCATTTTATTTATGAGAAGTTGGCGCAGTCGATAAAAGACCAGAATAACAAAGAAGTTTTAATGCGTATTTCAAACGATGAGCTAAAACACTATAATTTTTGGATGGAACACACTCATCAAGACGTAAAACCGGATAAGTTGAAAGTGTGGAAGTATTTTTTGATCTCAAAAATCTTTGGGATAACTTTTGGAATAAAGCTTATGGAAAAGGGTGAAGAGAAGGCTCAAGCAACTTATGATAAGATATCCAAGCTTGTGCCCGAAGCCAAGGCAATTATAAAAGATGAGGATGAACATGAAAGGCAGCTTACGAATTTGATTGACGAGGAGAGGCTGAGATATGTGGGGCTCCATGGTTTTAGGCTTGAACGACGCTCTTGTGGAGTTTACCGGCGCCCTTGCAGGCTACACTTTTGCCCTTCAAAACACCCGTTTAGTGGCGGTTACGGGGCTGATTACCGGCGCTGCAGCGTCACTGTCAATGGCCACGTCAGAATACTTATCAACCAAATCTGAGGGAAACGCCAAAAATCCCCTTAAGGCTGCGGTTTATACTGGCATTGCCTATGTGCTTACCGTTCTTTTTCTAATATCCCCCTACCTGCTTCTAACAGATTTATATGCCTGCTTAAGCCTGACAATAGTGGCTGCGGTTGTCGTCATTTTCCTATTCACCTTCTACATTTCAGTTGCAAAAGACTTGCCCTTCAGGAAGAGGTTTCTGGAAATGACGGCAATCAGCCTAGGGATAGCAGGCTTAACATTCACCATAGGATTCTTCATAAGAGAATTCCTCAACGTAAAATTAGATTAATAGCGAGGTATTTTGGGCATTACGTTACCAGGGAAACTATAAAGAAATGGAGGAAGCAGGATTTAAGCAAAGCAGGAGTTTGATTTTCTGCCTAACCAATTTTTCATCATTTTCATCCAAAAAGAATGAATAGAAAAATTGAACTCTAAAAGCAGCTCTTTTGCTGAGCTTTCGCATGTAGACGCTTCCCTTCGTATTCTAGCCCTACAAGCTCCTATTACGCAAAACTTATTGAAAGGGTTGCCGACGTCACAGAAAACTGAATATAAAAGTGGGGCAGGTGCCGGGAGCACCGTGTTTCATTGATGTTCGCATAGTTCTTCTTAAAACTTATAATGTGCTCCGCTAGTGTTAATGCTGATAAGATGGGTGATGTTGAAAATATAATTTCGCTGATACTTTCGACGCGTCCAGATCTTTCAAGGGAAATCATATCTGAGATGTTGGAGAAAGCCAGGAAAAAGGCTGGGGGGCTGATTTCGGATGATGTTCTGTTGCATATGATTGCTGCAGATTTGGGTGTCAAAATTTCGCCTTCCAGGCCGTCAGCCGGGTCCGGTTGCAGGCCCCTTATAAGCTGCCTGGTTTCAGGTTTAAATGATGTCACCGTTGCAGGACGGGTTTTGGCGGTTTTCCCGGCAACTTCGTCTGAGACTACTAAGTTTTCCAGCCTGCTTATAGCTGATGGAAGCGGCATTTTGCGGGTGGTAATGTGGAACGATAAGGCTGAGTTGGTTAATTCAGGTGCAATTCGCGTTGGGCAGATTGTGAGGCTGGTTCATGGGTACACTAAGGAGGGACGCTTTGGAAGGGTTGAGCTTCACATGAGTGGCAAAGGCACTGTTGAGGTTGATCCTCCCGATTTAGACGCTAAGGATTATCCGACCCTTGTGGACTTATCAACAAAAATAGGCGCCTTGAGCGCCTCATTTAGGAATAAGCGGGTAAACCTTATCGGAAGCGTTAAAGATGTTCTTCCGGCATCCAGTTTTAAGAGACAGGACTCAAGCACTGGAAGGGTTATGCGTTTCATTTTGGCTGATGAAACTGGAGAAGTCCCCATTGTAGTTTGGAATAGGAAGGTTGATGAGGCTGAGCCTATCGTTAGGAAAGGCGCCAAAATTTGCATTGTTAACGCTAAGGTTAAAAAGGCGCTGGATGGGAGCTTCGAGATTCATGTAGATTCTGAAACCTACATAGGCCCGTATGCAGCTTCAACAATATTCTTGAAAATACGTGAACTTGGTGAGGGTATGGATGGTGTGAGCGTTATGGGGAAAGTTACCGTAAAGCCTATTATCCGTGAAGTTAAAACCTCCCGAAACGAAACTTTAAGGGTTGCGGTCTTCGAGATTGAAGATAAAACGGGGAGAATCTGGGTTTCAGCTTGGAGGAAAAACGCCGAAATAGCGGCTAAGCTCCAATTAGGCGATACCGTAGCTATAGAAAATGCTTATGTGAAAAAGGGGTTCGGGGATCAGCCTGAAATATCCACTAGAAATGCGACAATCTTGAAGGTTATCAAAAGTTTCGGAGACTAAAACTGAACTGTAGGCAAAATTGGCTTATTTTAAGCATGCTAAGCTTTTGTTGAGGCTAGTTCCTCAAGGGTCTTACTTTTTGTTTCTATGCCCAAAGCCACGGTTATAATTGCCGCCGCAATATGCGCTATGGAAAAGACCGTGAAGGCCCATATTAGCTGGTAGCCGGCAATGGTCATAAGGTAAGTGGTTATTATCGGCGCGATTATACCCGCTAATCGGCCTATGCTTGCGGCAACCCCTGTTCCGAAACCCCTTATCTCTGTAGGATATAGTTCAGGCGTGTACGTGTATAGTCCAGACCATGCTCCAAGGTTGAAGAAGGCTATAAGGGAACTCCAGAATAGAACATGTGAAGCGTCAACGGCCGTAGCCATTAGTAGGCATGAGATTCCCGCTATGAACAAATAGACTGCTATTATGGGTTTTCTTCCAGCCCTATCCAAAAGTAAAGCGGCGCTGTAGTATCCAGGAACCTGTGCGAGGGTTACTATGAGGGCCCATTGAAGGGATCTAATTTCCCCGAAGCCAAATGTTGTAACATAAATGTTTGGCAGGAATATGAAAATTCCATGATAAGTGTACACTAGAACAGCCCACAAGGTCCAAAGCACTATGGTTCTATTAATGTATGCTTTAGAGAAAAGCAGTGTGATGTCCCTTAAAGTTCGGCGTTCAAGCTTCATGCCGCTTGCAACTTCTATCTTTTGCTCCTTGCTTATGAGGCCCTTTTCTCTGAGAATTTTTATAGCTTCCTCGTTTCGTCCCTTGCTTTCCAGATACCTTATCGATTCGGGCAAAATAAGCAGTCCCGGTATTAGCAGTAGGGGTGTAAGGGCCATGAGAAAAGTATTTCTCCAGCCGTAAAGCGGTATTATAACATATCCTGCAAGCAGCGATAACAGTGCACCGTAAACCCAGAAGGTTTCTACGATGCCTACGAATCTTCCCCTGTATTTGGCTGGAGTATATTCCGAAACATAAACTGCCGGCAGCGGTAGTAGACCGCCAAGCCCTATGCCTGCTATGAAGCGCAGAATCATCATCATTGTCATGTCCTTTGCTGTGCTGTTTAGGGCTGTGAAGATGGATGATAAAATGATCATGAGGATCAGGGTGCGCTTTCTTCCAATTCTATCCGCGATGAATCCTGAGGATGAAGCTCCAAAGAACATTCCAGCGTAGCCCACGCTTACCAGGAAGCCCTTTTCAATTTCGGTTAGTGCCCACTCCTTTCCAATGGAGGCTAAAACGGTTCCTATTATCATAACATTCATGCCGCCGAACATGTAGGCCAAACTGCAAATTACAAGCAGGTAATAATGGAATGGAATTAATCTCTGCTCAAGATAGCTGATAATGCCCATTCGGCATCCCTTTTTATCGAAATTCCACGCCAGTATGTAGATTTAGGCTGTAATTTTGTTATGTTCTAATATAAAAAAGTTGTTAAAGCTGCTTGAGATGGGTATCTTGTTCATATCTTTTTAAGAGGCTTTTAAATGTCTCCATGCATTTTCATTTTAGAGTCTTCATAGGGGCTTACCCATCTTCTGTAAAACTCGTGCTGAATGCATGTTAGCAGACCCATTATTCTTTCGAAGTTGATGTAGGAGGGTTCATATAAGCTCTTCAACGTTTTCGTGAAAAGGTAATTTAGCTGTCCATCCCTATCCTTGTCTTCAACGTTCTCAAAATATTTTAGGATCTGCTCTACCAGCCTATTCAACTCCACTCTTTTTTCAGGCTTAACGTATGGCATTGGGGAACCCTAAGATTTAGGGTTATGATTCCCTTATTAGAGGTTTCCTGAGAGCCTAAACCAAGTATCTTCTAAACCATCTTAAGCTTAGATTCATCACCCTCTCAAGGGCTGTGGAGAAGATGTGGTCTGCATTTTCAATTATTTCCAATTTTTTGGGCTCCGCGGCCGACTTATACAACTCATATGCATGTTCAACTGGCACTATATCGTCCGATTTTCCATGGATTATCAAAATTGGCGGTGTTTTCTTAATTAGCTCCAGTATATTATATTTTTCCAAGTCGTCGAAGAAGCTTTTCTTCAGTTTTCTTCCCGATGGGAGCGCATAGTATTCCCCGTTTTCGCTTTGGTTTATAATTTTGCTGTTGCGTGATATTCTGTATGGCGTTGCAAGGGTTACAAGGGCCTTTATTCTAGTCTCCTGCGCTGCTATGGCCACCATGCCTCCGAAGCTTGATCCAATTGCTCCAAACTTTTTAATGCAAACTTTTCCGCTGTTCTCAAGGAAATCCAACGCCGCCTTATAGTCTCGGATTCTGGCTGTTAGGCTTGTGTCCTCAAAGCTTCCCTCACTTTTTTCCGGGCCTTCCCCGCATCCTCGAAAGTTGAATCTCAGAGAGGCATAGCCCTCCATGGAAAGCTTGGAGGCAACGGTAATCCATTTATCGCTGTCCTTATGTCCCTCCAGGCCATGCAGAAGTATTATGCAGGGAGCACCCTTAAATGGGACGTGCAGGTTTCCAAGGAGTTTCCTACCTTCGGAATAGAAGCTAACGGGTTCCACGTCCATTACTGCATCACTAGGGTTTAAGGGCAAACGCTAATTTCGCAGTTCCTCCGTATTAAGCATTAGCCTTTTGGTACAACGGTTCTTTGCATTTTTAGGATAATATAATAAGGCATAATGTTGCCTAATTTGGAGATGGTGGAATTGTTGTCCGGCGAATTGATAGTAAAGAAGGTTGGTTGTCACGCTGGTGAACCTGGCTGTTGGCTTCGATGCGGTTTGCTGGCATACGTTGATGAAACTGGGAGACTTGTAAAGGTGACTGGCAATCCTGAGCATCCCATAAGCAGGGGCTACGTTTGCATTGAAAGGATAAGCCGCATGGTGCAGTTCATTTATCATCCTGAACAGCTAAAGCACCCCTTCAAACGGTCCGGCGAAAGAGGTCTCGGGGAATGGCGGCAAATTTCATGGGAACAGGCGCTTGATGAAATAGCCTCCAAACTTAAAGGGCTTATCGAACGTTATGGCCCAGAATCTATAGCTGTTGTTGAGGGGACATACCGCACAGACCTTTATTGGGTTAGATCCCGCTTTCTATTTTCTATAGGCAACCCTGGCAACGTGGCGGCTCCGGGAACCATTTGTGCATGCAACGACATAGCCCTGCAGCATTGCATTTATGGCGCAAGCACTCAGTATCCTGACATAGCTAACGCCCGATGCATCGTTGTTGATGGCAGAAACTTCCCCATGGCGGCTCCGCTACACTGGCACATAATAACCCAGAGGAAAAGAAGGGGAGATAAGGTGCATCTAATAGTTCTAGATCCAAGACGCACATTAACCGCTGAAAACGCCGACTATTGGCTCCAGCTTAGACCCGGAACCGATGCAGGCGTATTCCTAGCTTGGCTTCATATAATGCTCAGAGATGGCATCTATGATAGGCGGTTTGTAGAGAGATGGTCCAATGGCCCCCTGCTTCTCAGAATAGACAAGGACTGGTGGCTTACAGAGAAGGATATAGTTAAAGAGGGAAGAGATGACAGGTTCGTGGCCTGGGACAGACGGAAAAATGGTCCAGTCATATGGGATCCCACTACTCAGCAGTTTTACACATTAAATGGTGAAGCCATCCCTGACGAGGAGGTTGAGGTTGAGCTTGAGGGATACTTTGAAATCGAAGTTGTTGAAGGCCATCATGTTAAATGCAAAACAGCCTTCACAGCCTTCAAAGAAAGGATCCTGGAATATTCGCCGGAAAGGATGGCGGAGATAACTTGGGTTCCGAAAAACCTGCTGGAAGATTCGGCTAGGCTTTACGCCACGACAAAGCCTGCCTGCGTTTATAGGGGAGTAGCTACAGATCAAATTGGAAGGGCTTCGTCTTCCGTTGAAATTGCTAGGGCAATGCTGAGGATTTTCTCTGGGAACCTCGATATAGTGGGCGGGGACATTATGACGCAGCCGGGGCCAGTGATTAATGGGAAGATGTTTCTCAGGGAAAGTTTCCTCGATTATCAGGATCATGTTGCGCCTGAAACGAAGAGGAAAATGTTAGGCGCCGATATTTTTCCGATAATGTCTTGGCCCATGTTCGACCTTGTTAAGCCCAACTACAGGAGAGTGTGGAAAGTCAATCCATGCGCCTCAAGTCACATGCTTGGCGTAACATGGCCTATACTTGCCAGAGCTATAATAACTGGTAAGCCATATCCAATAAAGTGCCTGATAATATAGGCTGGAAACCCTGCAGTTTGGGCGCCAAACACAAAACTGGTTTATGAGGCCTTGAGTAGCCCAAATCTGGAATTGACGGTTGTCATTGAAAGGTGGCTGACGCCATCCTGCACCTTCGCTGATTATGTGCTGCCAGCAACCACAAAGTCCCTTGAAAGGCCCTATGTTGGCAATTTCGAGGATTTCTCGCCTAATGTTAACGTTTGGGAAAGGGCTATAGAGCCACTGGGCGAGAGGAAGGATGAATATTGGATTTTCAGGGAGCTTGCCAGGCGAATTATGCCTGAAGAAAAGTGGAGGGAAGCCTTTCCATGGGAAACCCTTGAAGAAGTTGACAATGCTAGGCTTGCACCCCTTGGTTTAACCTTGGAAAAGGCTAAGGACTTGTATGTTATCTCTAGCTGGTCTCCAAAGGGCTATGAGCAAATAAATCCTGACACTGGAAGGCCTAGGGGTTTCGCAACTCCAACAGGCAGGGCTGAAATTTGGGTTACAATTTTCAAGCAATTGGGCAGAAGCCCACTGCCATACTATGTTGAACCATACGAGAGCCCAGTAACACAGCCCCAGCTCGCCAAGGAATATCCATTAATCCTCAATACTGGCGGCAGATTCAGGCCCCAGTTCCACTCAGAGCTGAGACAATGGGGAATGGGCCTGAGGGAGCTGCATCCGGAACCTCTGGTTGAAATACATCCGGAAACGGCGGAGGAATTGGGCATAATGGACGGCAACTGGGTTTGGATCGAAACTAAAAGGGGTAAAATACTTATGAAGGCGAAACTTTCCCAGACCATACATAAGAAATGCGTAAACGCCGAGGCAAGCTGGTGGTTCCCCGAACTTCCCGGCGATAAATACTGGTGGTATGGCAACTTCATATCTAATGCCAACGTGCTGGTCCTCGATGACATTGAAACTCTAGACCCGTATACGGGCTCATGGCAAAACAGGGCTTTACTATGCAAAATATACAAGGCGACGGGCTTGGTTCCCTCCATGCAACATCCCAAACATTAAATTATGGTTCCTAAGGGCTCTGAGGGCGGAAAAAGATGGAGGTTAGTTAACTGGAACCAGCCCTTCTATGTTTAACATGCCATGTGTAGGCTGTGATAATTGCCACTATTAATATTCCAACCGCTGTAATCCATGCGATTGGCAATGAGGCCCTCGTATCTATTTGACCATTTTCACTTTTTTCTGTTTGTTGGCCGGGCTTTGCTGGCAGCTGAGCAGTAGGGGCTGAAATTGTGTAGCTTATCTCCCATCGTCCTGGATAAAGCCTTAAACTGCAGGTATTTCCGTCGCTTGCGAGGGATAATGGGGCGGCATTTATGTAAACTATTTCAGAACCCTCTGGAAGGGTTACGTTAAGCTCGAGGGGGACTTCGAGGCGAAGCGTCCAAAGCCCATTCTCATAAACCGTTAAATAATCAGTGTCATATTCGATGGCTATCGTGCCTGCCCCAAGCGAATAAACAGTTATATTCCAAACCCCTAAATCATAACTTAACGGAATTCCATTTTCATCCGTTACAATAACATTTAAAACTCTATCTGAGGGCGCTAGAATAGGAAGCGTCGTTGATGCCTCCATTTCATCAACGCCTACGATGGCTTTAAAATGAACTAAACCATCCGCAAAAACCTGAATGCCGACCTCCCCAAGCGTAGCCGCCGAGACCGCTTGAAGCAAAACCGCTTGCCAAAGCAAGTACAATATAACGGCAACCCCTCTTTTCACATAAGCACCATCCAACACCTTAACAAACCTTGCCGTAATACAACCTAAATTTTATCCTTTATGAAAGCACTCTACAGATTAAAGTTTCAAACCGAATCTGCCATACCTGGGTTAGGACGATTTCCCACCATATAGGTTCCAAAAGAATTACCCTTATGAAATCCCTTCATTTTTTAATTTCATCGGCCATTCTCCATTTAGTTTCAAAATATGCATGTGCAAGAGTTACAAAATTAGGGTGATTAGACCATAGACTCTTAATATCCGGCGTGTGCGCTTCTGTTGAGAGTGCGACAAAAGCCTGTTTGCCGTCATATATTGCGACTATGGTTTCCGGGGTTTCTTTTTACATATCTGATGATAAAGTTGGGATTCTCGGCTAGTTTCTCTATGATTTTTGCGGCCTTCTCATATGGCTTATGCTCTTCCACACAGATTCGGATTTTAACACCTCTCCTTAAGGCTTTTTCATATTCATCGGCGAATTCAAGAGTTGCTGATGAGAATCTGCTGGCGATGGTTACTACCTCCAGCGTTTGCGTAGTCTCCCCCAAGGCTTCTTTAAGTTTGCCAATTATATTGCTAAGTCCCGTAATTATTGTGAACCTATACTCGTTATCCTTTAATCCAAGAATTTGGGCGGACTTTCTGTGAAGCTTTATCTGCCTCAATAATAATTGCAAGTTTTTTTCTAGTTTAATGGTTTCCATTTTCTTTTGAGCAATAAGAGTTGCAAGTGTCTTTTCTGGGAACTCGGCTCTATAAATTGTAGGCGTGCTTATTTCCCTCTCGATTAATCCCCTTTTCTCCAGCTTGTTTAACGCCTTGTACACATGGGGCCTTTGGATTCCTGTTCTTTTCTCGAGATCTCCAGCGGAAGCGCTTCCGAGGTAGGCTAATGCCAGATATATCTTGGCCTCGGTTGCTGTAAGACCAAGTTCCCTTAGATTTTTAATAATCTTTGCCTCCGTGGATTCCAACAGCTTAGTAGACATCACTCTCACTTTGGCGGCTGTCGCTTTTATGAATTATGCTGAGACATACAGCCCGTATATACATGTGCTTATAGGAAGCCTTTCTAAAATTAAGAAATAAACATAAAAAGTTGGGAGAAAAATGCAACTATGCAAAGCCTTTTTAGCTATTGCATCGGTTTTATTAATTTCTGTTATAGCATCCCCAGAAGTTCAGGCTCAGGGATCTTGGACTTGGGAAACCCACACCTACTTAACGGTTTCACCGAATCCCGTTGGCGTTAATCAACCCGTCACAATACTGGTGTGGTTAGATCATGCTCCGCCCCAGACTAGCTTCCTTGAATACTACGGGTGGAACTACACAATACTAATCACAGATCCTACTGGCAAATCAATAACCATAGGCCCCATTGAATCTGACCCCGTGGGCACAGCGTATTATGTATTTACGCCTGAAATCATTGGCACCTATAAGATTCAAGGTCGCTTCGAGGAAACTGCGATAAATATTGTTTCGCCGGTGGGTTTGATGCTCCTGCCTAGGGGTACCCACTACTTCAAGGAATCATACAGCCGCGTGGTGGAGCTGGTTGTGCAACAAGAAACCGTAGAGCCTTGGCCTGAAGTTCCTCTGCCATCAAGCTATTGGGAGCGCCCAATAAACGCTGAATTCCGAGAATGGTATAAGATCGCTGGAAACTGGCTCGGAATGCCCTTTGCCGAAAGTTTCATTAACAAGTATACGAAGGCGCCTGAGAGCCCCCACATAGTATGGACTAAGGAATTAACCCTCGGCGGAATCGTAGGCGGCGAAGCAGGCTATGGAACCAACTACTATACCGGCCTGCTCTATGAGAACAAGTTTACGCCCTACATAATCTCCGGCAGGCTATACTACAACATGTTCTGGACAACTTTTGGTGCGGCGGAACAGCTCCGTGGTGTAATATGCTTGGACTTAAGGACTGGCGAGGAGCTTTGGCGAAAAGAAGACATGACGCAGATTTCTGCAGCCCAAATAGTCATCTTCAACAGTGGAACACAGAGCGGGGCAACAGCCTATCTTTGGAGCGCTGTCGGTTCAGACTGGATTATTTATGATGCATACACAGGGCGACAGTTCACCAAAATAACTAATTCAAGGGGAAGCTTATCTCCGAGGTTCGGGCCTTGCGGCGAGATACTTGTGCCCATCCTTGACGGCAGAAATAATCGGCTTGTATTGTGGAATTCAACCCTCTGCATAACCCGCGGAGCCTTTGGGTTCTTCACACAAACCTACAGGCCGTACTCTTACACATCGATTGACTGGAGTCGTGGTGTTCAATATAACGTTTCAATTCCAGATGTGCCCGGCGTCCAGTCCACAGGCGTCATCGACATTAAGAACATGGTGTTAGTAGCTGAGTCCGTCATTACGGCGGAGGGTAAGTCGCCAACATTTGTTCATGTTGGCTATGACCTCAAAACAGGTAGCCAAATATGGATTAAGAACTGGACGAACGTGGGATGGGGTGCCGGAGGGACATCTGCCCCTGGTCTAATTGGGTACTGGGGCAAAGGATCAGGCGAGGGAGTTTACATGTTCTTTGAGAAGGAAAAAATGCAGTGGCATGTCATAGATATTAAAACTGGAAATGAGATGTGGGTGACTGAACCATTAAATGTTTATACTGAAAGCGACTGGTCAGTGCATGACTGGACTGTGCTTGCAGCGGATGGGAAAATCTTCTTCTCTGGTCAGTCGGGATGCGTCGTGGCATTCGACCTTAAAACAGGAAGGCATCTATGGACCTTCAAGCAGGAAAGTAGCGGTGTGATGACGCCCTATGGAACATGGCCTCACTTTGGAAGGTTGAATTATGCTGATGGAAAAGTCTACTTTGCTGTAACCGAGCATACACCTACCTCGCCCATATTCAGGGGTTATAGGATGTACTGCCTAAATTCTGAAACAGGCGAACCCCTCTGGGAAATCCCAGGCTTCTATAACGGTGAATCTGTAGCCATAGCTGACGGTTACCTGGTGACGTATAACGGCTATGATAACCGCATATACTGCTTCGGTAAAGGAAAAACCGCAATAGAACTTTCAGCGTCGCCGAAAATAGTGACAGAGGGCAACGCCATATTGATAGAGGGACGAGTTCGATAAATCCCCTGGAGCTAAAGACACCCCAGCAGTTTCCGACGAGGACATGACCGAATGGATGAAATACGTTTATATGCAGTACCCTGCTCCCCAGGATTTGAAGGGCGTAACCGTTGAACTCTATGCCACATCCGAGGATGGCTCTACAACAAGCATAGGCACGGCTAAGACAGACCCGCTGAAAGGCGGTGTCTTCAGCTTAATATGGACCCCGCCGAGAGAGGGCCGCTACGTAATAACCGCCGTTTTTGCTGGAAGCAAAAGCTATTGGGACAGCTATGCATCAACAAGCGTAGGTGTAACGACAGCCCCGCCAGAAGCCCCGGCGCCAGCAACGACTGAGCAAGTGGAGTCTATTCAGTCTGCAGTTGAGGGTCAGCAGTCCATGATGAATATGCTGATGGTCTTAGTCGCTATAGCCATAATCATAGGCGTGGTGAACATTATCTTAATCGTAACTAAACTGCGAAAATAACCACCCCTTTTTTATTTGGCGGAGCACGAACTTGCCTCGCCAGTCTAAGCGCACATCATTTTCATGAGACTAGCTTTTTTGTCATGCTTATTTTCACTGCCTTTATTGAAGGTTAGTTTTATTCAAGCAACAAATAATTACGCTCATTCTAGCGGCGCTTGGACTTAAAAGTGGTCAACGGATCGAAGCGCCGTTATATTATTCTCGCGAGCCTGAGGGGTGGTGCCGGGGGCGGGATTTGAGCCCGCGACCTCTGGACATTGGGCGCTATGCCCCTGCTTCTGTTCTCCAGATTATGAGTCTGGCGCCCATTCCAGGCTAGGCTACCCCGGCAGCTTTTTTGATTACCCCGGTACATTTTGATTTTATTTTCGCTTCCTAAAAAACATTAACCCGTCCCTCTCGCATACATATTCAAAGCCTGTTTCGAGGAGCACCTTGATTTCCTCTGTGCTTTTGTGTTATTGTGGCGTAGAATTTTCAACAACAACACAAAAGCCGTTTGGGAGACGGGTTTTTGTCAAGGCCATTGAAAGTTGAAAAGGAACAAAGATTCTAGCGTGAGGGCGCAAGCATTGAAGCTATGGCTGAAAATACAAGAGGGCTCCCTTTAGGTTCTGACGTTGCAGACGTTTTCGATTCCTTTCAGGGTTTTGATGATTTCAGGGCTTACTGGGTTGTGGAGTAGGTAGACTGAAATTGCGTAGCCACTTTTTCCAATTTGCCTTGAATAGTTTGCGCGTATGTTTATGTTTTTGTCGGCGAGGACTTTGTCTATTTTGGCAAAAACGCCGGGCACATCGCGGTGGTGAATGAACAGGGTGTAAACTGGCCTTTCTTCCATTTCGATGGTTTCCCCAGCGTTCACCGAGTTTGTGAAGTCTCCTCCTAACAGATAGCCTGCCACTACACGGGCAATCTCAATTGAGGTTTCCCTTTGTGCTTCAATGGTGGAAGCGCCTAAATGGGAAGTGAAAATGACATTATCCAGCTCCATCAGCTTGTTCCAGAATTTGGCGCCCTCAACCTTAGGTTCATCAGCATAAACGTCAAGGGCGGCGCCGGCTATTCTCCTTTCTTTTAGAGCCCTGTATAGCGCCTCCTCATCGACATTTGCTCCCCTTGATGTATTGATAAGGTAGGCTGTTGGCTTCATTAACCGAAGCTCCCTTTCGCCTATGATGACTTCAGTTCCGCCCGTGTGTATGCTTACGTAATCAGCTATGGACAAGACTTCGTCCTTGGACATGAATTTTATTATGCCTGACCCGGTGTAGGGCCTCAAGTCATATCCGACAACTTCCATGTCGAAGCCGCGGCGGGCAATCTCAGCAACCCGCTGCCCAATTCTTCCACAGCCAAGAATGCCTAACGTTTTGTGTGAAAGTTCCGTTCCTTTAAATCTCTCCTTCATCCATATACCCTTCTTCAATAATTGGTGTGCCTGAGGAACATTTCTGGAGACGGCTAGCATTAGGCAGACGGTTAATTCTGCAACCGCGTTTGTATTTCCGTAGGGAGCTGTTTTCACGATGATGCCATATTCGGAAGCAGCCTCAACATCAATATTATCATAGCCAACCCCAGCTCTTCCAACAATTTTCAGTTTTCCCCTGGCGCCTGCTTCGATAACCTCACGGGTAACCTTAGTAGTGCTTCGCACAATTAAAGCGTCGAATTTGCCTATATCCTCAATTAACTCTTTGGGATTTCTCTTCCTAGTGTCTGTTTCTATGCCTCTCTCTTCAAATATACGAATGCCCTCTTCCTCCAAACCGTCGTTCAGTAATATCTTCATCCTAACACTTCCTTTTATGAAGAGTCAACACGTCCCAGACTTAAGTAGATAAACACACTTAAGTATAAATCAATCTCCAAATGTTTAACGCGAAAAGGGGTACAATGATATTTCGTTAAAAATTTGATATAAGCATCGGGAGGGGTCTGAGTTATGGAAGAATTCATCAGAGGGATTCCTAAGGCTGAATTGCACATACATATAGAGGGCGCCCTTGAGCCAGAACTAATGTTCCAGATAGCATCAAGAAATAATGTTAGGATAGGTTATGGAACTGTTGAAGCTTTAAAAGCGGCTTATAAATTTAGAAATCTCCAGAGTTTTCTAGACTTGTATTATGAGGGTACAGGAGTGCTTTTGAATGAGCAGGACTTCTACGACCTCACATGGTCATATCTTTCCAAAGCCCATGAGCAGAATGTAAAGCATGCTGAAATATTCTTTGATCCCCAAGCCCACACTAGACGAGGAGTCAAATTCGAAACAGTTATATCGGGCATCCATCGTGCCCTTATGGATGCAGAGCGGACGCTTGGAATTTCAACAAGGCTTATCATGTGCTTTCTAAGAGATCTAAGCCCAGAATCTGCCCTTAAAACCCTTGAAGAGGCGCTGCCGTATAGAGACTGGATTATAGCCGTGGGCCTAGACTCGGCTGAGGTTGGAAATCCACCGTCAAAATTCGTCAAAGTCTTTGAAAAGGCACTTGATGAGGGCTTTTTAACGGTTGCCCATGCAAGTGAGGAGGGTCCAGCCGAATACATTTGGGAGGCGGTGAGCCTCCTTAAAGTATCCCGGATAGATCATGGCAACCATGCAATGGATGATAACGCCTCCTCAAAGAGTTGGCGGAAAGAAGAATTCCATTAACATTATGTCCCCTTTCAAATCTGAAGCTTGGAGTTATAAAGAGGATGGAGGATCATCCCCTTAAGAAGATGATGGATAAGGGAATAATTGTAACCGTAAACTCCGACGATCCAGCATACTTCGGAGGATACATTAACGAAAATTACTTAGCCGTCCAAAGGGCCCTAAACCTCAGCGCCCGCGATATATACAGGCTTGCAGAAAACTCCTTTAAAGCATCATTTATGGACGAGACGGCCAAGCATGATGCTTTGGAGAAACTGAGGAGTTACATGGCTGAATATGCGTCTAGTCGTGGATCATAATTCCAGCTGAGTATGCCACAATATCGTGTTTCTCAAAAGTAGAAAGGTAAGGGTAGTTATCCCATCTTAATTAAGAGGAGTATGGCTACATCTCCTTCCACGCTGGTGAGGGTATCATTAGCAAAGTGCTGTATCAGAAATTCCTGCTTTACTATTCCGACCTCAGATGAAACCCAATAGTGGCCGCTCGTAATTGTTTTCGCAACGCCTTCGCGGATACGTAGGATTTCATGCCTAGTGTATTCTACTTTAGCGCAGAAATAGGTTTTGCCGTCCCCTGCAGTGATTTTCTCGAAACCCTTTACATAGTGTTCCTCAAAAATTTCGCCGCGGTACATTTCTCCCTCCATTGTTAGGTTAAATGCGCTTATATGACTCCATCTTTCACCCTTCGTTAATGGGTATGGCAGTTCAGGTATAGGGCTCTCATATACACATTCACTGCCATTTGAGGTCACCTTTTCTATGGCTTCGTCCTTGGTAAGATGATAACAAATTGTTCTGCCAAGCCATTCCACAATTATCTCTTTCTCGCTTTTCCTAATCCATCTAAATATTAGCTCTCTACCGTCAACGATTTCTTTGAAAAATTTCTCTGTTCCAACAGGCAGATTTGGTTTAGTTATTTTCTCCTCCGCGGCTTTTTTGGCGCTTACATTCGCGATGAGGCTGGCGATATTCATTATAAGTTTATAGTTGTCCTCAACATGACAGTATGGCTCCATCAAGAATGTTAAATCTCCAATAGCGGTCACGGTGCCATTTTCAACATTAATAGAGGCTATGACTGCGGATTCACCAGTCCTTTCGGCAACCGAGGAAGCGGTTTCCTCGGAGGTCCAGGCCAAGCTACCATCGGCTGAGTGTACGCTGGTTGCTGTGAAGAATACAAGGGTTTTTAAGCCGTTGGTTAATGTGTGATCGTTGAATTCTTTAATGTATATGTTTCTATATATTCCGTAGTACTCATTTTCATTGTAAAGATAACCTTTAGCGAAGGACAGGCCAAACCTTGTGGCTAGAGAATTTATTGGGGCAATTATCCAAGATTCAAGTCCTTCAGTTTCTATGTATTCCCATGCGGGATCAAAGAAAAGAAGCAAAAGTCCTCCATTCCTCACAAACTCATCAACATCATCCACTTCCTCCGCCGCGTATGGAGTTGTTGGAGAAGCCACTATAAGGGTTGACGCGTTACTTAATTGTTCTGAAATATCCTTCCAGTCGGATAGAAAACTCACTGTGACATTCATTTTTGCCAACTCAACAATCAGCGCATCTAAAATCCACCAGGAAACCTTATTCTCATGGGAAGCATCAACTATAACTGTTCCCCTTGTAGACAGCCTAGAGGCATTAAGCGGCATCGAATATGGGGAAGGTGAGGATGCCATTATAGCCTCCATTGGCAAGTGAACGTAATGCATAGCCGGCGGCGGATGAAGGGAGCTCAACATGTCTAAAGTCAACTTTTTGGAGCTGGTTTGTCCCTTTTCAGCTCCCTCAACCCCTAGGGTTTGATTTGCAAGTGGCTTAAGCTCCACAACCTCATATCTTGTAAGGTTTGCTCTTCTCGCCGCGTTCTCAACAGCCTTTTGTAGCGAGCCTACCTCATCTGCTAGACCAAGCCTTATTGCTTCGTTCCCAAAGTATATCAGCGCTTTCTTAAGCTCTTCGCGGGTAGCTTTTAGCCTATCACCGCGACCTTTTTCAATGGCCGCTAGGAAATTGCCTAAAACATTGTCTACGCTAAATGGAAACTGAAGCTGGGTGAAACCTGTCCATTTGTATGCCCCTGTTTCAATGTAGAGTTCCGACGGAACTAGCACTGAGGGAGCATAAGCTATAACGCCCACACTTCCCAGCGTAGATGTAGGATAGACATAAATGTAATCGGCAGCAACAGCAATGTAGTAGCCCCCTGAAAGGGCTGAAATAACAGATGCTATCAGAGGCTTCTTCTCTTTCAGTGCCAATAGGTGAAGGTAAACTTGTTCGATATAAACAACATAACCTCCGCCGGAGTCAATTTCAATAACCACAGCCTTAATGCTCTCGTTTGCCATAGCCTGACTTATAAGGCTGATATGACGGCTAACAACGGAAGATTCCTCTATGTAGCCCTCAATCCTTATTATGCCCACAAAATCTCTTGGCTGGGGAATTGGAATGTAGTGATATGTATAAGCCACTAGGCTTAACGCGATAACAAATATGACAAGAAGTACCGCTAAGACACTTTTTCTCTTAAAACTTAACTTAGGACTTTCCATTTCTTTGTTCCTTCCCATATTCTCGTTTACTCCGCGTAATATGTAGTTTTTGTCGGTGTTGAGAAATCTGAAGTTCATACATTAAGGAGCAGTTCTAACTCTATCTGGCTTTAACGAATTCTACGCTTGTTGATCTAAAACCAGGCATGGCACAATGCTCATTTGTGTAGGGTCTGTTATATCCCTGCTCATTAGGAGGGGATCTATGTAAGCTATCAGGGTTTTTCCATCTTCGCTGGTCTTTATCCTCCAGAATCTTTTGAGATCCTTCTTAGCCAATTCCTTCCGGCTCTCCATGTTTGATTGCCTCCCAAGCTCTATGGATTTTATGTAGAAGTCTGTTATGGCGTAGTTGACAAGCCTAATGTTGAATTTTAAATCCTTATCGCTCAGCTTTTCATTAGTTCTGAGTCTGGCAATTATGGCGTTTTCAAGTGAGCTTAGGCTTTGCTCCTTTAAGACTAGCAAAGGGCATAGGAATCGTGAGGCCTGAAGGACGGAGTCCAAAACGGCATCTTGAACAATCCTAGGCAGAACAACAAGCCTTTTCCATTTCGAGTATGCTTTCAGGTTTTCGGAAATCCCCAACTCCCTGTATTTGAATTTGCTTTTCAACCAGTTGATTTCGTCTTTTGGGTCAATGTTATTGGAATGATAGACGATGCCCCTAAGGTTCTTGATGAGGTAGCGGTCTATGACCGCATCATTTTTCATAAGTTAATCCCATTGTGCTCATGTTTTATTTTTCAGGATTTTCGCTCCATTTTTGTAACCTTATCTTTTCCGCCGATATATGCTACGTGAGCCATTCCTACAAAAAGTCCTGTTTCTACGATCCCTGGGATGTTTATAAGCTCGTCTTCCAGCTCAGCCGGATCTTTTATGATCCCGAAGTAGGCGTCAATGATGAAGTTCGCATTGTCTGTGACAACAGGCCCTACCTTGCCTTCAGCCTCCCTTAATACGGGCTTGCCTCCCAGCCTCTCTATCCTCAACATTGTCGGACGTAGTGCGAAGGGTAAAACCTCTATTGGGACCGGCTGATCGTTTTCTCCTAGGGCATTGACCCTTTTCCTTTCATCTGCTATTATTATTAGAATTTTTGAGACGGAAGCTACAATTTTTTCGCGGGTTAAGGCTCCGCCCCTTCCCTTTATTAGATTAAGTTTTCCATCTATCTGGTCAGCTCCGTCAATAGTCAAGTCCAGCATAGGGTTTTCGTCCAGCGTAGCCAATGGTATACCATGCTTGACTGCCAGCATTAGCGTTTGATAGGATGTTGGTACAACTTTAACCCTTAAGCCTTCAAACCTGATTCTTCGACTTAACGCCTCAACCGCGTAGACTACGGTGCTTCCGCTTCCCAAACCTATAACACTATCATTTCTAACATGTTTAACGGCCTCTATGGCTGCTTGTTCCTTCGCCCTTTCAACCCAGCTATCTTCATGTTTCAATTTCCATCTGCCCCAATCTTTCCAGAACCTTCTCCACCTCAGCCCTTATCTCCTCTATCCGCTTCTCAGCCTCAGTCATGGTGCTAGGTTTAACTGGAACCTTTCTCCTCTTCTTTACGGGCTTCCCCTCCTTTTCCTCCTCTCCAGGAATTTCCCTCCCTTCCTCAACCGGGGGAGCAAGCTTTTCCGCCGTCGGTATAGCCACTTCCTTTATTGGCTTTACCTCAAGCTTGGTACGTAAGTCCTCAATTTTAGAACTTATCTCATCAAACCTTTCACTGAAAAGCCTCATCAAATCCTCCTGCATGGCCTCAAGCTCATATAATGTGATAAGGGCTTCATCCTTCGAAATGGACTCTTTTACAGCTCTCATTCTATCCTTATAGGCTTGTGCAAGCCTCTCTCTTTCCTCTTCCGTTATTTTGCCCTCCGCATGGGCTTCGTAAAGCTTTCTAACCGCATCACTTAGAATCTCCCTCTCTAAATCTAGTATTCTCAATTCCTCCCTAGCTTTTTGAGCTTCCTCAGGGGAAACAGTCTTCTCAATTTTGAACGGAAAACCCTCCAGCCTATTTTCTTCAAGCTTATTTTCCTTAATTTTCGGCCTCTCTATGCCGACTCCCTTCTTAATCATGGCATACACAATTATTATTATACATGCAATAATAACTCCTATAACTGTCGTGGCCGCAATTAAGACTTCGTCCAACGGCAAAAGCTTCTTCCCTCTTACCATTTACAACTTGTCTGTGGATATATAAATAATTATTATAAGGGAGAATGGTTCTCTTCCTGTTTGAATTATTAATCAAATTGAGGCTGAAAGCTTAAATAGGCAGCATCTTCTCCATTATAAAACCCATGGTGAGTGCCTGTTGAAATTCGCAGTTTTTCTGTATAAACCCGAGACTGTTGAGGGTTTTGATATAAACTTCTATCGTATAAAGCCGGAGTCTGGAACTGTTGGGAAACCAACACCATACATGTACACCAATATCGCCTGTTTTGGAGATAACCAAAAAGCAAAGGAGCATCCGGATTGGGTTGCCGTTTCAAAGGACGGTCCAGCTACACGCGCAAATAAAAAGTACAATTTCAGATGGGACATTCTATGTATGACAAACCAGGAGCTTGTGAATGAAACCCTAAACTTTATTGAAGAGTGTGCACGCGTTTCGCCTGGAATAAGCCTCAGCAGTATGCACTTTGCCGATTATGGCTTTTGCATATGCCCCAGATGCCAGGAATTATGGCGCAAAAGCGAGTTGGATTGGATGGAATGGCGAGCCCAAACAGTCACAAACTTTGTGAAAGAGGCAAGAAAGCGTGTTGGAAATAAGCCATTTTTCATAAATATCCTGCCAGACCCAGTTCTTGGAAAGGAAAGGTTTGGCTACGATTACGACGAGCTCGCCAAATACGCAGATTTTTTCGTTGTTCCCATGTTCTCTAGAAGCTACAGCACTCCATGGTATTTTGAAACTTTGGCAAGGGCTTTCAAAAGGATCCTAAAGAAACCCATGTTTGTGAATTTATACGTTTTTGGGCCAGGGGAAACCGTCAACACCGTTCCAACGGCTGAGCAGATACTCACAGTTTCATGCCGCATAGCAAGGGCTGGCGTTGACGGCATAATATACCTCGCAGAGAACGCTCAAAAAATCAGAGATTTCCAGAAAGCTGCGGTTCAAAACAAAAGCCTACGCGAAGAACTGGAAGGATCAGGCGGAGAGGATGTTCTAAAGCGCTTAGAAGAGTGGGAATCCCTCTTCCAAAAACCTTAACCCATAAATACCCCCTATCTTCAAGATTTCGCCGCTTTTTAAGTAAAATTATCCGCCAAAAATAGCCATATGTCCATCAAATTAAATTAGAGTTGAATTAATGGCTAAAAACGGCATTAATCTTCGGCCTATGCGTCAACATGCACCGCTGAATAAGATGCCTAATGCGAGATAAGTGAAAAAGTATGGCGATTGAACTATGACATCATAGCTTTATCGCGGTCTGCTAATATAGAACTGCAACTTTAAAAAGGGATGGAGCCTCGGGCGGGCTTCGATCCCGCGACCCGCGGCTTACAAGGCCGCTGCTCCACCAGGCTGAGCTACCGAGGCAATCCCCACCATTTTTTATCGTTATAGCCAATAATCTATGGATGAATAAAAATGTTAACCCGCGTTATCGAAACATAATCCTTATATCCGCGAGAGTTTCCAGTGTATCTTGCTGTGTGCTAGGGTAAGTATTCGCAGTTGATGCAACTCCTCATCGACATGATGAGGGGTGAAGGACGAGTGGCTTAGGCTCATGATGAAGTCATGCATAGGCCGAAATGATAGGGGTTCACAGCAACGTTAAACAGACGCCGCCAAAGGCCCGACACGCCACGCCGTCTGGTGGATGGCTCGGCTTGAGCGCCGAAGAAGGGCGTGGCCAGCCGCGATAGAGCCCCGGGTAAGCGTATGCAGCTTTAGAACCGGGGATTCCCGAATGGGACCTCCTACCATAGGCTCCTTCGGGGGCCTATGGTGCTCCCGGCAGGGAGCGGGAACCCCCCGAACGGAAGCATCTTAGTAGGGGGAGGAAAAGAAACCAAAACGGGATTCCCTTAGTAGGGGCGACCGAAAGGGGAACAGTCCAAACCGAACCTGCAGGGAAACCTGCTAGGGATGTAGGGTTATGGGCCTGGCTTCCTCCTCGCCGGCTAAGCTGAAGTGGCCTGGAACGGCCCGCCATAGAGGGTGAAAGCCCCGTAGGCGTAAGCCGGAAAGAGTTGAGCCGGTGTCCCAGAGTACTGTACCCTGGTTTGGGTGCAGGAAGTTGGGAGTCACCAACTTCCAAGACTAAATACGTCTCAAGACCGATAGCGAACTAGTACGGTGACGGAAAGCTGAAAAGCACCCCGGGAGGGGGGTGAAAAGGGCCTGAAACCAGACGGTTACAGACGTGTGCAGCCCGGAAGGGTAGATCCCTCCTAAAGGAAACCGCCGCAAGGCGGGAGTACGAGGGAGGGGGACCAGGGTTGCACGTTCCGTCTAGAAACACGGGCCGGGGAGTTCACAGCTGTGGCAAGCCTAAGGGTTAAAAGCCCGTAGGCGTAGGGAAACCGACATGCACGCAGCTAGGCTTAGCCTAGCGAGGTGCGGAGTCTGAAAGGGCTCGGAGTCACAGCTGTGAAGCTAGAAACCGGGCGATCTAGCCCTGGGCAGGGCGAAGCCAGGCGAAAGCCTGGTGGAGGCCCGAAAGGGTGCTGACGTGCAATTCGCTCCCCTGACCTGGGGTTAGGGGCTAAAGACCAATCTAGCCCGGTGATAGCTAGTTCCCTCCGAAGTGGGTCGCAGCCCAGCCCCGGGCGAGGCGGCCGATGGGGTAGAGTACTGATTGGGAAGCCAAGGGGTCGAAGAGGCCCCACTTCCCTTTCAAACTCCGAATCCATCGGCGCCGTAGACCCCGGGAGACGGGTTACTGGGGGTAAGCTCCTGGACCGAGAGGGGGACAACCCAGACTGAGGTTAAGGCCCCGAAGTGCTGGCTAAGTGTCAAACCGAAGGGCGTCGTCAGCCTTAGACAGCGGGGAGGTAGGCTTAGAAGCAGCCATCCTTCAAAGAGTGCGTAACAGCTCACCCGCCGAGGCTGACGGCCCCGAAAATGGACGGGGCTAAGCCAGCCGCCGATACCTCAGGGCGCAGCTTTGCGCTGCGTCGGTAGGAGGGCGTCCTGGCTGGGTAGAAGCTGGGCCGTGAGGTCCAGTGGACCGGTCAGGAGTGCAGATCCCGGCGGTAGTAACAGCAAAGAGGGGTGAAAATCCCCTCCGCCGAAGGGGCCAGGGTTCCCCGGCAACGATCGTCGGCCGGGGGTAAGCCGGTCCTAAGGCATGGCCTAACCGACCATGCCGAAAGGGAAGCCGGTTAAAATTCCGGCGCCACGGAGGTACGATTGCGGCAACGCAGGCCCAACATCCGACGCTTTGGGGTAGGCTGAGCAAGGCTGTCGCCTTGTTTAACCGTATAATCCTGGGGAGTGCCGTAATGGCGAGAACCAGGAGAAAGCGGGAATAGCCGCCCGTTTAGGGTGGTTCAGCTGATCCCTGGAGCCAATGAAAAGGATGTTGGGAAGGATCCTCCGTGACCGTACCTAGAACCGACACAGGTGTCCCTAGGCGAGAAACCTAAGGCGTGTCGGGGGTAAGCCAGGGCGAGGGAACTCGGCAAATTAGCCCCGTACCTTCGGTAGAAGGGGTGCCTGCTGTCTTGGCCTCAGGCCGGGATGGCAGGTCGCAGTGGCAAGGGGGTCCTGACTGTTTAATAAAAACATAGGGAGCCGCAAGCCCGAAAGGGTGTGAACGGCTCCTGAATCCTGGCCAGTACAGGTACCTGAAACCCGGGTTCAACCGGGCTAAGGGCCTGCAAACGCCGGGAGTAACTCTGACTCTCAATAAAGGGAGTCACTAAACCCGGCTATATGCGGGGAAGGGGGAGCTGCTGGCTTCCCGAGTAGGGAAAAAAGGCCAGCTGTATGCCTCTGACCCGCAGGGAACCCCCGCCTTCAAAACGGCTTAAAAGTAACAGCTGCCTAAACTAACACTGGTGAATAATGATGCTTAACGAATTCAAAGACATAATAGATCCAAAGATGCTGCCGAATAGGATGAAGTACCTTCACTATTACATACTAGGCCTTGTGGACGGTGAGGGATGCTTCTCCGTATTAATCAAAAAGCAAGATGACACAAAGTTCGGATGGGTTATTGATCCCGTGTTCCATGTGGCACAAAACAAAGAACATGCCGCGGTGCTTGAAATCCTAAAAAGAGTTTTCAACTGCGGCCGAATCATACCAAAACCTGGACAAGAAGAGTCAACACTTCAATATGTCGTGGATGCACGGAGAAATCTTGCAGAAAAAATAATACCTTTCTTCAAGAAACATAAACCCATCATAAAAAGGAGAGAATTCCAGTACTTTGCCGAAATAGTTGAGGGATTAGAGAAGGGCGAACACAGAAATCTAGAGGGATTCAAGAAACTTCTAGAAAAAGCCTATGAGGCTTCTTCTGAGAGGAAATATAGGCTCAGCGAAATCCTCTTAGAAGTGGAAAGGCGGGTGGACGCCTCAGAGACCATACGCCGGGCGCCGTAGAGGAATCTTGAAGATGAACTCGAGGGCGAAGATATGGTCCAACCCTAGTTTGGGGTTGCTCAAGGTAGCCAAATGCCTTGTCGGGTAAGTTCCGACGTGCATGAATGGATCAACGAGGGCCCCGCTGTCCCCGCCTGGCACCCGGTGAACCCACGTAACGTGGACGAACAGTCCACGAACTCCCAGCGGGAAAAGAAGACCCCGTGGAGCTTTACTGCAGCCTGCCGCTGGAACATGGCTGCGGATGCAGAGCGTAGACGGGAGCCGTCGATCCCGGCTTCTCCGGGAGCCGGGGGAGGCGCCAATGGAACACCGTCCTTCCGCAACCGTGTTTCTCACCGGCGCCTTCGGGCGCTGGAACAACGGCAGGTGGGCAGTTTGGCTGGGGCGGCACGCCCTTGAAAAGATATCAAGGGCGCCCTAAGGTCGGCTCAGACGGGACAGAAACCCGTCGTAGAGTGCAAGGGCAAAAGCCGGCCTGACTGGATCCTCCAAAGTGAGGGATCCAGGGGCGAAAGCCGGGCCTAGCGATCATCCATGTCCCCCTTGGTGGGGGCTGGATGTGTCAGAAAAGTTACCCCGGGGATAACAGGCTCGTCGCGGGCGAGAGTCCCCATCGACCCCGCGGCTTGGTACCTCGATGTCGGCTCTTCCCATCCTGGCCCTGCATAAGGGGCCAAGGGTGAGGCTGCTCGCCTATTAAAGGGGAACGTGAGCTGGGTTTAGACCGTCGTGAGACAGGTCGGACTTTATCTGCTGGGAGTGCTGGCTGCCTGAGGGGAAAGGGTCCCCAGTACGAGAGGAACGGGACGCTGCGGCCAATAGTTTACCGGTTGTCCGACAGGGCAAACGCCGGGCAGCCACGCCGCCGGGGATAAGGGCTGAAAGCATCTAAGCCCGAAGCCCCTCCCGAAAATAGGCAGCCATTCCCACTAATGGCTGGGCTGGCAACAGCCCGAGCCCGTGGGACGAGGGCTCCCGTATAAGACGGGGTTGATGGAGCCGGGGTGTACGCTGGAAGGCTTCGGCCGACCAGCTCAGCCCGCGGCCCCCAATCGCCCGAGGTGTCGGGCATAGGCAGCGTCTGGACGATTTTGCTGTGAACCTCGCTTTGGCCTATGCATGGCGGAAATTTTCTCGTGTGATGCACCATTAATTTGGAGCTTCTGGACAACATTTAAGCAATCCGTCATCATAGTCTAGAAAAAGGTGAAGCCGATGTTGGAGCTTCTTTTAAGCTTGGCCAAGGCTGCTATAACCTTGTTCATAATAGTTGATCCTGTAGGAAATATCCCAATTTTTATAGGTCTGACCAGAAACATGTCTAAGGAGACAAGGCAGAAGGCTTTCCGTACGGCTGTAGTCACAGGTTTTATTTTGCTTGTTTCCTTTGCGTTAATGGGCCAGCAGATACTATCACTTTTTGGAATATCCATATATAGCTTTATGATTGCAGGGGGAATTTTGCTTTTAATAATTTCAATAAAAATGCTGGTTCGCGGGGAATGGGAGGAGGCAACTCAGCCTGAAAGCGTAGGCGTGGTTCCCATAGGCTTTCCATTACTGGTGGGTCCCGGAGCCATAACCACTACGATATTGTATCTTCAAACGTCGGGTATTATAGTTGCAATATTATCCGTGCTTATAGTATTCGCTATTGTGCAGGCAATTTTGAAACTTATAGATTCAATATACAGTTTTCTAGGAAATTCGGGCTCGATTGTTATTTCAAAACTCATGGCGCTTTTAACAGCTGCTATTGCAATCCAGTACATTCTTGACGGGATCCTCTGGTATTTCTGTACGCGATGATCCTCAGCCCTGTGTGCCGTTTCCACCGGCTATGATGGGCATAACCACAATCTCATCCAAGTCTTTGAGGGGTGAGTTGATGCCTCCTATAAAATCCAACCTTCTGCCATTAACAAAAATAACCATGCTCGAATTCTCTAAGTCCAATTTTACCCCCCTCTTCCTAAACTCCACTAGCGCCTCCTTAACAGTGGCTCCCTCCGGCAGAAAAATCCATGAATCGGCCATGCCGACCTTTTGCTGTAAATTTCCCACAAACCTTACGCGAACCTTCATTAAAATCACATAAAAAGAAGGAGTAGTGATTTCAGATTTGCTCAGCCACACTGGCAAGGCCTAGTTCTTCAAGCTTCTCCTTTGTTGGTATCCCCCGCTCATTCCAACCCCTAGCCCTGTAGTAGTCTTTTAGCAGGACATCCAGCTCGAACACTTGACCCTTTGACGGTTCCCTTGGCACGGGCTCCTTAACGATTCTTTCAGGCGCGGTGTCTTGATTCGCATTAACCCCTTCTCGGACCAGGAAGGCTCTTTCAAGGTTGAATATTCTCTCGCCTACAAGCTGCAGGTATCTTGGATCCTTAAACTTTTCAATTCCCGTGGCGGCGTGTAATAACTTGCTGTATAAGTCCAGCGTTATCATGGTGTTACTTAATGGAAAAGCACAGAAAACTGCGGTTTCAACACTTGCTGTTTCATCCTGAACAAGCTTGGTTAGCTCGCCCTTACCCTCCGTTGTAAATGGATCCACCTTCCGTGGTACACCTAAAATCTCAAACTTGTTCCATCCTAGGCAGTGGCTGGCACCTATTGTAGATGTTACAAAGTTAAGCCCATGCGCCTTTGCTGAGCGGGGGTCATAGGCTGGAAGTTCAAGACCCTTGATATGCATGGCATACTTTTCTGATCCCCTCCCAATAACCTCAGCAGCCTTTTTAACACCCTCTCCAAGCAGATGGCCTAAGCCTATTCTTAGGGCTATACGCCTAACCATCTCCACAACTACGTCAGGATCACCCCATCTCAACTCCAGCCCGTCAGTTTCGCTTTTGCCTATTATTCCCTTCTCATAGAGCTCTGTGGCGAAGGCTATGGCAACTCCAGTGGATATTGTGTCCAAGCCATATAAGTCTGAAAGCATGTTAGCAACTGTTATAGATTCTATGTTGCAGTTCCCCAGAACTCCGCCATAGGACCAATGGGTTTCGTACTCTGGGAATTCCCAAACAATACCCCCATATGGTCCATTTGTAAGCTTAAAGGTCTTCCAGCATCTCATCATGCAGCTATAGCATCCGCCATGTTTAACCACATAACTTGCCAGAATTTCCGGTGCAAATCTATGCACTCCCTCTAGGGGGAGCTGTTTAAAGTTATATGTTGGAAAGTTGCCCATCGTATAGAATAAGTAAACGATGCCATCCGTGCCTAAACTCCTGAAGTGCTCAAGCGCTGGATTTTTACGGTAGGTTTCAATCTGTTCCTTCACAGCCTCATCGAAGGCCTTCTCGTCATATATTGCAACCTTCTTCGATCCTCTCACAACTATGGCCTTGAGGTTCTTTGAACCCATAACCGCGCCGCCGCCACCTCTAGAAGCTGTCCGCATGTCATCAGTAACTATTGCCGAGATCTTAACCAGCTTCTCTCCAGCCGGCCCTATCATAGCCAATCTAGCCCTCTCATCCGTCTCCTCGCGGATGAAATCCCTCGCACTCAAAGTTGTCATACCCCAAACTTTAGCGGCGTCTCTGAACTCAACCTTATCATCATTTATCCACAAATACACGGGCTTTTCAGCACGCCCTTCAATAATGATTACATCGTATCCTGCAAACTTCATCTCAGCGCCAAAGAAACCGCCCGCAACACTTCGACAGTATATGCCAGTAAGGGGGGACTTGAATTGGGCTATCCATCTGCTTGTCGACTGGGCCTTAGTGCCCCCTAATGGACCCGTAGTTATGACCAATTTATTGTCCGGGCTTAGAGGATCAACGCCTTTAGGAACTTCGTCAAAAAGGATTTTAATGCCGAAACCGCGGCCCCCAACAAAGTTTTCGGCCAGATCCATCTTCAGGGGTTCTGCAAACCATTTGCCATGCGTTAAATCAACCCTCAAAATCCGTCCCATGTAACCAAAAAAGCCCTCTTCCCTGCTCACAAATATCACCGTAAAAATTTAATCCTGTCAGATCATTTAAGTTTTATCAAATTCTAAGCACAATTATAAACACTGGATATAATAGATCATAAAGGATTTACATGCGAGAGTTCATCCTTTATTCCCGCACTGGAAGGACGGACTCAAAATGGGCTAACCTGCATGATGCTGGACGATTAGACATAGTATACGAGTGTATAATTGCAAGCCTATTCTTATCCCATGCCATAAGAAGGGATGTGGCCTTTCACGCTGTTCTATATGGCCCTCCAAGGCCGCCCCTGCACTTAGAAATAAGTGGCTTATCCTTATTCGATGTTAGAACTGACCAGCAGACATGGGAAAAAATCTTAAGAAAAGTCCTTTCCGGGCAAGGGCATCCTGGAATAAAGGTTTCGAAAACAGGCTTTGAAACCCTTGTAAAGGAAAAAGTGGAAAGCGCCAAAAAAATATACGTCCTAGAGGAGAGCGGAAGCGATATCTCACAAATTGAGATAGGAGAGAACCCGGTGTTTATCCTCGGAGACCAAGTGGGCTTACCCAAGAAATGTGAGGACTTTGTTTTACGCTATGGAGAAAAAATCTCGCTTGGAAGAAAGCCATATCTTGCAGCCACCTGCATAACTATCCTAAACTATCTGATGGATAGGAAAGAAACGCTGCAAAAGCGCTAAATTTTTATCCATCCAATTTTTGGTTTAAACTGTTCAAAATATAATAATTCTATTACGTGGAGGTGAAGCGGTAATGGCGTCAATTCGCGAGCTGCCAGCAACGCCTGTTTCAAAATTTGAGAGGATAGGCGCCCACACTCATATTAAAGGCCTAGGCCTTGACGAAAATCTGAAAGCAGCCAAAATAAAGGATGGAATGGTTGGCCAGGAGAAGGCAAGGGAAGCCGCTGGGCTCGTTGTTAGAATGATCAAGGAGGGAAAGCTCAGCGGAAAATGCATTATCCTAGCAGGGCCTCCAGGTACGGGAAAGACGGCAATAGCCGTTGCCATATCAAAGGAGCTTGGCGAAAATGTTCCTTTTATTCAGATGAGCGGAAGCGAGATCTACAGCAGTGAACGCAAAAAGACGGAGATTCTGATAGAGGCCATAAGAAAGTGTATAGGCGTTGAAATCCATGAGATGCGGAAGGTTTACGAGGGCGAGGTTACAATGGTTGACATCCGGACAGCCGCCCATCCTTATAACCCATACCAAAAAATCCCAGAAAGCATAAGATTAACATTGAAAACAAGGGAAGAAGAGAGAACCATAGAGGCAGGCGCCTCCATAGCCCAACAAATAATCGCCGAAGGGATATCCGAAGGGCATGTAATCCAAATAGACGCTGAAACTGGCAGGGTGGCTAATCTTGGACTCTGTCTAGAAAGTCAGAAGGGAAAAACATATGATGTGGATACGAGGCGGAAGATTCCAAGGCCTACTGGGAAAGTTTTGAAAGAGAAAGAGTTTGTTTACATGCTTACTTTGGCGGATTTAGATGAACTCAACGCTAGGCAGCGTTCAGGTGGACTGTTCTCGTTATTCTTTGGAGGAGCTGAATCAAAGGAGATAGACACTGAAGTGCGGATGGCTGTAGACCAACAGGTCAAAGAGTGGGTTGACAGCGGAAAGGCCTTTATCCATCCTGGAGTGCTGTTCATAGATGACGCTCACCTCCTAGATCTGGAAGCCTTTAGCTTTCTTGGAAGAGCTATGGAAAGCGAGCTTGTGCCAATAATAATCTTGGCGACCAACCGTGGTGTTGCCAACATTCGGGGAACAGACATAAAAAGCCCCTTAGGCTTCCCATTGGACCTTATTGATAGGGCTGTAATAATAACAACCCAGCCCTACGACCTAGAGAGCGTCATGGAGATCTTACGAATCAGAGCTGAAGAGGAGAAAATAAAGCTAAATAAGGATGCCCTTGAAAAGCTAGCTAATGTAGGTGCAAAAAGCTCTTTAAGATATGCTGTCCAACTTCTCAGCTTGGCGGCCCAAAACGCCAAAGCGTTCAATAGAAATGATGTTACTGTTGAGGATGTACAAAGGGTTGATGACTTGTTCATGGATGTAACTGAAGCATCAGAATATCTGAGAAAGTACGAAGAAAAGCTTCTGACTCACTAGGCTAAACTCTCACCATCTCTGTCTCTAGCACTTTTGAAGCGTCAAAATAAAGGCTGAAGCTTAGAAGAAGCGAAAATAGTGCGCGCCCGATTTTTAAGCTTAGGAAATGAGTGTTGAATATAATTCATTTCTTTTTTATATACTTTTCGATTAAAATATAGATAATTTCACGATTATATATTTATTCGGCATCATAAACTCGCCTAGCACCCAGATACCTGCCTACTATGGGAATTTTCATCCCGCATTTGGGGCATTCCTTTGAATCGGTGATTTTATATTGCAGGACATAGCAGCCATACCTTTTAATTAGGGTCTCCCTACAGCTTGGGCAATATGTGTCTTCATACCTATGGCCTGGGACGTTTCCGATGTAAGGGTAAAGCACACCAGCTTTTCTAGCCATTTCATAGGCTTTCTCTAAAGTTTCAACTTTTGTAGGTGGATTATAGAATCTATATGATGGAAAATAACGTGTGAAATGCAGGGGAGTTTCAGGTCCAGCATTTTCCAAGTGCTTATCAATAATCCATTTTATGGTTTCTTCGCTGTCGTTTACTCCGCTTATAACAAGGTTTACGATTTCAACATGTAATCCCCGCCTTTTTGCCTCCCTGACATTTCGCCAAACCTTGTTAACGTCTATTCCACCGCAGTATTTCATGTAAACCTCCTCATCCCCTTTCATGTCTATTTTTATGGCATCCATTCCGGCCGTGAAGAGGCTCCGTAAGGCCTCTAGGGTCATATACCCGTTAGAAACATAGCAACAGTACCTGATACCCCTGCTCTTCCCATACTTAAAGGTTTCAAGATTCCATTCCGTTAGAAGCGTCGGTTCCTGAAAGCTTGCGCATAAACCAACATCTCCATTTTTTAAGGCTAACTCCACAATTTTTTCCGGAGGGTAATAGGTGGCTTTAGCTGGGCTTGGAGTAACCTTTGATAGGTTGTAGTTTTGGCACCAAGGACAATTAAAGTTGCATGACCATGTGGAGAATGTTAGGGCTGTTGATCCAGGCCAATAGTGGAAGAAGGGCTTTATCTCTATAGGACGACTCTCAATGGCGCTCAAATCTCCATAAACTAGCGTATACAATCTACCTTCAATGTTTACCCTTGTTTTACAGAAACCCATCCGGCCATCTGGGATCTCACATCTTCTCTCGCATAAGTTACAGACAACATCCTTCTCCCCAACCTTTTCATAGAAGATTGCCTCTCTAACCGTTGGATAACTCAGGATGTCGGCCATTTTAGTCCCTTCTGAAGTGTTCCCAGCCTCTAGGCTCTATTAGCTGTCTCCTATCAGGCGTTTCTAAGATAACCTGTCCATCTCCGATAGCCCGTCCAATCTTAATTAAACTGCCGCCAACCTTCTTGATAGCTTCTTCTGCTCTCCCCCAAAATGTTGGATTTATGGTTAGAACAAGCTCATACTCCTCCCCGCCATAAAATACGAGGTCAAAGGGATCCAAGCCATTTTCTTCAGCGAAGATTTTCGCCTCAGGGGCCAATGGAACATTGTCTATAACGAACCCTACACCGCTGGCCCTTGCAATTTCATAAAGGCTCCAAGCTAGTCCGTCACTTGAGTCTATAGAGGCGGTTACTGCACCCGTCGCACTTAGAGCTAGCCCTTCCTTAAGCCTTGCTTTTGGCATGTAGACGGAATCCACCAAGGTGTCATATACTTCATTGGGAGCCTCAAGCCCATCAATGAGAAGCTTAAGACCCGCCGCGGTTTTGCCAAAAAGCCCCGTCACGGCAACGAGATCTCCGGGTTTAACCCCGCTCCGCATCACCACACTGCCCTTTTTGGCTATACCGAAAACTGAAAGGCTTATTACCAGATCTAGGGCCTCGTTTGTATCCCCGCCTAGAATATAAACATTATACTCGCGGGCGCCAGCATCCAGCCCTTCGCTTATAGCTTCAATATCCCTTTCGCTCAATTCCGATGGCAACCCAAGGGAAACAAGCATGCAGAGGGGTTTCACACCCTTCGCGGCGAAGTCACTTATATTCATGACTACAGCTTTGCGGGCTGCTTGCCATAGATTCATTCTAGGCGGGACATCAGTTTTTCCCACAAGCATGTCGGTTTTCATAACAGCCAAATAATCATCGCTAATGGGGTAGGCTGAAACATCATCGCCAAAGGGTATTGGCATATCTGGCATTTTTGTAAGCCTTTCCAAGATTAACTCAATGGCTTTCCTTTCGCCAAGAGTCCTTAAAGTCTTCAAAATTTACACCTTTAATTAAAAGGGAAGCGTCAACCTTAAAAGTTCTTGTTTTTAACAACTTCAACAAATCTCCGAACATCTTAAAAATAGCCCCTACTTTAAACTACTTAAGGGGCATGCCTCGGTAGCTCAGCCTGGTGGAGCAGCGGCCTCGTAAGCCGCGGGTCGCGGGATCGAAGCCCGCCCGAGGCTCCATTAGCGCTTTCTAATTTTTCGGTGGGATTTCTGATAAGTTTGACTGCCTTATCGATTACTTTGGAAAAACTTATATTAAGATGGGCTAACTTAAAATTGTAATTGTGATTGATTTGTATGGCAATGTAAACTTAGATGTTATTAAAGACAAGATTTTTGGGCTTCACGACGACATAAGGCATATTATCATTGCCGATTTTAAGGGTGAAGTTTTAAACATTTTTTCGAGGGCTAAAAAGGAATGGCCCTCAGATGTTCAAAAACAGTTTTCCGGTCTAATAGCCGTTTTAACTATTGGTTTAAGCGAAAAGGTTCAAGATATTGCAGGACATGTGGAATATGTGCTAGTGCGATATGAAAAGCTTAACATAATAATCGTCAAATCATCACACTTCATATATATCAGTTCGACACGTAAATCCACGCCTAATGAGGTTATTGATAGCCTTGTTGAATTAATAAGGCGGGAAGGCTAATCTAACATTATTTCATGTGTAATGTGCAAAATGGGAATATGTATTATTGTTCTTCAAGTATCCAGAAATGTTTATTAATTTTCAAGATTAAACTCCTCAGCTGGAATGGGGACAGCGATGCCACTCTTTCAACGCGGCGAAAAACTGAAGTGCCCATACAAAGGATGTGGGAAAACATTCGCTAAGCCTGCTGTTATAACAGATACGTCAACAATTGTGAGGGAAACGTTCTATGCATGTCCCCATTGTATGTCAAAAATCGAGGTTGTGGTGGAAGGCAACAGAATTGTTGAGGTTAGACCTGTAGATTATCCGAAGGTCTTCGAATCTCCGGCTAAATGTGCCCATCATTTCGGTTTTCTTAGCACAATTCCAAGGGAGGGTCCCCTACCAGACGAATGTCTTGTATGCCCAAAAGTGCTCCAATGTACCATAAGAAAGCGTTAAGCTTGGCTTTTCAGTTTTTGAGGAGAAAAACCTTTTAAAATACACTTTTGAACTCCTATCCTCTATAGGGGGCTGTCGGCTAGCCTGGTCTAGGCTTGGAGACTTGGGCTCTCTAGACCCCGGTTCAAATCCGGGCAGCCCCACCATTCTTTTGTTGGAAACGGTTGATTCTGGCTTTTTGCTAGGCCTGTTTCTATTGGTTTTGGAGGCTCTTTTTAGGAAAGCTGTAAGCCTGAAATGGGCCGTCTCTGCTAT
>Ga0272449_1000694_pt1 | contig 38327 bp, 28 predicted proteins | sample YNPCB0241_FD_198679 | JGI IMG/M metagenome (GOLD analysis project Ga0272449, IMG submission 198679) | Hot spring sediment microbial communities from Yellowstone National Park, WY, United States - YNP-CB-024-1 | ecosystem: Environmental > Aquatic > Thermal springs > Hot (42-90C) > Sediment...
TATCCAAGCGGAGAAGAACGACCAGGGAACAAGTGAGACGTTCGGGCCGGCCCGTCCCCGGTGCCCCAACGGGTGATGCCGGGAAATCTACTTTTCCTTGGAAGTCCCGGTTCTCGGTGCTTCCGGCCTCCGGAGTTCCCATCGGGTCCCAAAATAATCCCTAGTTATTGCAAGGAGATATGCGAAGGTGAGTAGAAATAGGGTGCCCGGGAAGACCCGCTACTTGTCCCTGCTTTAAGTCGCTGCGAGAACGGGGCTTTATCCCAGAATCCCGAAAATTCACGACCTCTTTGCATGCCAACTTCTCGGGAGTTTCACTCGCTTTTGAAACCTCCTTCCTCCTCTGGATGGGCTGTTTCCTCATAAATGGCACTACAGTCCGGAGTCTCCCATAGCTTCACGGAGACCACCGGCAGACCGAGGTCGCGGGCCACCCGGAAAATCAGCCGGGCAATATTTTCTGCCGTGGGATTTTCGTCCATTACAAAGATGGGCTCTCCTCCTGCCTGAAGGGGTCCAACCAGCGGGTCAGCCCGATTGAGGATCATCTTGTGATCGAGATGATCATCGATCCACTGGCCAAGCGTCTGCTTTATTTTTGCGAAGTCCCAAAGCATGCCCAATTGGTCGAGTTCGGGCCCTTGCAGGGTAACAATCAATCGGCCATTATGCCCGTGGAGCCAGCGACACTTCCCCGGGTAATCTAGCAGCCGATGCCCATAACAAAACGAAAGAACCCGCTTAACGCGAAACATTTGACTTTGCCTCAACGAAATATTTCCCCGCAGGCTGGGAACCACTCCTGGAAACTCTTGATCATTCGAGTCATTAAAAACTCGGGTTGAATCGGTCCACAACTTTGTTTGTTGTATGTGCACATGTTGTGGTTGTGATGTATGCCTTACCCATTTAGGAGGAATTCTTCAGGGGGTTCGTCGTTTGGTCTACCAACTTGGCCGTTGAAAATCCTGTCCGAGGCAACGGGGCTTTAAAAGCCCGGAAGCGGGAATTCCCCGGAATGACTCCGGGCTTATTCCTTGGGCTAGGTTCGTTTTTTCGGCGGAATCGGATCCCCCCGGGATAAATCCCGTCGAAAAACCCCATTTGTCCTAACTAAGCAAAGAGGGGTGGAGGCACTGCCTCAGGCTTTTCTCATCGATACCGGAGAAAGTAGGAATCTCATCCATTTTTACAGGCTTTTCGACTCTCTTGAAAAAATCCAAAGCGGGCTAAAAGACCAAGCTTGTGCTTGGCTCGTTGGGGCCGGAGGGATTCACTTTCGCCACCTTGATGCCGACTTGGTCCTCGGAAAGGGCTCAGGAGGCTTGCTGGTCCAAAAGCCCCAAGCTATGGGAGCACCTCCGAGGTAGGAGAAGGGGCATACGCAGTTGGATCCGGCAGAGCTGCCAGGGCGAAGGCTTCCCGGCGTTCTGCACATTTGTTGCAGCAGCCACAATGAAGTCCCCCCTTAGGAGCAATACAAGAAAAACTGAGCTCCAAGGGCAAGCCTTTTCCCAAGTTCATTACGGACTTTTTGTCCATCTGAACAAAAGGGGTAAGAATTCGCACAGGTTGTCCCATCGAGCTCTCCAAGATCTCCTCGATCTTCGTTAAGAACTCCGGCCGAGCATCCGCAAAGGGATTGGTCCCAAGAATCCCCAAGGCTAAGGCTGAGATTCCGTGCAGAAGGCACCATACACCCGCCTTTAGCAGAAGACAGGCATTTCGGCCGGGGAGAAAGACGGCTTCGGGAGGGGAATCCTCTCCAGGGATATTCTCTCCGGTAATACTCCAATGGGAGCCGTAGATGTCGGCTACGGGAAAATCCAAAACCACAAGGGGCTCCAGACGAGGTTGCTCAAAAGCCCGGAGGATTCGCCAAACCGCGGCAAGTTCGGCGGATTCCCACACTAGCCCGCACCGCACATAGATGGGCCGAACGTGATATCCCTGACCGAGGAGGTAACCCAAGAGAATGGAGCTATCGAGGCCTCCGCTTAGAAGGAGACCTACCCGGCCGGGTTGGCCGTTTCTTTCCGGCAGAAGGTTCCTCCCTGGTTCCATAAAAAGTTTCCCTCTAACTCCGAAGGAGCAACCCACGGCAAAGGGAGCCGTTAGGTACCTAATCGAATCTTGGCCGGCCGATGTCCCCCACAGGGTGACTGGCCCTGGGTTAGACTGGGACAACTTCCGCCCCAGTTCGGGACTACGGGATCGCTTCCGTAGGCCCCGCCCTGGTCATCACGGAATCGGTAAAACGCCTCGGCACTTGTCGAAGCCATTCTACCCAGGAAATTTGCCCAGAAAAGGCTCAATTAATCCTCGGTCGCCAGGAACTTCGGCAGGAGGGGGTAACCAGGAACTTGTCGTTAGCGATTGGGCTTGCCTTTTGCCGGGGAATCTTCGAGACAAGGTTTCGAAACTTTCCCCAGCGGGAGTTCGAGGATGACTGGGTGGGGGGCAACGATCTCGAACCGGAGAATGCCTTGCGAAGTGGCATTCTACCTTTTGCCGCCCGGTGTTGCTTCGCCGAATCCCGCGGGAAATGTCGATGCAGATCCGATGTGGAAAAGAATTGGCCGACTTCTGCAACTAGGTGACATCAACCTAGTGCTGGGGTCGGCACCGCTCAGAAAGTAATTTTTTGAAGCCCACGTTCAGACACCAAGTTAGGAAGCCCCTTGGATGAGGCCCATGGGATTACGAGCAGGCGGGAATGGCGGACCGAGAAAGCCTTCGGGCTAAAGCGTCCGCCGACTTTGCCCTCGGCGGGGCTTCCCGTGGGTTGGCCACACGGATTGTTCCAACCGATTGCTAAATGTTGGGGAAATGTTTTTCTTGGAGGTAAAAATGGGAACTCGGAATAATCCCGAGCGTGAAAGTCTACGGCCCAATTAATGGATATTTTCCCGTGTAACATGACCGCATATTGTGGTTTGTGGAAACCGGTGAGTTCCCGGGGAAGTATTCGCGAGGTCCAAAGGTTTTTCTAAGGCATAGAGCTCTTGGTCCTTCCACCTGAGATCCGACGTTATCTCAAGAGGCGTCTGGGGAGGCCTCGGAGATGGGCGAATCGAGGACTCCACCTGGGGCAGGGGAACGAGTGAGGTAAGGAAGGGCTTTATCGCCGATATCCTTGCGGCACCAAGCTCCCTCCCAACGGATGAGACGAACGGCCGAATATGCCTGGAGCTTTGCCCGGGGAATGGTCTCTCCTAAAGCGGTCACACCCAGCACCCGACCACCGGCAGTTACAACCCGGCCTTCCTGGATGGCGGTACCAGCATGGAAGATCTTGACATCAGGGAGTTTTTCCGCCTCCTCCAATCCCCGGATGGGATAACCCTTCTCATAGTGATCGGGATAGCCTCGGCTTGCCATGACCACGCACACGGCTGCCCGCGGGTCCCAGTTGAGCGGCTCCAACTGCTCGAGCCGCCGCTCCGTTGCCGCTAGCAACGCCTCGGCCAGGTCACTCCGCAACCGCATCATCAGCGGCTGACACTCGGGATCTCCGAAGCGGACGTTGAATTCGAGCACTTTCGGCCCTTGCACGGTCATCATAAGGCCGGCATAAAGCACCCCCAGGAAGGTTCGCCCCTCTCGATTGAGGGCATGCACCGTAGGCACAAGGATATGTTCCTCAATCCAGTGGAGAGTGGCATCGTCGACCACCGGGGTGGGAGAGTATGCCCCCATGCCTCCCGTGTTCGGGCCCTGGTCCCCATCGTAAGCGGGCTTGTGATCCTGGGCAGGCTGAAGGGTCAGAATCGTTCGGCCATCGGTGATCGCAAGGACACTAGCCTCCGGACCATGAAGCCGCTCCTCGATCACTAGCCGATCGCCTGCCTTCCCGAATACCTTTTCGATGGCAATCTTGCGGACAGCCTCGATTGCTTGTTCCCGATTGTCGCAAACGATGGCTCCTTTGCCGGCCGCCAAGCCATCGGCTTTGACCACCACGGGCATGTCTGGTCGGCCTTCAAGGAACCGGATGGCATCCTCCCCGGTGTCGAACGTCCAAAACTCCGCTGTGGGTACCCGGGCCTTTCGCAGGAGCTGCTTGCAGAAGACCTTGCTGGACTCCAGTTCCGCGGCTGCTTTCGTGGGTCCAAAGATCCGCAATCCCTCTGCGGAAAAAGCATCCACAATTCCCGCGGCCAAGGGTGCCTCCGGCCCCACCACCGTGAGATCGATCTTTTCCTGCCGAGCAAAGGCTACTAACTTCGGGATGTCCTCCGCGGCAATCGGAACATTCTCCGCATCGCGAGCAGTTCCTGCATTACCGGGAGCGACAAACACCCGATGCACCAAAGGACTCTGACGGAGTTTCCACGCCAACGCGTGCTCTCGGCCTCCGCCTCCTACTACAAGCACCTTCATGGTTACTCTTGCCCTAAGGTCACTTTTGCCCTTTTGAAAATCCCCAGAAAGCCCTCAACACCTCCTAAAGGCAGTGCCATTCGGTGTAAAGAGAGGGAGAAACCATTCCTTACGCTAGATTTCTTTTTCCGAGTACCTAAACTGTTGCCATATTCCTCAACGGTTGGCCGTGTGATCAAATTATCAGATATCTTTTAGGTAGATCTCCCCAGCTTGCACCACCTTTGACCGGGTGTTTTTCCTTAAGGCTGGTGCAGATTTCCTTCTCGAAGGCCCTCCCATCCGTGAAAAACCCGAAAATCACTTAAGTCCCACGACTTTGAAACACAGAATGATGCCGGAACTTTTTTCGGTACCTTGCCCGCCGATTGCCAAATTCGATTAGGGTTTGTGCTTGCCCTGCAAGCAAAAACAGGAAAGCGGAAGACTTAGGTCACATTACATCTTTACATCGCCAGCCTATTCCCGGCCAGCATGCTATCTTCCCAGCAGGTTGGCAGCTGGGGAGTTCACCACTCCACGGTCGCCGCACCGTAGGTAAGGCCAGCACCCACAGAACAGAGGACCAACTTATCTCCCGACCGAAGTCGCGAACGAAGGTCCAGTAACGCCAGGGGGATACTTGCACTGGAAGTATTCCCGATCTGCTCCATGTTGATGAAGAACCGCTCCAGGTCGATCCCGGCCCGTTTGGCAGCGGCTCGGAGGATTCGGGAATTAGCCTGATGGGGCACGACCCATTGCACCTCGTGGTCTTGCCAGCCGGTGCGATGAAGCACCAGCCGGATGGCCGCGGCAAACGTCTCCGATGCCCCCCGGAAAAGCGGCTGACCTTCCAACCGGATCCATGGATCTACATCCATCTGCCCATCGAGCACCACAAATCCCGGGTGGAGTCGTCTGGCCCACTGCAAACCTCGGGGATCAGCCCCCAGAACTACCTCCAAAATCCGGTGACCGCGAGAACCCTTCCCGATCACCGCAGCACCCGCCCCATCACCGAACAGAAAGCAGGTGGTAGGATCTTGCAGATCTAACAGTCGGGACTGAACATCCACCCCAACAACCAGGATTGTGGCAGCGGCCCCCGCCACTACCAAAGCTCGAGCTACCCCCAGGGCATACAGCCAGCCCGAGCATGCCGCGTTCAAGTCGAAGGCAGGAATGGTTCGCAACCCTAGCTTCGCCTGTAAGAAGCAGGCCGTCGAAGGCATCGCCACATCCGGGGTGGTGGTGGCCAGCACAATGGCATCGATTTCTTGCACGGCTACCCCGGCATCGGCAATGGCAGCAAGGCTTGCTCGATAGGCCAAATCGCTCGGGCGTTCTTCCGCAGATGCCCACCGTCGCTCCCGAATCCCCGTCACTTGGTAGACATATTCCGGCGTGATGTTGGCGAAGTGTCGCACCAGCTCAGCATTGGTGACTACCCGGGCCGGCAAATAACCCCCAATGCCTAAGATGGAGACAGTCTCCACCGGCTGAGAACTTTGGGACGCTGCCACCGCCGCCGGGGCCACAATTTCCCCTCGCAGTTCCACCGCGGCAGCAGGGGGGATCCAATTCCGCATGCTCGGGTCGTCAGTTTCTATTTCCAAAACCGGCTGGTCATAGGGAACCGTATCCCCCGCCTGATAGAAAAGTCGGACAATTCTTCCCGCACAAGGCGACTCGAAATCAAAAGCCGACTTGGCACTATCGATCTGGGCCAGCACTTGGCCTTTTTGAACTTCTTCGCCCTCTCGGACATACCACTCGATGATGGTGGCCTCAGTTTCCGCCGACCCTTGGGCAGGCAAGTAAAGTGGTAAACGATATCGCGTCTGGACCATAGTTACCCACCGACCTTACACCGACAAAAGCCGCTCCATCGCCTGGAAGATTCCCTCTGCATTTGGCCGATATCGCTGTTCCAATTCCGGGGCAAATGGTACAGGAGCATCGGGAGCGGCAAGGAGCACGGGCGGAACACGAAAGACGTGAGGATCCGCCTGGCAAATCAGGGACAAGATCCGATCGCCTAGGCCCTGGCACCTGGGTGACTCTTGCACCACCAAAAGCCGACCTGTCCGCCGCACGGACTCTAGGATGGGCTCTATCCGGAGCGGCTGGAGGACAAAGGGATTCCACACGTCGGCCGAGACCCCCGCCCGACCTACCGCGGCTAAAGCTTCATGCACCATCGCTCCGAATGCCACGATGCTTAGAGCATCTCCCTGGCAATATTGTCGAGGCCGCCATACCCGCTCCAATTGGCCATCGAAATCGATATCCCCCGACTTGCTCCAATATAAGAGTTTGTGCTCAAAAACCAGGCAAGGGTTCGGATCGTAAAAGCCGGCCACAAGAGCCTCGAAGGTTTCCTGAGCGGTTGCCGGGTAGAGGACCTTCAAACCCGGAAACCGGGCCCATATTCCTTCCAGCTCTGCGGAGTGGAAGGCCCCCATGGTCAGCCCCCCGCCGCATGGCAGGCGGACCAAAACCGGCATGGGGAAACCACTGCGGAAAAACCATGTGGCCGCGTTCAGCCCCAGCTGAGTTGTACTCTCCGTAGAGAAGTCGGCGAACTGGAACTCGACAATTGGCCGGGCACCTACCTGGGCCGCTCCCAAAGCAAAGCCCATAATCCCCGATTCGCCAATAGGCATATCGATCACCCGGCGGGGACCGTAGCGGTCGATTAACCCCTTGCAAGTCTTAAAGGCAGAGCCATACCGGCCTACGTCAAGACCCACGACAAAAGCCCGCGGCTCCCGTTGGAGAAGATAATCTAATGCTAGGTTGACCGCGGTCCCATTTTTCACTCGGCGAGCTTGAAAGGGGGGCAATTTCCGGGAAACAGTGGCCGGGGCAAATACCCGCCAATCCCCGCCCTCAGGAGCCCGAACCGGCGGAACACGTAATGCCCGAAGACAAATCTCCTGTAGCTCCGCCCGGACCCACTCCTCGAACTCGGAGAGGTCTTTCTCCTCGACCCATTCCCGCTCCACTAACTGACGTCGTACGCGAGGCAGGGGATCTTGAGCCTCCCAAGCGGCCATTTGTTCCTTCGAAACGTATTCGCACTTGTCGTAAACCGCATGACCGCATAGCCGAAGGGTGATGCACTCCAAAATCGCCGGGGCTGGATCCCGGTCCATCAAACTGAACAATTCCTGTATCGTGGTATAAACCAGCCACGGATCTGTGCCATCGACAGTCTGTCCGGTGATTCCATAGCCCTTGGCTCGGTCGGAAAGAAACTCGCACTTATACTGAGCGGAAGTTGGTGTCGAGAAGGCATAGTGGTTATTTTCGATGAGAAAGAGTACCGGCACATTGTGAACGGAAGCGATATTGAGGGCCTCATGAAACTCGCCCGTGCTTGACCCGCCATCGCCGATAACTGCCAAGCCGAGGCAATTTTCGCCGGCCTCCCGAGCGGCCCAAGTAGCTCCCACGACCAAGCTGAGCATCTTCCCCAGATGACTGATCATGGGTAGCCGCCGGCCCGGAACATCCCCATGGTGTACATTTCCCTCGTATCCCTGAGTGGGGCTTTCGGAATTGGCCATGTATTGACAGAAAATGCGAAATGGCGAAGCTCCCAGGAGCAAATGGGCCGCCAAGTCGCGGTGCAGGAGCGAGGCAATATCCCATCCCGGCCGCAAGCTCAGGCCAATGGCCACCGCTACGGCCTCATTTCCCCGGCCCAAGGCTACAGTCCCCTTCACGTATCCCTTGTGATACAGGTCGACCAAGAGTTCCTCCATGGTCCGGGCAACAAACATCGCCCGATAGGCGAGGGGAAGAAATTCCTCCTCCCTCAACCGTCCCGGAAATCGGGCTAAGCTAACCGCCGGATGGTCGCTCAACTGAAGCTCCGCCTCCCGATGTGCCCAAATTTCGGTTCGCTTTCCACGGACCAACTCTGCAGTACCAGGGACCACGGAAGCTCCCAGCCACCCTTCGCGACAGCTACCAGAATTCACGCCTTTTCCCCCAAACGTTGAGAACCCACAAAACGCCAGTGGCAAATCGGGTGGTGCGACGCCGCCAGAGGGCAGAAGTTCCCTTCCGAAATCCCGCCTCAGATAGGCCAAATCTTTTGGGATTTTCCGACCCATCGATAGACGGGTATGGCACACTACTTCCCGGTCATATTGACCTCCATAAATAAAGCACCGGGAGCCGATTGTAAGCAAAGGACGCGTTTTTATCCAGGAACTAAGGGCTTAATCGCTTGGAAATTCCCCGTGCCCAGCCCCGCCAAACTCCGACAATCCCGCAAAGTCCTTCACAAAAGGGTTAGGAATACCTATTCGGCTGGTAAGCAATACGCTTCAAGGAGGGGGAAGTGTGGCTGCCGTTTCACCCTGCGGAGGGCAAATGGAGTAGATTGTCCGCCCCAAGGGGCAGTCTCTATCCTTCTGGGTTCTCACCATGGTGACAAGTTTCCGAAGCTCCTGATGAAGCGAAAGATTTGGCCGGAGTTTATTGATCCGTCCTTTTTGAAGCCCTTCAAAGTCCGGAATTTCACCGGGAACCCGGGAATAATCCCGTTGCGAATCTGTTCAGCCTCCGCTTGCCACAATTTGTGGCCAAGTTAGACGGGAGAATATCCAGACCTTGGGTTCTGGTCTTTCACGTTTGAGATTATCGGGGAATTGCATCGGACGATCCCGGAGCCCCCTCATTTTTGCCGGATTGGTCTGTCTGTGGTGCCTTCAGGAAAGAGATTTCCTCACGCTTCAAGTCCATGCCGAATTTCGTAATCCCAGACAGTGAGGGCCCCTCCGGAAGACTTCGGCCCGCAGAAACCGGTTTTTATGTGCATTCGGCCGGAAAAATTGGAGTCCCCTCATAAGGTCGCTCTTGAGGTCAAGCAGGAAAATTCCGTGGGATCAAGCGACAACAGGCACACGATGAAAAGTCCGAGAACCAGGCTGAAATATTGCTGTCGGGAGGCGGGTCACCCTCGAAGTTAGGGATGTACTAATGCTTCTTGAGAGGAAGTTAGAACATTCGGAAAAAAACGTCCCCCGGATAAGCAGTTCCGTCTGGACATTCTGCAAATTTGGGAGCGTGGAGTTGGGGCTACTCGCGAAAAGGAAGGTTCCGGACCCGAATTCGCCCTTTTTTTAAGTTCCGGCTCGGCACCTACAGGCAGAAATCAAACCGATGTCGATTCCGCAATCGAAGGCTAATCCCCTGGGGGAAGACGCAATTTGCCCAAAGCCGGGAACTGATTCAGTTTTGTCAATCTACTTGTCAGTCTTCCGATACCGTGCCCGAATGTGCTAGTTCTTGATCCAGCAAGGTTTTGCTGTGCTACCGATAATGGCGAGGAGAACGAGCCGCAGGCTGCCAGCTCAAGAGAGGTTTTCTGTTGAAAGATGGCTTGGTGCCGACAAAGGTTAGCCCCGGCCCGGAAAGTGGGCCCGCTGGGGACGGATTTAAGACTGCTTGGAATCTTTCCACACCAGTCCCAGGACGGTCCTGAAAACTTTTTTCACGGTATTAGATGCCGGTTTGATGATATCCCGCGAGGGGTTCAGCCGGTGTAGTGATCGGCGGACGCGGGTAAGATGCACTACCCGGGCGAAATCTTCAATCTGGGCCCAGGCTCCTTCGAGCATCCGGCGAACTTCGCTCGGGGCAGGTGCCTTAAAACACCCCCCAATCACCGGTCCTCCGGCTAAAGTGCCCAGTTCGAGCTTAAGCTTCTCTAAAGCTTTGTTCACCGCCGGTGGGAGCGGCTTTCCGCTTAGGTCCATCTTCTGCCCGGACCGTTCGTCTTTCGAGCCTTCCATTCCTACCAAACAATCTGCCCGTGTACCGACGATCAAAATCGGGGGCAGATGGCGATCCGGATCCCGCAAGAATTCCTCCCGCATTCTTTCCAAGAAACGCCTTTCCGGTGTCCGGTCGGTTTCATCCAGCCGGACCACCACGACCACCACGTCGGCCATGAGCACCTGGTCCCGAAGGGGGCGGAAGGGATCTTTCCCTTCCTGAAAATAGGACCCCGGGGATTCGATCGCTAATTTCGGTAGGCCGTCGGTTGTCGGCGGAAGGGGATAACTGGTGAACTTTCGACAGGAAACTCCGGGGGCGGCTACAATCTGATTGCAAAAAGCGTTGATCACACTTGACTTGCCGACCCCAGCCCGGCCAACCACAAGGATCCGTAAAGGCTCGGCCTTCACCCGAGTCAGCTCTCGCTGGCCCTCTTCCAGTTCTCGCCGACTCTGAGGAATTTGGTGCTCGGAAAACTCTTCTGCATCGAGAATTAGGTAACCTCCGTAGAGCATGATGGCGTAATATCCCGTCCTTTGGACCACATACCGAGCAGCCCAACGGAGAAGGGCATCGGCAGTGGTCTCCTGGAGGCGTTGGACGGCCAAATCGCGGACGAAGCGGGCTACCCCGTGGACCGGATTTACACCGGCAGCAACCAAGCGATATAGCCGGTAAAGTTCCCCCAACAATCCCTGGAGAAAGTAGGCCCGCTGGAGATCGCCAATCGTGAGCCGATCGGCAAATGGGACGTGGTCGCAAATGGTTCGGCGAAGATCGCGGGCAACCAATTCCACAATGCGGAGGATGCGAGGAGCAGAAACTTCCAGCAGGGGGGCACAAGCACTCGGATAATAATGCTGGGCGACTGCCTCCAACACCCGGGTCACCAACTTCCGCCACCCTTCCCAATCGTTATAGGCGGGGGGAGAATTCTCCGCCTCGGCAGCCAATTTCTCCACCTCTTCCCAGGCCGCTACTCCCCGCGGAGGCCAATCCAACGCAGGTTTCACTTCCGGACCCGGGAAAGTCACCTTTTTCCGCAGGAGTATCCAACCGATTATCCACCCGACGAGCCCTAACGCTGCTGCCCCGACAAACCACCCCAAAAGCCACCCCTCCAGATAAAGCCAGTACGAGCCGGCAACAATGAGCACAAGGAGAGGGGTGAGCCAGCAGAAGGCTATCACGATCCAAGGGCCGATTTTGGGCCGTCGCCAGCAGATCCAGTGCCACAGCTCTCTCGCCTGCCTGAGGCACCGCCATTGGCTCGGTGAGCCGGAGCCCTGAGGAGCACTTCCCCCTTGGTCCGGGGTTGAGGGTTTGGCTAAGGACCCGGTGTGTGTTACAGCTGAGGGATTTTCCCCGCCCTCCTTGCTCCACCAGCCGAATATTTTCCCAATGGGCATCGTATCTTCTCCCCAGTTAAATCCGCTTCAAAAAAACCATCCCCTTTAATGAGGTGCTGGCTCAGAATGTCGGAAACCACTAAGGCTGCCGCGGCTTGCCCGGACCCACCTCGCAGTTACCGAAAAGGTTACTCCCCGAGCATAAAAAGTTCCTCCAACCTTTTCCGATGGGATTTGTTTGCGGCCACATACAACTGGATCGCTTACGAGCCGCCGATAGCCGGCATCTCAGTCCCCTTCGAACACCTCTTAACGGCGGAGGATCTCCAGTAACCGATCGGCAGTTACGATCTGAATCCCGGCAGCCTCCATTTCCTGGATGGCCTTGGGGATATCTTCCGGCTGCAAACCAACTCCGCGACAAGCATCGGCAATCAGGAATGTCTCGAAGCCCAGCTCCTTTGCGTCCAGGGCTGTGTACTTCACACAATAATCCGTCGCCAGCCCGCAGACAAAAAGCTCCTTCACTCCGGCTTCGCGGAGGATCTGGGCCAGGCCCGTATCCCGCCGCCGGGCATTATCGAAGAAGCCGCTGTAGCTGTCGATCCGGGGATCGGTGCCCTTGCGGACAATTCGGCTTATCCGCGAAAGATCGAGCTCCGGATGGAACTCTGCTCCAGGAGATCCTTGCACACAGTGCACCGGCCAGAGGATTTGGGAAATCCCATCCACCACGACCACATCGCCGACATTCTTGCCCGGGTGATTTGCGGCAAAACTGACATGATTGGCCGGGTGCCAATCCTGGGTAGCCACAATGAAATCGAACAAGGGCTGAATTCGGTTGATCACCGGTACCACGGTGTGTCCCTCCGGCACTGGCAAACTCCCTCCGGGGCAAAAGTCGTTTTGAACGTCCACAATGATCAACGCCTGTCCCGGCATCACCACCTCCTCCCTGTGAAAATCGGATTCGTTCTTTATCCCAGCCGAACCCACCGAAGGATTGCAGCAAAACCGCCTCCGAAATCCGCGGATTGCCTTCTTTGGCAACGAAGGGAACTCATGTGCGAGAAAGCCCTCCCCAACCATAATGGTCCGTCACGAAGTACTTGTTTATCCTGGTTTATCCTGGCCTTTGGTGAGTTGTATTCCCGAGGGTGCTTTCGGGGTAATAAATCTTATCCCAGGGCATAGGGCGAAAGGGGATAACCCCCGAAAACCGAAAACCTGCGATCGAACCAGGGAAGTTAATTGGGCCGGGCACAAGACCGGAGATTCGTCATGCCAAAAGGAGGTAGGTTGCCTGTAACCCCGGAAGTACCCCAGTTTTTGGGCTGAGGTTGCAGTCCGAGGAATGGCCACCCCGAGATACTTTTTCCAAAACCCGCTCAAAATGGGAAAAACCGCGTTATGCCGGGAAAGCCATCGAAATGGCTTTGGCTAAAGTGATCCCAACGACTCACATTTCACGCATTAGGTTTTTCCGGGGAACCGGTGGAGTACATCCCGGGAAGTTCCCTTTCCTCCGAGATGGTCTTTTTTGCAGGTGGGGAGGATCAAAGGGAGACCCGGAACAAATGGATCTCTGAAAGCCCAAGGACCAAGGTATTACCGGTTTTCGGTCTTGTTCGCCTACACTTTGTGGTCGTTCGCGGCGGGCTAAAGGCCAAAGAGATACGGGCCACTTCAAAACACTATTTGGAGGAATGACGGGTCGGAGGAATGTCGGGTAGGGGGCCGGGGGAACTACCGAGGGCATATGCCCAGCGATTAAACCCGAGCATCTGGGAATTTGGGACGGGGGAGCCGCCAGAAAGAGCAGGGGCGGTTATTCCCCATTTTTCCCAGAGGGGGGAGTTAGGTAGCTGATTCACGGGCTGGAAGCCCCCGCTAAGCGGCTAAACTCTTCGGGGCAGAACAGGTCGTCGTGCTGGATCTGGCTAGGCCGAAAAATCACCACTTTTTGATCTGTCTCCTGCACGAAAAATCGGTAGCCCAAAGTCCCTGGCCGATCCGGTGCACATCCCACCACAAGCATTTCCCCCGGATTAAGAGGCACAGCTACTTGAAGATCCAAAAAACTCTCGCGAGGCCGAACCACATCGAGCCGGAAATGCCCCTCGATGGCCGAGTAGCGAGTTTGCGGTTGGCCGAAGGTCACCTCGGGAGTTACCTGGAGGCATATCCGCCCATGCGACAGAGGACTCCACATGAGGGCAAGAACGGGCTGCCCCTGCTCGAAAGTCCGTCCTCTTACCCCCCTCTTTTCCGCCACAAGAAGGGTAAGATGCTCGGCGATTGGCCCGAGGAGAACTTCCCGTCGCTCCCGCGGAGGAAGTTGGAGGTGGCGTTTGGCCACGGTGAGATTGCCGGCAAGGGAGACCGGCGGTAAATCCTGCTTGTCGCCTTCTTCCGAGCCTTTTAGCCCCAAAAGGGAGACAACGGCCGGGGTAAGCCCGATACCTACCACTCCCACCCGCAACCCGTTGGCCCAGAGAAGCTGGCGGGTTTCAGCCGGCACCCGGGTTTCGTCCACCTCCCGCCATAGATCCTCATTGCCCACCGGACTACCCACGGGAAACCGGACGAAGAAGATCTCCACGGCACAACTGCCCGGGTTCATTTGGGGTCTAGCCAAGAAACTCTCCTTGCCCTTCAGGGTGGGAGCCACGGGGGTGCAGCCGAGGGTAAGAATCACACACAAAAGGCCATTTTGGACAAGGAACTTCGCCGGATTGGAATCCCACTTCCTTCGCTTGGGCCGGCGGCCTTCCCAATATACCGATTGGCTTCCAAATTTATGCGTAAAATCCCTATCTTTGGGTATTGTCCGACCATTTTGCGGTATCGAGCCCTCCCGCTGGGGAGGTTCCTTAATGACCCTGGGCTCAGGGCATGCAGGCCTCTGCCAAGCCGAAGACTCGGCCTGAGGGTTGGTTTTGGCCTTTTGGTAATCTTGGCAAAGACACGGAAGAATCATTGACAGAAAGGGAAGAGTAAACTGGTGAAGCTGCCCAGACTAGCTAATTGCAGCCGATCTAGGAGTTCCTCCTAAACTCATTTTCCTCGAGAGGAATCTAACGTGACAGACATTCTCTGCCGGCATCTTGTCCGGTCTGCCCAGAAGTCACTTGGAGCCGGGCAAGCATGAAAAGCGACTAAAAGTGCACATTCCCTCTGGAACTGTAAACCCCAACCAAGCACAGAGGGACTTCTGGGGCAGAGAAAACCCCGTCCCATCCACCATGTTTGGGATAAATCCCTTCGGTCCACGTTTGGAACAAGTGCGATAAGGAGGACCGTACCGGCGGAAAGCTTACTTCGTCAAGAGGAAATGCTTGCGGTAAAGCCCCGGAATACCGCACCACATTCCGGGATTCCCTTCAGCTGAAAATCAAAGACGAACCCCTACTCCCAGGTGCTAGCACCTAATCTCGGTCGGGAGGCAGGAGTTAATGCGGCCACGCCCGCAACAACTTGGCCGGCGGTGGGAAACCGGACCACCTTTTGGCACAGATCTCAGTGTAATCTGGGAAGAGTGTCAGCTATTGCTTGAGCTTGTCTCAAGTCCTGGGTAACCGGTTTTACTAGGAAAATGCTCTCCAACACGGAGTTGGACACCGAGGGTGGTTCATCTTATCGAAGGATGGCAGAATCTCGTCATTCCTCGGCGGTATTACCACGGCCCCAAATCGAGCCCCAGGACAAACTCCCGGTTTTCAAAATACCAGGCCGCGGTCCGCCGCAAACCTTCTTCGAGCGGCACGGCAGGTTGCCAACCCAAGAGTTCTCGGGCCTTCCGGATATCGGCCCAGGTAGCCCGGACGTCCGCCGGGTGAGGAGGCCGAAAGATCCGCTGCACCGGCCGACCAACTAACCGAGCTATCGTTTCAATCACGTCATTGAGAACTGCTGGACAATCTCCCCCTAGATTGATGATCTCATATCCCATCGGCTTAAGAGCCAAGATCGTTCCCCGGGCAATATCATCCACATAGGTAAAGTCGCGGCTTTGGAAACCATCGCCATAGACAACAATCGGCTCGCCTTCCGCAATGGCCCGGATAAAGCGGAAGATGCTCATATCCGGTCTTCCTGCCGGGCCGTAAACGGTGAAATATCGCAGAACGGTGACATCAATTCCGTACAGGTGATGATAGGTGTAGGCGAGGGTCTCTGCTGCTTTTTTTGAGGCAGCGTAGGGGGATAGAGGCCGGTCGGTATTGGCGGATTCCGAATAAGGCACCGGATTGTTAGCCCCGTACAGGCTGGAGGTAGAAGCCAGAATATATTTGGGAACGCGATAGCGTCGGCAGGCCTCCAAGAGATTAAGTGCTCCTTCGCAATTTGTGCGATAGTAAACCCAAGGATCGGAGACACTGGCCCGGACTCCTGCTCGGGCCGCCAGATTAATCACAGCATCGAAAGGCGGCCCCTCCCCAGAGCCAGAATCTCCCAACCGCTCCGGGCGAGCTTCCTCACTTGCGGATTTATCCCCACTCCCCGGCTTAGCGGTATGATCACCGCTGGGCGGACTTTCGGAGGAAGAAAAAGAATCCCTCGGTTGAAGAGAAACTTCCTTAAACAATGACTCCACGGCGGTTTTGTCGGCAATATCCATTGCCTTGAACCGAAATCCGGACAATTCCTTTAGCCGAGCTAGCCGCCATTCTTTTAGCCGCGGATCGTAGGCATCGTTCAAGTTGTCGACCCCGAGAACTTGATGCCCGGCCTCAAGGAGCAGCTCGCATACACGAGCCGCAATGAACCCTGCACATCCAGTCACGAGGTATCGACAAGCGTGTGAGCCGTTCACTGGAGTATGCCTGCCCTGAAAAAGTAAAACGTTTCCGGAACTTGAATCCGTTCGAAATTTTGGGGACCTGTTGGGAACTTCTCGAAAAATCAACCACGTCAATCGACAAGGGCTGGATCTAGCAACTGTTTTCCAGTTTTTATCCGCGAGTTTCCTTGTCGATCCCCAAGTGTTACGAATTTTTGGTTTTTTTTGAGATCTGTAGGTTCGGCTTCTGGAATAAAGGCGATGGGACAGATGGGCCCGGCTTCCTGTCGAGTTTTTTGACTGAGTGTACGTTCGGGGATTAAGTCACCAGATTAGGCCTTGCGGATCTTCTCCCGGCCCCGGGTGACATTTCGGGTAGCATTTCGGGTGTCGATCACCAGCCGGCTGTGGTCCACAATGAACTGGTAATCGTAGGCAGAGTGATCCGTGACAATCAACACACAATCTTGGGAGCGGAGGATTTCCGGCGTGAGGTCGACACTCCACAATGCGGGCAATTTGTAGTGCCTCATGGGCGGCAGAGAAGGAATGTGCGGATCGTTGTAGCTGAGGATGGCACCTCCCCCGAGGAGCCGTTCCATGATGGCAAAAGCCGGACTTTCTCGCGGATCATCCACATCCTTCTTGTAAGCCACTCCTAGGATAAGCACTTTACTTCCTCGTAGGGGCTTGCCATGCTCGTTCAATCCCTCCACCAATCGCTTGACCACATAGTCGGGCATGCTGGTGTTGATTTCCCCGGCCAATTCAATGAAGCGGGTTACCATCCCATATTTTCGTGCCAGCCAACTGAGATAGAACGGATCGATAGGGATGCAATGACCTCCTAAGCCCGGTCCCGGATAAAACGCCTGGAAACCGAAGGGCTTTGTCCGGGCTGCCTCGATCACCTCCCATATGTCGATACCCATTCGAGCAAAGAGCACCTTCAGCTCGTTCACTAGGGCGATATTGACCGAGCGATAGGTATTCTCGAGGATCTTGCAAGCCTCGGCGACCTCGCAACTGGAAACAGGAACCACTTCGGCAACCACGTGTTTGTAGAGCAACTGAGCAAGTCGGCCACTTACCTCGTCAATTCCACCTACCACCTTGGGGATATTTTCCGCGGAATACTTCGGGTTTCCCGGATCTTCCCGTTCTGGACTGTAGGCAAGGAAGAAGTCTTCGCCCACCTTCAAGCCGCTTTTTTCCAAACGGGGCAAAAGGACTTCTCGAGTGGTCCCCGGGTAGGTGGTGCTTTCCAGTACTACCAACTGCCCTTGCCGAAGGGTTTCGGCAATTTGCTCGCCGGTTCGCTCGATGTACTGAAGATCCGGATCGCGACTTTCATTAAGTGGGGTGGGCACACAGATAAGTAGAGCATCCGGTTCGCCCAGTCGGCCGAAATCATGGGTTGGCTCGAATCGGCCGTTTTGTACACCCTCCCGGATCCAGTCGGCCCCGATATGCTTGATATAACTTTCGCCAGCACGAAGTTTTTCCACTTTGCACGGGTCGATATCGAAACCCATGGTGGGAAACCCGGCCTTCAAGAATGCCCGCACCAAGGGCAATCCCACATAGCCGAGTCCAATCACCCCCACTTTTGCCGTTTTTTGAGCTATGGCATGTTCCAACGTGGCAGCAATCATCGGCAATCTCCCGAAACCCCGACGGAATCTTTAGGTCGATCGTTTCCAGGAATATTTCGGCCGGTTGAAGGAAACTCTCAGCGAATCCCCTGTGCCTTGACCGAGCACTTTTAGCATAGCCCTGGGGGAAGGATGTGTCTCCAATGGAACAAGAACCTCTGTTAGTTAGTTCACTCTCGCCAACGAGGTACCCTTTTCTTGGGCCATTTCCCCGGGGAAACTCGAATCAAATGCATTTCACCGTGTCTCACTTCTTGTTGGAGTTCTACCCTTCCTGCATCGTGGAACTTTGGCCGAGTTGCCAAGAGCCAGCCGAAGGTGCCAAATTTTCCCCGATCCCGATGCTATTCCCCACCGGAGTGATCCTATAACTCGGGTTTACCCCGGCGGCCACTGGTCCAACGTGGGAATCTCCTTTTTGTTGGGCACCGTGGTGGAGTGATCATCCCTTGCCAAGGTGTTACTGCAGATGCACTTTTTATCCCCAGCTGCTTCCCCTGGATTGGGACCCTCCACGGACATGGCTCAATCCGCCAGCCACCTGCGGGCTCAGCCTCCGTTAACCCAAACGCTCCTGAACCGGGGTCGGGGAAGCGTGAGCCGGGCCTTAGCCCAACCGGGGCAAGCCATCTACCCGACGGCCTGCGGCGTAGACATGACCTACCAACTCACCAATGTGTGGGGTTTATCTAACCATAGGTCAAAAAATCCGAGGAGAGATCTCCGGTGACGATCACAAGAAAAACCAAGTTCCCGGAGGTGCTCTCGAGAAAGGTAGCCTTCCGCAAGGGTTAGAATCATCGAATGCCGCCGAAATTTTTGCAAAAGTGATCTATCTGCCACAAAAGTTACAGAAGTTAATCAACACAGTGACGATGTCCGGCCATACGGGAAAGGGAAGCCGGAGAGAGTCGGAATTCCGGAGAAAAAGCACCTTCAATTTCGGCTGTCGTTGGAATCCGGAAACTATCCGAAAACCCGAATCCCCCACGATGTCCGAGGAGGGCCGGTTGGGGTGGGGCCCCCCTTCTTTGGAGCTCCCCTCCAAGGGGAAAAAGGCGACGAAGGACCGGCCGAACATGGTAGTTAAACCACACATGAGGGCAGAAAGCGAACCTGTCCAAACAGCTTCCAGGGACACCAAAATGGATCCAGCCACCGTGGGGCTGCCCAGATACCCAGGATCCAGGCCTCCGAGGAAGGTTTACTTCAACTAGTCCCAAGGAGTGGGATTTCCCAACCGATTGGAAGCCCACGCAAGGGAATTCTTTAACCCGGGTCGAACCGACATCGATACGGTGGTGCAAGATTCTTGGAGCCCTGAACGGTTCGAGAGCAAAGAGTTTACTTGCTTAGGCCCGCCTTAACCCAGTTTTCCAGATTCTTGGCAAGTGTGGGAGATCGGGAAAATTTGAGGTTGAAAATCCGCTCACCGATGCCGGGCTGAGGTTACCCTGGGTTCTGGGCATCCTGAAGTTTTGTTTGGGCCACTTTTGCCCACGGCGACTCGGGGGCAAGCCGGCAATATTCCGCCCAATGATGGAGTGCCTCGGCTTTCCGGCCCGACCGCTCCAGAAGGACCGCCAGATGCCAATGGGCATCGGGAAAGTCCGGCTGGAGATCGATGGCACCCCTGAGGGCAGCCTCGGCTAGTTCCCATTGGCCAAGTTGTGCCAGCACGCAGGCTAGGTTGGTCCGAGCTTCCACGAAATTTTCATCAAGTTCGATGGCCATCCAGTAACGTTCGCGGGCGGCCTGAAGTTCGCCCGCCTGGTAAAGCAACTCAGCAAGGATAAAGCAACCCTCGGGGTCCGGGCCGGAAGTGGCCAGGCGAAGCCGCTGGGCCGCTATGGCTTCGGAGAGATCCTCCGGTAGTTCCCCTTCAGCTACCCCAGAACCACGGTGTTCGAGAAAAGGAATCCGTTCCATCGCGGTACCGGCAGGCTGTTCACCAACGAGATCTGCAAGCCGAACCACAAGGGGATCTACCCCTTGGGCTACCTGCAGGTGTGCCGAAATGGAAGCCGGAGACTCGGTGTCAAATAACTTTTCTGACTCTCCCGGCACATGTTTTGCAGGTTGGCCGAGGGTGTTTTCTCCCTCTTGTGAGAAAAATCCTCCATCTCGTTCAACAGACTGACTTTCCTCGGCCTCCCACCCGGAAACCCCAGTTGCAGGGGATGCCCATTCGTCGGGAGAATCCTTCCCACTGCGATAATGGATATCAGTGCAGCTGCCTACTCCCTTAAGTAGTCTCGGTCTAGTTTTCCAAGGAACGTTCCCCTCGCTAATGTCGCTACTTCCTTCGGGAAACAGATTGTCCAGGGGAATGAGCCACCGCTGCCCCTGGGGATCCACCGGTCCATCGGGGCCGTGAAGGAGAAGGTATTTTCCCACACAGGTAATGTGATGACCTTCTAAGTACTTCCGTCGTTTTTGTATCTGGAGGCCGATCCGCCATAGGGACAGTTCCAATTCCCTCCACGATAGCCCCGTCCGAAGCCAGCCTGCAAGTCGGCGAGCCAGGGCAACTTCCTGATAATCGAGGTAGGGTGCTCGAAAAACCCAGCATTTGGGCCGAAGAAGTCCGAGGTGAATCCACCTTCGTAAAAGCCACCGCTTTAGCCCGGCTAGCTCGGCAGCTGCCGCAAGGGTAAACAAAGAGACAGCATCCTCCCGAAGGCGGAGCAGCCCTACCCAGGCCCACATTTGGCTTTCGGACAAGACAAATGGCCGGCCAGCCGTCGAAGATGCCAAGAAACCAGGTTTCCGATTTTCCTTTGGGACAAAGGATTGTTTTCCCGGGGGTTCACCCTCACCCACAATGATGTACTGAACATTGGGATAGCTGTGGGGAACAACCCTTGCCCCCAATTGGGAAAGGATGTTAGCTACCTCGGCCTGAGAACCGCTTGCAAATCGGCCGACAAGACTCACACATTTGCCCGCAAAGAAGGCAGGCTGGGAAGGCGGGCTTTTGGAGGCGTTCATGGCCGGGCAGTTCAGGTCCCGTTAACCGGATGGGGAAGAACCTGGGTTTCCTCCCCCGATTGCCTCTGAGAAGAATTCTGCGGGGCTGCCTCCACCGGTTTTTGTACCTCCACCGATTGCGGAGAAGGAGTTACGGTAGTTCCTCCATGCGGAGTGCTGACCGCCGGCTGGAGGGGTTCCCCAGTGCACGGGTCGATAGGAATCCGGCACACCACTGTGCGGGGCACATAGTACGTGTAAGTCACGGGAACCCGTTTTTCCACCACTCGAGGAACGGTGACGGTCTCCTCGGTAGCCATCCACCGGCAAACCCGAACTGGTACCTGTTCCACCCGCTCTTCCCAAGCGATCCGATAAGTCGTCACAGGGACCTGTCGGACTTCTTCCTGCCAAACCATGCGGCAAACCTGAACGGGAATTTGCTGCTCGACCCGCTCGACCACCGGCCGTTGCACTGTCACGGGCACTTTACGGACCACTTGTTCCTCCACAATCCGGCAAACCCGAACGGGCACCTTCCGCACTACTTGCTCCGGCACGTATCGGGTCACCTGAACCGGAACCTGCTCGGTGATCGTCTGGGGCACGTACGTGGTTTGCGGCACTTGATAAGTGACCGGATTGGGCACCCAAACCTGCTGGATTTCCCAACGGCCACGGGGTGAATCCACCCAATAAAGTCCCATTCTTTGCCAAGTGACGGCTCCGGTCACGGGATCGGTGACCCAGCCCGGGGGCTGCCAAACGAGCCGTCGCTGGGGAAGAATCCCCGGCCGGAGGACTAGCTGCTGCGTCATCCACCCCTCATCACGTACCACGGTCCGGTAGGTAGTCACAGGTTGAAGGACTGTACGATGCTGCAGCCGGTAGGAGGTTTCCACTACAGGACGATACACGGTGTAGACTTCTTCCCGCTCGGAGGTCTCCCAAACCGGTCTTCGCACCGTGTACCGTTCTTCTCGCTCCGAAGTTTCCGTCACATAACGGATGCGATCGATCACCTGGGTTCGATATTGGGTCTCATACACAGGTCGCTGGACCCAGTAGCGTTCTTCCCGGGTGGAAGTTTCCAAGATTGGTCGAGCTACCCGATAGCGGTTCTCGCGATATTCCGTCTCCCAAACCGGCCGATAGCGGGTTACTCGTTGTTCTTCGTAAACAGTCTCCCGCTCAATCCGGTACACGGTAGCCTGCCGTTGCTCGTAAACCGTGTGGTATTCCAACCGATAAGTGGGCCCTACGGTGGAAACGAGAGGCACGTCGACAATCGTACATTCCTGGGCGACCAAGCTTCCAGCCCACACCACAACAGCAAATAGGAAAATAACTCTTCCAAACTGGCCCCCAGTGGACTTTTTCCAGAAAAGTTCCATCGCAAACCCTCCCTCTCCGCAATGATTAACAAATATCGGCACTAGCTCGGAACTGCCCTTTCCTCCACTGCCGGATACTCTAAACCTTTGGGATCCGAATGAGGCATGCCGTTACGAAGTTTCATTGGATGCGGTGCTTAAATCTCCGCTACGTTGGTACGTTTGGACGGTCTACGTTTCCCCAAAGGGCTTTTCGACGGTTCCCTTTCCCAACAGTGTGGGATTCCCAATCCTGGGTGCTCCAAGTTCGGTCTCTTTTACCGCAAACTTCTAAGGGGTTGACACCCGGTGCTTTTGTGCTCCTCCAGCCAATGAACACGCCTGATAAACATCGGGGATGAGGTCTGTCTTCTCTCCCGACCCAAAGCTTGAGCCGGCACGTCCCGGCCTAGCTTAAGGTTGTGCTCCCTGCCGCTACGGACCAAACGGAAAAGCCGATCCCACGGGGCACCTGCCCGAAATTGTCTTGTCGGTTGCCCAGGTTCCTTCTTGACCAATCCGCCGGGCATTCGTCATGCCAAGCCCAGAACTAGGCCCGATTCGGGCCGGAATGCTTCCGGCAGTTGTGCCCCGACACTCAATCCACCAGCCGGGATGTTCCATCCTCGAGATGGATGTTTACGAAAGCACCTACTTCAATGTGGCAGACAAATCCTGCCGACGCAAATGGCTCTTCCCGTCAAAGTTTATCTTCGATTGTAAATCCCGACAGGGCAAGCATCTCCGGAACACAAAAAGATTAAAGTTGTGGTTTTCCTGCCGACAGAAACCGTAAGCTTTCCGGAAGTTGCCTCGTCGGCACGTCCTTCTTAGCTCTTCTTACCTCTACAAGCTGACCATCCAGTTCAACCGGCAAACTCGTTGCCTGTGGATCACGGAAGATTTTTCCTTTCCAGGGATCACGCGGATCCACCGAGACAGGGCCGGCCCAGGTCGAAGTTTGCTCTGGCTACCGGAACAGATCGAGGGAAAGTGGAAGATAGAGAAAGGGAAGGTAATCTCCAGGGACCTCGGGGAAAACCTTGCCAATTTACGGGTCTGGGAGGGCCCCCCGGAAGGTGCAGCCCTTTCCGGAAGTTAAGACCCAGCCCCTTTCCCTCCTGCAATAACATGAACCTTCCAAAGATCCACCTGAAACTTCAGATGGGCTTTGTTTCGGCACCCTGGCAGAACGGAGATCGACCCTCAAAAAGCTGGCCGAAAAGGAGAAGGAGTTTCCGAGCAACCTCTAACTTGGTGCCTTGGTAAGAGGCCACCACCCGGCCTGTGCCGTCGAGGACCTCAACCGCAGTAGAAGCCGAGTCGATCGCCTCCGGGGTATTTAGCACAATCAGGTCGCAACCTTTTCGATGCAGTTTGGCGACGGCGGATTCCCGCGGGCAGTCCGTTTCCAAAGCAAAGGCCACCAACCATTGGGACTTCCGGCGGGCAGCCAGCGAGGCAACAATGTCGGGGGTTTCCTCAAGCTCGAGCAACAACCGGCCCCCAGAGCGGCGGATCTTCGAAGGGGAGAAGTGAACCGGTCGAAAATCACAGGGAGCAGCCGCGGCAATTAACCCGTCGCAATTCGGAAATTCCCGATGGCAAGCCTCCGCCATCTCTTCGGTTGTGATAACTGAGATCACTTTTGCCGCCGGGGGATAGCTCACCCGCACCGGGCCGGACACTACTACTACCGCATGCCCTAGCTCCACGGCAGCTTCGGCTAACGCCGCCCCCATCTGTCCGCTTGAACCATTGGTCAAATAGCGGACCGGGTCCAGATATTCCCGCGTTGGCCCCGAAGTTATTAATATCCGGGCCATTGTCGCCTTTCTCGAACCAATTGCTTTCCCTTACCTGCCAGAATCCTTCGACCCCATCCCTCTCGGAGGGAGGAAACCTCTCGCTAAACTACGGTTCTCCGGCGAACAGATAGTGAATTTGAGCTCAATTTTAGAGATCACCGAAATCCCCTCCGGAGGAAAACTTTCCTTACAGACAGACTCCCGATACTCCACTCTAAGGGTAGGGAAAGAAACTTTCCAACGGTTGGAACCTCTGCTGCAGCCGGGCCCTCACGCTCTGGGTCGGGGAAACACCCCCACGCCTGCCGTGAAAACACCCTTCGAAGGGCAGGTTTCGACTTTTCCCCGCGGAATTACATCACTAGGCACCAGCCGAAGGATTGTGGGTAAATTTACTGCCGGGCCAAGCAAACTAGCGGAAGGATCCGGACATCGCTTCCAAACCAGGAAGGCACTATGACCTGGGGCTCTCTCAAATTCCAACGCGGCCAAGCTCCCCGGGGATGGGAATAAGGGGACCTCTTCCCTCTCATCATAGCTCTAGAAATCATGAACAATTCCCGGCATAACAATCTGGGCCACCATGTTGTTATCTTGCCCGTTCGACTTGGCCACATATTGTGGCTTGGGGAAAGTGATCACATTCCCGGGGGAATAATTCAGAGGTTCCACCTATTGCCCCTTCCGGAATGCCGGCAAAATCCATGAAGAGCAATAACACTGGAGTTGGGCGGCGTTTTTGGAAGGCCGTGACCGAGGGCCTGTTTGGAACCTGGGCTTTCCTAATCCTTGGGAAAAAGAGTTACGGTGTACCCATCGGAAAGGGTGAAAGCCGGGCAAATTTCCTCGACATCTTACCCGGCTTTGAGAGTTGACCCATTCGCCGGCCCTGGTCGGAAACACAGAACCGGCGGTAACCCTTCCTTCGCCCAAACTCAGGCAGCTAGGCCCCACGTTGGCGGAGGGGCACCGATTGGAGGATCTCCATAATTTTGTGGAAAATTTCCTCTGGCTCGGCCATTCGGCCAGCCCCCACCATGCCACAACTGAGGTAGCCTGCTTCCGGGCCGATGATGTGAACCCCGTCTCGTTTCAGCTGCTCGACGTTTCTCTGTACAACCGGCTTTTGCCACATAGCCGTATTCATCGCAGGGGCCATCAGGACAGGTCCGGAGAAAGCAAGATATAACGTGGAAAGCAAATCATCCGCTAACCCCATAGCGGCTTTTGCCAGGAAGTTTGCCGTGGCAGGAGCCACGCACAAAAGATCGGCCTCCTGAGCCAGCTCGATATGGGGATGGACACCCGTATCCCACATCCCAATTCCCACCGGACGACGGGTGAGAGCCTCGAAGGTCTTCGGAGTGACCAGGTGGGTGGCCGATTCCGTCATGACCACAAATACCCCCGCACCCGATTGTACCAGTCGGCTCACCAGGGTGGCTGTCTTGTAGGCAGCAATTCCACCCGTCACCCCCACAACAATCTCTCTGCCTTGAAGGTTCGACATGTTGAAAGCTCCAAAATCGTTCAGTCCGATTTTCCTGAACTAACGGGGACACGGCGTATCGGCCCACCCATTTTGCCAGGTTGTCTCGACATATTTTATCAGGTTAGGATTTCTCGGTGTGCTCCGAGGAAAGTTTTCATTTTGGAAGCCCTCGGCTTTGGAGTAGGAAGATGGGGCGGACTAACATGGAACTTTCCCCCGGGGGAAAGGCGGTTCTTGCCCCCAAGAGACCCTGGTAGGCCGATGGATAGCCATCTTTGCTGGAGCCCCGAAATTCCCCGAGTCCCATGGCGAAAGCTACCGACCCGAAAAGCCCACATCCGGCGGGGCTAGCTTTCCTGCTTGACTATCTGCAATTTGCACGTTTAGCTCGGTGTCAAGGTAGATCTTATCCTGAAGGATTTCTTGGATAACGATTTTCATCCGGTCGTCGGTATCCAGCTGCACCAAAGGTTCTGCTCCCTGCATGAGGGCTACCATCCGCTTCTGAATCAACGTAGTCAGTCGGAAAGGACCGCCAACTTTACGGAACAATTCTTCATCGAGCAGTTCTTCGTACATCGCTCACCAAGCCTCCCAAAAACTCCTGCAGGCCACAAACGCCACCCAGAATTTCGTGGTGATAGGTTTCAGATCTTCCCTTGGCCTCTTCTAAACCATTGGGAAAAAGCTAGCTACCTTTGCCGGTTAGTGGTTTTAAGCAGGCCGTTCCCGAAGCGATGGCCTTTCCTCCGTGTCCCTCACAGGGAGGTTACCCCTGGGAAGAAAGCCCGGCTTCCCGAGCGAGGATCTGGCAAATCTCCTCTACGGCCCGCTCCAAGGAATCGTTCACCACCCGATATCGATACCGCCCCGCATAAGAAAGTTCCTCCTTTGCCCGGGCTAGTCTCTCCGCTGTAGCCCGGGGATCTTCCGTACCCCGAGTGCGGAGCCGTCGCTGCAATTCCTCCCAGCTCGGGGGAAGGAGAAAGATGGAAATGACGTCAGGCAAGACACTCATTACCTGCTCGCCCCCTTGCACGTCGATCTCCAGTAGTACCCACTTCCCCTCTGCCAAATGTCGTTCAACCTCCGCACGGAGAGTGCCGTACCAATGCCCCCCGAAAATCTGGAAACATTCTAAGAATTCCCCCGCCTCCCGACGTCGGGCAAACTCCTCGGGGGAGAGGAAATAGTAATCGACCCCGTCCTTCTCCCCCGACCTGGGGGGCCTGGTGGTGGCCGAAATGCTCCGTACAAGGGGGACCGGTGCTTTCTCCAGGACCAATTGTCGCACGGTACTCTTCCCCACCCCAGACGGGCCGGAGAGGACCACGATCTTGCCCCTCCCTTGCAAACCGGCCATTTTTCTTTTGAACCTCCTTGGTCGCTCAAGTAGGTGGGAAAATCTCGCGGGAACTCTCACACGGTTATAACTACGGATCCCTAAAAAAGTTAGGCTCAACCGGGCCCGGGAACTCCCCTTTAGCCTCCGCAGTGGTTGCGGGCAGGGGGACTTATTCTCCGGCTTTCCTATTCGGGCAAATTGTCCCCCCGAGAAACTATCCCCCCAAGCATGCACCGTATCTGTCTGCCAGTTGGATGTTCGGACGGTCGGCATCTTTTTCGGGGTGGGAGGCAGCCCAAATCCCGGGGATATTTATCGCCCCAGGAAGGGTAGGACCGATCCCCGAGGACTATCCAGGGGAAAAATCCTGAAGGGAACCTATACTTTCAAGAACACACCCGGGGAGTCATGATGCACATGGCTGCTTCGAGTGGCCTAGCTTCCCCTCCGCCCCTCCTATTCCGCAACAAAACTTGAGTCTCGCTAAGACTTGGAGCCACCAGTTAGGGGAAAACAACTTATTGTCCGAAGCTTGCTCCCAGCAGGCGGCTGTTTCGCGAAACAAGGCCGAATCCGCCCGATAGATCGATCCTCGGACACCCCGGCAACTCGACCGCCACACCCCAGCGTACCTTCCCCTTCGCGTTGGCAGTCCTCTGCGGTCAAGGAACTTCTTAAATGCCCACGGCTACAAAGTCCGGCATTTACTCCAAATTTTGCACCAGTTCCCGGATTCGCTCGATGAGGGTCTTGATTTCCACAACACAGTGGGCAATCACTTCATCGGCGGCCTTTGCCCCGATGGTCGTTGCCTCGCGATGCATCTCCTGGGCCAAGAAATCTAATTGTCGGCCTGAAGTTTCCGGGGAATCGAGAATCGCTAAGAAGCGAGTAAAATGACCTCGCAACCGAACGATCTCCTCGCCGATATCCACCCGGTCCGCGAAAGCCGCTACCTCGCGAAGGATATCCACCTCTGCTGGCTGCAAGTTGGCGGTGGCAAGAAGACTTCGAAACCGCTCCTCGAATCGCTGCCGATAGGCGGCCACAGTCTGAGGTGCTTGTGCCTCGATTCGTGAAAGGACCTCCAGTCCCTGGCGGCACAACTCCCGGAGGCTAGCCGCCATGGCTGTGCCTTCCTGCCGACGAGAGCGATCCAGCTGCTCTAGGGCGGAGGAGATTACTCCCTCAAGCACCGGCCATTCAAGAAGCCCCTCCACCTCCGCGGGATCGACCGGCTCAATCACGCCCGGGAGGCTCAGGAGCATGTCCAATCGAACTGGGTCGGAAAAACCAAATCGGGCCCGCACACTTTCCAACTGGTATTTGTAAGCTTCTAACACCCCCTCATGGATCCGATAACGGGGTGGCTCGCTCACTCGCTTCAGATACACGTACACATAGACAGTTCCCCGCCGGAGCCGCTGTCGGATGAGTTGTTCCACCAGGGGAATGTAAGCCGTGTAGCCCTCCGGCAAGCTCACATGGACTTTTAAGAAGCGGTTGTTTACCGAACGGATCTCGACCCTCACACTCAGAGAGGCAGTTTCAAGGGTCGCTTCACCGAAACCTGTCATACTCACTGCCACCGCCGCAGCTCCTCAGTGGGTTAAAAGATTTTTGGCCGGGCCTGTCCTGACCGCTTCCCATCGGCCAACTCGATCGCTCGGAGCTAATTCCCATCTGGAGGCATGAACGAGTGGGCTATTGCTGGGGAAAGGCAAAGAGCATCATACTGCCCCTCCAATGTTCGGCCCCGCGTCGGCAACGGCTAATGCCCGAAGTTCCCACCCAGTGGTTCATGGCCTTGAAATGCTGGCTCTGTGCTAGGCTAAAGGCCTCCGTCGGCAGGAAAACCTTTGTCTCCTGTACCTTGCGGAAACTTCCTCTGAGCCGGGTGTTTGCTTGCCCTTTCCGCTCGAACTTTCGATTCCAAAGGATCTTATCGGTCCTTCCAAAAAAGAAGGGGGAATTACTTCCCCATCGGTTGGTCACAGCACCAAGTGAACGATGATTTCCCTGGCAAGACTTCCCAAGACCTGTCTGGAATTCCCCCCGCATTGGCCAAGGACCGGAGTGGGCTCCCTTAGTTTTTCAAACAAAAACTTCCGGCCTTCGGCAACATTGGTCGGGAAAGAGGCTTGAAGATTGCTTCCACCTCCGGCGGCCGAGGTCCGTTTTCCACTGCTTCTTCTACTCGCCGGGAGGGGAAGGTTTTTCTCCAGGATTAGCCGGCTGCTCGCCTCCGGGAAGCAAGCCCTGAACCTCTGTTCCGGCGGGGGCCTGCTGAGCGGGCTGGCCTTGGGGAAGATCGATCCGGGCTCGCCCCGTGCCCAACAGACGTACACTGATCAAACATATGAGGATCCAGATCGAGGCTACGATGATTGTAATTCGGGTAAAAATGTCCCCCGCTTTCGTGCCGAAGGGATTCTGAGTGGCTAAGCCGCCGGCAAGCCCGGCCAAGCCTCCCCCCCGACCCCGCTGGATAAGAATCAAAAGGATGAGAAAGATCGCCAGGAAAAACAGGAGGACCATCAAAATGGTCTCAATCAGTCCGGACATTCCTCTTCTCCTCTGCAAACTTCACGCGGGGATTGTCCCCGGAAAGCCCAACTCCTAAACCCGGCCCGTTTGTTCCTCCCCAGGTCTATCTGCCGACGGTCTCCGCAATGGTCCTGAGCGGAAAAAGCCTAGGCCGTCTTTACCGCGGGTAACCAAAGATCCTAGCCACAATGCCACAATGAATGGTATCCATTTGCCCTTCCCCCCATGCCCTAATTCCAAAACCAAAGCACCGCGGAGATGGTCCCCTGGCTGCTCGCAAAGTGAACGGCAAGCAGTACCAACTTGCCCTCTCCAGACCGAACCTAAATCCTTTCGCGGGGAGGAAACAAGCGGCAATCGACGCTTTTTCTTAATCCCAACGTATGCCGGGAAACCCTCAATGGGTTTCCCCCGAAAAAGGCCGTACCTCTGGGATTTTAAGCCTCCTGCCCAAGTGAGAGGTTACGGCAGTTCTGCTACGTCCGGCGACCCTGGGCGGCAATTGCCAGGAATTGGTCTCCCTTCAGACTGGCCCCGCCTACCAGCACTCCGTCGATATCGGGCTGAGCCAGGAGAGGGCCAGCATTTTCCGGATTGACACTCCCTCCATAAAGGATCCGGACCGACTCGGCCACCTGTCCGTCGTACTTTTCTTGCAGTAACTGGCGGAGAAGGGCATGCACTTCTTGGGCCTGCTCGGTGGTGGCCACTTTGCCCGTTCCAATGGCCCAAACCGGTTCATAGGCAATCACTACCCGCACCATTTGTTCAGCAGTCAATCCGGACAGTGAACCGTCGAATTGTCGGCGGATGACCTCGGCAGTTTCCCCTGCTTCTCGTTCGGCAAGGAGTTCACCCACACACACGATGGGAATCAGTCCTACCTGGAGGGCGGCGTGGACCTTCCGATTGACCTCTTCGCTCGTTTCGCGAAGGATGTGCCGCCGTTCCGAATGCCCCAAAATCACATAACGACATCCTAAATCTACCAACATGGTGGGGCTGATTTCGCCGGTGAAAGCCCCGCTTTGGCGATAAAACGCATTTTGCGCGCCTAACGCCACCGGCGTTCCCTGCACCACTTTTCCCACAGCCTCAAGGTATACACTTGGTGGACAAATAGCCAAATCGACGTGACTCACCCCGCCGGCCCCGCGGACAATGACCTCTGCCAAAGCCACAGCCCCTGCCCGATTAAGATTCATTTTCCAGTTACCAGCAATCAGTTGCCGTCGGCTCACCGATGTCTTCTCCTTTGCCACGATAACCCTCGGGGCTTCAAACTTCCTTATTTGGTGGGGTACTTACAACTACTTTTTATTCCGTGTGGTGCTTACAACTACTATCCAACTCTTGCTCGAGATTATGCTGCATCTCCCCGCTAAAGGCTAAGTTCCGGCTGCCTAGTGGAAATTTAAGTTGTCCCTTGAGTGAACCAAATCGATAAATGGACGTACACTACCGTACGTTTTTAAGCTTCTTTGGAATAACGCAGGGGAACCCCGCCTTTCGCCGAAGCTGGACCCCTCTTCCCACCGAGAAAAAGTTTGATTGGCATAGGAAGGAAAACTAGCCGCCGCACCTCCTCTCTCGGTAGAAACAGGGTAGGGATTCCCTCCTGGACCGCGTTAGGATCCACCGGAGCTATCTCCGCCCGTCCACTCGATTCCAAAAATTCCCCGGGCCTAATCCCAGGGATGACCCGCACCTACCGTTTTTTCTCCCCTTAGCCTCCTCCGTGGGTATTCGCTTCAGAAACCACGGAAACATTTCAGGGCTTTGGAGTGAACTCCGGGAAGAAAGGTCCGGGAGAAGCCCTTCCGGGAACTGTTTTCCTCCCGCGGTGTTGGAAACTCCTCCCAAGCCGACACTACCCGTAGCTCTCAAGAAATAGCGGAATCCCCAGTGGCCAAAGTACCATTCCCCATTGCCTTCGGAAGGGGGCCAAACGTAGGTTGGCAAGACCGGGGTATCTGGGTTTGGAAACTTTCTACTCTTTTTCCTCCTCTTCCTCTAGTTTGGCCTTCCGGATGATCTCTTCCTGGATATGTGGCGGGACAATGTCGTAACGGACAAACTCCATGGTGTAGGAGCCCTGCCCACCCGTGATGCTGGAGAGCACCCGGGCATAACTCATGACCTCAGCCAAGGGTGCCTCGGCAATCACGGTTTGCATCCCCGGTCCTGCGGAGTTGAGGCCCAACGGTCGGCCTCGCCGGCTGGAAATGTCGCTATTGATATCCCCCACCTTCTCCGTGGGCACGGTGACCTCCAAGCGGACAATCGGCTCCAAAATTGCCGGCTTTGCTTGCTGGAACACATTGCGAAATGCCATCGAGGCCGCTGTTTTGAATGCCTGCTCCGAGCTATCCACCGGGTGATGCTTCCCGTAAAAGACCTCCACACACACATCTTGCACTGGGTAACCCGCGATTACCCCTTTTTCGATTCGCTCTTTGAAACCTTTTTCCACCGCGGGCATAAAGTTGCTGGGGATGACTCCGCCTACGATCGAGTCCACCCAAAGGAAATTACTCTCTGGGTCATAGTGCCACTCTTTCATTTCGGGGAAACGCTCCTTGGTGGCATATTCCTCGGGTTTGATTCCCCGGGGCAAGGGCCACATGCGGATGTGAACTTCCCCGAATTGCCCACGCCCACCCGTCTGCTTCTTGTGGCGGTAACTTCCTTCCGCCTTGGCTTGGATCGTCTCCCGATAAGGGATCTTGGGCTCTTTCGTGATGATCTCCAACTTGTCCCGCCGCCGGAGTCTTTCCAGGATGATCTGTAGATGTAACTCGCTCATCCCGGTGATGACCGTCTCCTTGGTCTGCGGATCTCGGTCGAGGCGGAAAGTGGGATCCTCTTGACAGACCTTTGCCAACGAGGAGCTTAACTTTGCTTCGTCGCCGCGGCTCTTGGGACTGGCTGCCAAACCCACCATGGGGGTGGGGAATACTAACGGAGGCAGCTTGTAGTCACCGAAAATGCTTCCGGTCTCCAGTTCCTCCGACTTCGTTACCGCAACTATTTGCCCGGCGATCGCGGAATCAATCGGCTCCATCTCCGCGGCTTGTAACCGGTAAAGTTGGGCCAATTTCACTCCTTTCCGCTGGCCTAATACGGGAACCGTTTCCCCACTCCGGAGTGTGCCACTGTAAATCCGGATATAGCTAATCTTTTGCACATATGGGTCAATTCGTGTCTTGAAAACCCTTGCCACAAGGGGCCCAGTCGGATCGGCGGAGATCTCCACTTCCGTGCCATCCGGTCCGGTAGCTTTACGAGGTAGCTGGGAGGGATCGGGTACACACAGGGCCAAGCCGTCGAGCAGCTCTTTCAGACCTATTCCCGCCTTTGCGGAAACACAAAACATGGGAATTAAAGTACCCTTGACGACTGCCGTGCTGACCAGCCGCCCGATTTCCTCCTGGGTTGGAAGCTGCCCCTCCAAATACCGCTCCATCACCTCGTCGTCTGCTTCGACGATGGATTCGATCAGTGCTTCGTGAATTTCCCGGGGATCGATCACCGCCCCCGAGGCATCCGCAGGCGGATCCAGAGTGCTCACCACGCCCCGAAGGTCAGCCCCCAAACCTACGGGGACATTCAGGAGAACGCATTCTTTACCGAAAAACTCCCGAATCCGCGAGACAAGCCCAGGGAAGTTAATGTTTTCCTGGTCAAGTTTGGTCAAGATGATGACCCGGCCGAGACCAGCCTTTTGGGCCTCCTGGAAAACCCGCCGAGTGTTCACTTCGATCCCCGCTTGGGCATTGATGACGACCCCGGCCACCTCCACAGCACTGAGCGCGCTAATTGTCTGCCCGATGAAATCCGGATATCCCGGGGTATCCAGTAGCTGGAAATATCGGCCGCCGTAATTAAAGTGAGTGATCTTCGCCTCGATGGTGTACTTGTGAGCTTTTTCCTCTTCGTCGAAATCGCACACACTGGTTCCTTCGTCCACACTGGCCGGCCGGGTTATCTCTCCCGTAAATTGCAAGATCTTATCCACCAATGTGGTTTTGCCCGAAGAACCATGCCCGCACAGAGCAATATTGCGAATGTTTTCCACCGCCAAGTTTTCCATAAACCTTTTCCCTTAACCCTTTCCTCAACTACTTGGTAAACCCCGCGTCGATAGCAACAATTCCAACAGTGGTGAAGGATGATTTCCTCGATATTCTTTCCAGCCTGTCCGAGCTTTCAGGAACTAAACTTTTGGGAACTAATCCGTTCGCTCGGCACCGATTTTCGGGGCTCAATTCCTGCCGGGTTTTTGTGCCGCCGTCAACGGGGTAAGACCGCGGCACGTAAAGTTTAGGCGTTTCCGATCACGTCAAGTTTGCCCCGTCGCACCCTCCTTACGCCCGCTGTGTATTACGGTTTTCCCGTTGCGTCTAGCGTTCAAGTTGCCACAGTCCTCACCAACGAAGAAGGTCCCGCAAAGAATTATCCCGCCAGCATTGGTTAACCCCTGGGAGCCCCCCTATCCTTTCACCCGATGGAAACCCGGAAACACAGGGAAGCTGTGATGTCCCAAGTTGCAGCATCTCCTCCCACCGCCGGCAAGGATTATCCAAGCACTTTCAGGCTTCCCGCCCGGTGGTCAGCTGCCTGCTTTTGTAATCCCGCCCCATGCGTGGTATGGCTGCCGTTTATGGCGGGTACCGATAGTTTCTCGTAGTTCCCCGGGTACCTGACAGTGGTCGGAGCGAATGCCGCAGATTGGTTTAACTTTTTTTATCTGCCGCGACTAACGTCGTCCGTCCCCGAGGCAAATTAGTCGCCCTTTTTAAATTGTTTTAGGAAATCGAAAACCTCGGGTAGGCGGATGGTTCCTTCGTACAAAGCCCGCCCGATAATGCAGCCTCTTACCCCGGCTTCCGCCAAGGCCTTGATATCTTCCAAACTTGCAATTCCGCCGGAAGCAATCACGGGAACCTGCGTTTCTGCCTGAAGGGCCACAACTGCAGGGATGTTTGGCCCGGTTAACATCCCGTCGGTAGCGATGTCCGTGAATACGATCGCTGCTAGGGGGAGGTCGACAAACTTCCGAAGGGCCTCGTGGGCCGAAATGGAAGTAGTCGCTTGCCAACCGCGGATAGCGACTCGCCCGTCGCGGGCATCCAACGACAAAACCACCCTGCCGCTATACCGCCGGCACAACGACCGGAACCAATCTGGGTTTTCCAGAGCCGCTGTCCCCACAATGACTCTCTCGATTCCTAAGCCGAGGATCTTCTCGGCTGCTTCGTCGGAGCGGATGCCTCCACCAACCTGGCAGGTGGCCGGCACTGCCTCGCGAATGGCTCGGAGGACTTCTAGATTCGTCAAATTTCCCGTTTTGGCGGCATCCAAGTCCACCAAATGGAGCCTGTCGGCCCCTTGCTCATGCCACCGGCGGGCCACCCGGACGGGGTCCTCGTCGAAGACCGTTACCTCCGAATAATCTCCCCGCCTTAGGCGGACACATTTCCCCCCTAACAAATCAATGGCCGGCCAAATTTCCACTGCCTAGCACCTCTGAAAATTTAAAGCTTTTCCCGGGCTGGAAAGCCGAAACTCTCACTAGTATTACCGAAACCGCTCGGACACACAACCGCGGCATCCCATCCCCTGCCAATGTCCCGTGTGTTACACTCCCCCCAACGGGGAAGAATACACCAGGTTCGTTGGTGTCATACCACATCGACGGGGGATCTTCATGCGTTTTTGGGAGTAAATGCCTCTGGCGGGGGGAGAAATTTAGCGATGAACACTATCTCCAGCCGAAACGGAGGTCCACCAAAGGCAATCCTGCCGTTTTCCGCACAACCCTTTGTAGGTGACTTCTGAGCGGGGGAGGCCCGTCGGCTGACCACAATCCTCCCCAATCCCTAACAAATGGGGGAATACCTACCCCAGTGAGTGAGGGCACCCGGAGTGGACATGAGGGTACCCCGAGATTGGGCTCGTGCCTTTCCACAACACCCCCTCCACCCATCCGCAAGAATCATTATCATGCCCGGTATTGCGGATTCTCCTGGCTTGGGAGTGGCCGCGGGCTTGGGATCGGCCTCCGGCATTTTCGCCCCGGTTTGAAGGATCCTCTCGGATGGGGTTGACGTCGGTCATCCAGAGGAAAAACGGGTCGGAATGGTCGCCTAATTTGAGTTCTTGGAAGGGAGTGGTTGACGCCTGAAGCAGCTATACCTCGTGTTATGGCGAAGGCATAAACGGGACCACGGGTGGGATCCCTTAAGAGACTGGGCCTATCCCCTGACAATGGTGGATTATACTCCTCCACCTATTGCGGTGATTTTGCTAAAAAGGGGGGCACAGGACTAATCCGAGGTGAAGGGTGGATGATTCTGGGTTTTCCCTAACCTTCCATCAGTTCCCGCCTGGGGTTGGTGAGGCACCCGGCACATGACCCAGAGAGGGTGTGGCAACCCGCTTCTCCCACCGCGGCTCTCGTGGCATATGCATGTGGGGCCGGTGTCTTGCGGGATCAGAATTCCGGGTCAGCCGGTGCTTTCAGCAGAAAGGGCCAAGGCCGAACCGCGGCAGTGCCCATGAGGGGTTTTGGTCTAGTAGGTATTGATGCCTAAGTCTTTAGAGGAGATCAGAATGTCGCAGGATTCGTTCGCCATTCGCCGAGAGAAGTTAATCAAGTCGATCGGCAAACTAGGCTTGGATGGAATCTTGATCACAAATCCGGTAAATGTTACCTATTTGACCGGGTTTTCTGGCGAGGACTCCTTTTTGCTATGTGGCCCGAAACAAGCGGTCCTTATCAGTGACGGCCGGTTTACCCTCCAGATCCAAGAAGAATGTCCGGGGCTGGAGGCATTTATTCGGCCGACGGCTATGCGGATGCCGGAAGCTGTCGCCAAGGTACTGCGGCGGCTCGGCTGGCTTAAGGTGGGTTTTGAATCGGAGTCGGTTTCGGTACAGCTTCATTCCCGGTTGACCGACAGCCTAAAACCGGTCGAGTGGGTCCCCACCCAAGGTGTGGTGGAGAAGCTTCGGGCCATTAAAGACCCTGGGGAGCTGGCTTTCATTCGCGAGGCTGTGGCTCAAGCGGAGCGAGCTTTTACGATCGTCCGGGCAGGCTTTTCGCCCAGCCAAACAGAGCGACAAATCCAGAACGAACTCGAATATAGCATGCGACGGCTCGGAGCCAGCGGGGTGGCCTTTCCTTCAATCGTGGCAGCCGGTCCCCGGGCTGCACTGCCGCATGCTGTGCCCATGGACCAGCCGGTGGGGGATGCTGTGTGTTTGCTCCTCGATTGGGGGGCCAAAGCCCGGGGGTATTGCTGCGACTTGACCAGGGTACTAGTTCGCAATAGAATCCCGCCTAAATTGCGAACCATTTACCAAGTTGTCCTTGAAGCCCAGAAGGCAGCCATTAGCATGATCCGGCCGGGGGTTTCTGCAGCCGACGTCGACCGAGCAGCCCGGTCGGTGATCGAAAATGCTCATTTGTCCAAGTACTTCAACCACGGATTAGGGCACGGATTGGGGCTGCAGGTTCATGAGGAACCCCGGCTTTCTCCCACTAGCAAGGATACCCTTCGGGCAGGAATGGTGATCACTGTGGAGCCAGGAATCTATATACCCGGCTTTGGGGGTGTACGGCTCGAGGATGATGTTTTAGTCACCCGGGATGGTTGCGAAGTGCTCACTCGAGTTCCGAAAGACATAGAGGAGATGACCCTACCTGTGTGACAGTCCATTGATCAATGGGAGTCAACAGAGACCCATTTGCCACCGATCAACGTGGGGGTTCGGCTCCTGGCCGGGTATCCGACAGGAGGCATTCCAAACGCAACCGAAAAAACATCTTTTCCGGGGCAAAGTTTTGGGGATTTCGCGGGAGTTTATCCCAATCTCGAGTACACCTCTTTCATTTTTAAAGGAAAACCCTCCGCGGCTTGGAGACGGACGAGGGGGCCACGCGGGGACCCCGAAATGCTGCCCGCTCAGCCGGATCCCCGTACGAAGCCCTCAACCCCCACGCCTGACGGCAAGTGTGCATCGCCAAAGGTCGAATGCACACGGTTAAATGCACACGGTTATGGGTGGGAGAGGAAGGGGAAGTTCGGTGGATAGGCCGGAGTCACGGTTTGGCGGGATTGTTTCTGGTCAATGGGGTTCGTTTAAAGACTTGCCCCTGGCCGTTGGGAAACCAAATTCATCAACACCGGCATTCATTTTTCCACGGGAGTGAATAAGGAATCATAGCGATGGCTGAAAGTCGCTCAGAAGGCGACGCTTTCGACCTTGAGCACCTGCAACGGCTCATGGAATTAATGGATCGGCATGGGATCTCCCTGCTTGATCTGCAGAGAGGGGAGGCTCGGATCCGCATCCGCCGGGCAGTAGCCCCGGGCGGATCTGGGGGCGGTGCGGGAGCAGTGCTGACGGCGGCCCCGAGCTTGCCGGCCCCTTCGGCGGTGATCCCAACGGCAGCTCCGGCGGAAGAGGAGCATATCGCTTATATCAAAAGTCCCATGGTGGGCACTTTCTATGCCAGCCCGGAACCAGATGCCGATCCATTCGTCCGCGTTGGTGATCTGGTTAAGCCGGATACCACGGTGTGCCTTATCGAGGCGATGAAAGTCTTCAACCCAATCCCGGCTGGGGTGGCCGGCAAAATTGTGGCCGTCCTTGTGGAGAACGGAGAAGCGGTGGATTTCGGCCGCCCGCTATTCAAAGTGGATTGCCGAGAGGTGCCCCCCACATAACATTGGGAAAACACTTAGCCGGAGGTTTGCCAATCCGGCTTGCCTCCTCGTTGGATGCCCCGAGATTCGATGCACAAAGATAGGGCTTGCGGAAAATGTCCACCCG
>Ga0272449_1000696_pt1 | contig 38310 bp, 39 predicted proteins | sample YNPCB0241_FD_198679 | JGI IMG/M metagenome (GOLD analysis project Ga0272449, IMG submission 198679) | Hot spring sediment microbial communities from Yellowstone National Park, WY, United States - YNP-CB-024-1 | ecosystem: Environmental > Aquatic > Thermal springs > Hot (42-90C) > Sediment...
ACTGGTCTTATCTGGCCAAATGAACTTATTAAAGATGTTATAGACATTGCAGAAAAAAATGATATCTATGTTCTTTTTGACTCAATATATGATCAGTTGATAATAGATGATTTTGATTATAAAAATCCATTTAGTTTTGTAGATGATATAGAGAAATCAAATGTTGTTGTTGTAAATGGTGTTTCAAAAGTATTTTCAATGACAGGTTTTAGAATAGGTTTTTCAATTGCATCAAAAGAACTTTCAAAAGCAATGGCAAGAATTCAAGCCCAGGTTACATCTTGCCCTTCTGAACTTTCACAATATGGTGCAGTTGGTGCACTTAGAGAGGGAAAAAATTTTTCAAACAAACTTGTTGATGACCTTAGAATAAAAAGAGATATCCTTGTTGATGAGCTTTCAAAGATTAAAAAAGCTAAATTTATAAAGCCGCAGGCAACATTTTACTCTTTTGTTGATTTTTCTGAGTATGAAAAAAATAGTTCAAAACTCTCAGCAATTCTTATAGAAAAAACAGGTGTTGTAACAGTTCCAGGGATTGAGTTTGGTATGGAAGGATATTTGAGAATAAGTTTTTGTTCTGATGTTGATAGTATAAAAAAAGGAGTATCAAAAATAAGAGAGTTTCTTGATGGGGAAAACCTATGATTTACCTTAATTTAACAGAGGCAGAATTATACGAACATGCTATTAGAAATGGTGAAGGTATAATTCTAAATACAGGAGCTCTTTCTGTAAAAACTGGAAAGCATACAGCAAGAAGCGCAATGGATAAGTTTATTGTGAAAAAAGAACCATCATCAAATCATATATGGTGGGGCGAAAATAATGTAGCAATTTCTGAGGAAGTTTTTTTAAATCTATTAAAAAAGATCAATGATTATCTTTCCAAAAAAGATTATTATGTTAGATACTCATATATAGGTTCAAATCCAAAATATAGATTAAAAACAAAAGTAATAACTGAACTTGCATGGCATAGCATGTTTGTAAAAAATCTTTTTTTTGATCTTCCTTCTAATTATGATGGCGAGTTTGATTTTACTATAATAGATGTTCCAAATTTTAAAGCAGATACCAAAATTGATGGAACAAGAACAGAGACATTTATAATAATAAGTTTTGAACATAAAACTGCTATAATAGGAAACACTGGTTATGCAGGAGAGATAAAAAAAGCAGCATTTACTGTGATGAATTATCTTCTTCCATTGAAAAATGTTTTTCCAATGCATTGTTCCGCTAATATATCAAAAGAAGGGAAAACCGCAATATTTTTTGGACTTTCAGGAACAGGTAAAACTACTCTTTCATCAGATCCAGATAGAAATCTTATAGGTGATGATGAGCATGGCTGGGGTGAGGATGGGATTTTTAATTTTGAGGCAGGATGTTATGCAAAGGTGATAAATCTCTCAAAAGAGAATGAGCCACAGATATATTCTGCTGTAAATAGATTTGGAGCTGTTCTTGAAAATGTAGTTTCAGATAAAAATAGAATGCCAGTTTTTGATGACTCATCTATTACAGAAAACACAAGAGCAGGATATCCGCTTCATTTTATAAACAATTCTATTTATGGTAATGTCTTTCCTCATCCAGATAATATAATAATGCTTACATATGATGCTTTTGGTGTTTTGCCCCCTATTGCAAAACTAAATTTTTCACAGGCAATGTATCATTTTATCTCTGGTTATACTGCAAAGGTTGCAAATACAGAGATTGGAATAAAAGAGCCAAAAGCAACTTTTAGTACTTGTTTTGGTGCACCATTTATGACGCATCACCCTCTTGTATATGCAAAAATGCTTAGCGAAAAGATGAAAAAATATAATACAAACTGCTGGCTTATAAACACTGGGCTTTGTGGTGGTCCCTATGGAGTTGGGAAAAGAATAAGTATAAAACTTACAAGAGAAATTTTAAACTTTGCTTTAAATTTCAAAGGTGAGTGTGAGTTTATAAAAGACAATGTTTTTGGTTTTGAAATTCCACAAATTCCTGGTATTGATAAAAATCTTTTAAATCCAAGAACTTCTTGGAAAAATCCATCAGATTATGATATAAAATACAGGGAACTTGCTGCAATGTTTAAAAAGAATTTTGAAAAGTTTAATATAACTGATGAAAATATATTAAAAGGTGGGCCTATTTTATGAGTATAAGATGTTTGTTGATATTTAGAGAGATTACCAATTCTCCAAATAGAGAGAATGATGATGCACTTATTCTAAAAGGTGTTGCAGATGAACTTGTTAAATTTGGAATAAAGGTTCATCTTATTGAGCCGGAGGTTATAGATGATGTTGTTGATGAAAAATGGGATTGTGTAGTTCCAATGTGTGAAAATCCTGAGAATCTTGAAAAGATTAGAAAAATAAATTCTATTTTTATAAATCCTGTTGAGTCAGTTTATAATTGTTATAGAAGAAATATGTTTTTGCTTGTAATGAAACACTGCCCTAGAGTTTTTCCAAAATCTGAGATGAGGGATATGAAGGACTTTCCGGGAAATCCACCTTCTTTTTTAAATTCTCATGGTGCTTGGGTTAAAAGAGGAGATGTCCATAATACTTGTCTTCATGATGTTCATTATGTAAAGAAGTGGGATGAAGCTGTTAGAGTTAAGGAAGATTTTGAAAAAAGAAAAATAAAAGACGTTTTGATTCAAGAACATATAGAAGGGGATCTTATAAAGTTTTATGGTGTTGGTCCTGGTAGATGGTTTAGTTGGTTTTATCATAAACCACAAGTTGCAAGAAAATATCCTTTTGATCTCTTAGAACTTCAAGAAAATGTAGCGAAATTTGCATCTGCTGTTGGTGTTGAGGTTTTTGGTGGGGATGCTATAGTTACACCTGATCTTAAAATCTATGTTATTGATATAAACAGCTGGCCATCTTTTGCAAGGGTTAGGGATGAGGCAAAAAAACAGATAGCGAAACATATTTTTTCAAAAATTAAAAAGGAGGAAAAATGAAAACGAAAACAATTAAAAGTGAGAATAAAAAGGATATTAACGGCTTTATGCCAGGACCAAAATCGTTAAAGATCTTTGAAGAAGAGCAGAAATATATTGCTCCTGGTGTTCAATCTATTGCTCTTTTTTCCAAACTTGTTATGGAAAGAGGAGAAGGTTGTTATTTTGTTGATGTTGATGGAAATAAGTATCTTGATATGTATGCAGGTGTTGGTGTTGCATCACTTGGGCATGGTCATCCAGATTATGCAAAAGCAATAAGCGAACAGGTTTCAAAAATAAATACTGGAAGTTTTTGTACTCCAAGAAGAGCAAATTATTGTAAAACACTTGCAAAATACACACCAAAAGGTTTAACAAGAATTCAATTTTATTCTGGAGGGGCTGAGGCTGTTGAGGCTGCAATAAGACTTGCAAAGAGTTACACAAAAAATTATGAGATAGTTGGATTTTGGGGTGGGTTCCATGGAAAGACAGGAACGGTTTTAGGACTTCTTGATGATTTTAAAAGAGAACTTGGTCCTGTTATGAGTGGTCTTCATTCAGTTCCTTATGCTTATTGTTATAGATGTCCTTTTAAAATGGAGTATCCAAGCTGCGGATTATATTGTGCTGAGTTTATAAGAAAGCAGTTAAAACAGGAAAGTGCTGGTGAGATTGCAGCATTTATAATTGAGCCGATACAGGGAACAAATGGAAATGTTGTTCCACCAAAGGAATTTTTAAAAGCAGTTAAAGAGATTGCAAAAGAAAATAATGCTCTTCTTATATGCGATGAGATGATATGTGGTTTTGGAAGAACCGGAAAGATGTTTGGTGTTGAACATTTTGATATTATTCCTGATATAATGACGGTTGGTAAGGGAATTGCAAATGGATTTCCTGTTGCAGGTGTTATATCAAACGATGAGATAATAAATGCAAAGCCATTTGCAAATCCAAGTGGAAGTTCATCAAGTTATGGTGGAAATCCTCTTGCAGGATGTGCTTGCGATGTAACACTTGAGGTAATAGTGAGAGATAATCTTGTTGAAAACTCAAGGAAAGTTGGTGAGTATTTATTAAATGAGTTTAAAAAACTTCAAGAAAAATATAGATTTATAGGAGATGTTAGAGGAAAAGGATTGATGATTGGTGTTGAGATGGTAAGCGATAGAAAAACAAAGAAGCCTCTTGAGAAGCATATAACAAGAAGACTTTTTGATGAGTGCTTAAAAAGAGGATTAATTTCTATGTGCTATTCATCAACAATAAGAGTAAATCCACCTCTTATAATTACTGAAAAAGAGGCAGAAACAGCAATAAGAATATACGATGAGGCATTTGGAGTTATAGCAAAAGAATTTAATATTTAAATGGCGTTATTAATAAAACCCAATAAACAATGTAGGACTCCGACAATAATACGTTGGAGCAAGAAAATTAGAAGTGAGAGGCTAAGAGGTGAGGAATAAAAAATTCCCCCTTTCCCCTCGACGTTACGTCGGGAGAATAAAAAAGGAGGATTTTAAAAAAAATCCGCAGCATTCCTCCTTGTAGAAGGGGAAAGAAAAGGGAGATTTAGAAAAAAAGGAAAATCCCTCTTTATCTCCCCCTTTTAAAAAGGGGGAAAAATAAAAAAAGGGGGATTTTTAAATGCGAGGCTAAAGCCCTTGCCCTAATTAAATTAAAGAATAAATCTATGAAAACTATTTGTATTGCTGGATTTGGTGCGGTTTGTGAAAATGCTCATATTCCTGTTATAAAAGAACTTAGAGAAAATTATATTTTGAAAGGAATTTTTGATGTAGATAAGGAAAGAAGAAAAAAGGCATCTGAGATTTGTAAAGTTAATGTTTATGATGATCTTTTGCAAATGCTTGAAAAGGAAAAACCTAATTGCCTTGTAATAACAACACCACCATCATCGCATAAAGATATAATACTTAAAGCAATTGAGAGAGGTATTGATGTTTTGTGTGAAAAACCACTTGTTACAAATTTAGAAGATTTTAAAGAGATTCAAAAATTTGTAAATAAAACATCAAGAATTGTTTATACTGTTCATAATTGGATATACTCACCTCATATAATAGAAATTAAAAAATTTATAGATGAGATTGGGAGTGTTAGAAGAATTAACTGGGAAACACTTAGAAAAAAACCATCTCAAAGCGCATCAGCAAATTGGAGAGTTGACCCTAAAATTTCAGGTGGGGGTATAATATTTGATCATGGATGGCATGTTATATATATAATGAGATCGTTTATTGGAAAAAGTTTTACTGATGTTAATCCATTTTTTTTAATGAATGAAAATGGGATTGATGAGGTTGCGGATTTTAGAATAGAATATGGAGATGTTGTTTCAGATATACATTTATCTTGGAGATCTCCAATTAGAAAAAATATAATGACAGCATATGGAGATGGTGGGATTCTTGTTTTTGATGATGAAAAGATTTATATTTATAAGGAAAATGGTGAGGTAAAAGAATATTTTTTTAATGAAAAAATGTCTCAATCATCAGCACATCCTATTTGGACAAAAAATGTTTATATCGATTTTTATAATTCTTTTAAAAATAGAGAAAAATTTGAGAAAAATTTTGATGAGGCATTAGAATGTATTATGATAATAGAAAAAGCATATGAAAAATATAAACAAAGAAAAACTCACAAATTACATAATTGAAATTATCAGGGGTGGTATAAATATCATTGTTGTTTATTTTTTGAATTATTTTATATCATCTCTTCCTTTTGTATCAAACCTTACTATATTTAATGAAAAAATATATCTTTTTGAGTTTATAACATTTTTGATGATGATAATTTCTTGTTTTATAATATATGAGTTTGCAAAAAGAACTCAAAGTATTGTTGATGAGATGATATTATTTATTCCAAGTTCAGGAAAAATTCATTCATATTCTGTTTATTTAATACTTATTATAGTTGCATATTTTTCAGCAAATACAATTTTTATTAAATTTTTTGGAGAAGAATGGATTTGGGCTTATAATCTTTTCTTTATAGCATTTTCACTTTATTTTGCTGCAAAAATTTTTGTAATTTTTTATCAAAACTCTCATAGTATAAGTTCAAATATATTTGATATGTTTTTTCATCAACCAAAGGAGTAGTTATGATTAAAATTATTCTAATGTTTGTTTTAAGTGTTTACTCTGAAAATAATGCTCAAATTGATAGGTCAAAATACTCAATTGAGCCATATTCTGTTATAAGTGATACAAAGATGGTAGATGAAGGATCTACTCTTGCAAAAAGCCCTGCATATGATGTTATTTGGACTTTAAATGATTCAGGTGATATTGCAAGGATATTTGCAATGGATATTAATGGAAAGTTAATAAAACCGTCCTGGGTTAAAAAATATAATGGAGTTAAAGTTGTTGATGCGATAAACATTGATTGGGAGGCAATGACATTTGATGAAAATGGAGATATTCTTATATGTGATTGTGGGAATAATTATAACTATCGAAGGGACCTTTCAATCTATAGAGTTTCTGAGCCAAATCCATATTATGCAGATCAAACTGGAATAATAGCAAAATATTCTTTTAAACTTCCAGATCAAAACAAATTTCCACCAGAAGATAAACTTGATTGGAATTTTGATATTGAGTCAATTTTTGTATATAATGGCTATGTTTATCTAATATCAAAAAACAGAGGAAATACCACTGCAAAAATATATCGTTTTAAAAATTTAAAACCTTTTGAGATGAATATTCCAGAGATATATAAGACATTTGATTTTAAATCAATGGTTACTGATGCAAGTGTTTCACCTGATAAAAAAAATATAGCAGTTTTAACTTATAATTATATATGGATTTTTGAAACTGATGGAGAAAATCCTTTTGGGAAATATTATTATAAAGATATTTCTCTTGGACAATGCGAAGGAGTTTCCTTTATAAACAATGAAGAGATTATTATCTCAAATGAAGAAGGATATCTTTTTAGAATTAGTTTAAAAGAAATCAAAAAATAAACATAATTTAATCTTTAATAGGTCCAAAGTCCTACTTATTATAGGACTCAATGGCTTGACATGTCAATATTTTTCTGATAAAACATTTTTAAGGAGGAGTTATGATTAAAATAATTTTGATAGCACTGATGAGTTTTGTAGTTAACTCTTCTTCTGATGATTTTGGTGGTATTTCAAATGAGAAGATAAAACAAGCAGATGTCTTTCTTCCAACACCACAAAAAGGGGTTGTAAGTGATTTGGTAAATGATGTGAGTAATTCTATAAATGATATTCTTATAAAAAATCCTGTAAAAGAGATTACTATAATGGTTTTTATCAATGGAAAAAATAATCTTTCTGATGCTGCTGTTTTAAACTTAAATGATATGGAGAGAGTTGGTTCGACTGATAAGGTTAATATAATTGCAGAGACAGGAAGAAGATATATAAATCTTGATGGAAAGTGGGAGCAAGGAGTTAGAAGATTTTATATTCAGAAAGATACAGATACCGCGCAGATTAATTCAAAGATAGTTTTTAAGGCTAATTCATATGATATGGGAGATTATAAAAGAGCAATTGAGTTTGTTAAATGGACAAAGAAAAAATTTCCTGCAAAAAGATACATTTTAATCTTATGGGATCATGGAACTGGTTGGCTTGATCCAAGAAAAGAGGCAAATAAAAATATAAGTAAAGGGATTTCATTTGATGATGAAACTGGAAATTATATAAATACTGAGGAGATAGGAAAAATTGTTAAAGAAGGTGGTGGTGTTGATATACTTGCTTTTGATGCCTGTTTAATGCAGATGGCGGAGGTTCTTACTGAGGTTAAAGATTATACAAAAATTGTTGTTGGTTCAGAAGAAACTGTTCCCGGTTATGGCTATCCGTACGCACTTTTTCTTAATGCTATAGTTAAAAATCCATATATGAGTAATAAGGATATAGCAAAAGTAATTGTAGAGTCATTTAAAATGTTTTATGACTATGTTAGACAACCTGCAACACTTTCCGCTGTAAGATCTGATAAAGTTGCAAAGCTAAATACCCTTCTTAGTGATTTTGCAAAATCTGCTATGCAAGCAGATGAGATTGAAACATTAAAGAAGGCAAAAAATGAAGTTATAAGATTTGATATACTTGGTAACTCAGATGATCCTTATAAAAAGCTTTCATTTTTTGCTGATATATATAATTTTGTAGACATAGTTTCTAAAAATATCTCAAAAAATGATGAAAAATCACTTAAACTCAAAGAAAAGGCAGATTCTTTAAAGAGATTTATAGAAAATGAACTTGTTATTATAAGAAGAGGTTCTTTGATGGATAGGACTGGTAAATCATATGAAGAACTTGCCTACGGTGTGAGTATATTTATACCATCCGTAAGTCCTATTCTCACTTTGGATAAAATAGATTCAATCCTAAAAGCACCTTATTCAAGTTTTAAATTTGCAAAGGAAACTGGTTGGAGTGATTTTGTAAAATTTATATACGAGAAAACAAAGTAAATAATGTTGGATTATAAATTATAGATTAAATTTAAAAAATTTCTCAATCAAAAATTATAGCCCATAATCCGAAATTCGTAATTTTATTCAAAAATAAGATAAAATTATATTATGATTAAGATAAAATTTTGTGGAGCAAGCAGTGGCGATGTTACTGGTTCAAGACATATAATAGAGACACAAAATGGGAAAATTCTTCTTGATTGTGGAATTTTTCAGGGAAAAAGAAATGAAAGTAATGAGAAAAACAGAAATTTTCTTTTTGATCCTTCTTTACTTAATTGTGTTATAATCTCACACTCTCATATAGACCATATCGGTGCTCTACCAATTCTTTTTAAAAAAGGTTTTAAAGGTGATATTTTCTTGACTAAAATGACGGATGAAATTTCAAAGATAATGCTTTTAGATTCTGCAAGACTTCAAGTCGAAGATGCAGCATTTTATAATAAGATTCACAAAGATGATGGTGATTTTATAGAGTCATTATATGACGAAGATGATGTTAGAAAGGTTTTTCCTTATTTTAAGTCGGTTGATAGGTTTGTTTATTTTAATCCCATTCAAGGTGTAAGTGTTAAGTTTATAAATGCAGGTCATGTTCTTGGCTCAAGTTCTATTGTTATTGAAACTAACGGTAAAAAGATATTATATAGCGGGGATATAGGAAGGAAAAAGCAGCTAATCTTAAAAAAACCTGATATTGAAGAAAATGTGGATTTTCTTATACTTGAAACCACATATGGGGATAGAGAACATGGAGATATAGATGATGTTGAAAAAGAAATTTCTGATATAATAAATAAAGTTTATAAAGAGAGGGGAAAGATTATCATACCAAGTTTTTCGCTTGAAAGGACACAGGAAATAATATATGTTATAGATCGCCTACTTACTTATAAAAAAATTCCTCAAATTCCTATTTATGTAGACAGCCCTATGAATGTTAAAATAACTGATATTTTTAACTCAAATAAAAATGAGTATGATTTTTCATCGGAGTTTAAAGATTATGATAAATTTGATAAAGATCCTTTTGGTTATGAGTATGTTCATTATGTCAAAAGCGTTGATGAATCAAAAAAATTGAATGATAAGGAAGGTCCATTTATCGTAATTTCTGCAAGTGGGATGTGTGAGGGTGGAAGGGTTCTTCATCATATAAGAAATTCAATAGATGATGAAAAAAATGTTCTTCTCCTTGTGGGGTATCAGGCTGAAAATACACTTGGAAGAAGATTAAAAGATGGTGCAAAAAAAGTAAAGATATTTGGAATACCTCATGATGTATTTTTTGAGGTTAGGTCTCTTGATTTTTTCTCATCCCATGCTGGAAGGTCTGATCTTTTAAATTATGTTATGAAGATAAAACCTAAAAAAGTTTTTCTTGTGCATGGTGAAGATCCTGCAAGAAATTCATTTAAAGATCTTCTAAATCAAAACGGCATAACAGAGGTTTATCTTCCGGAAATGGGAGAAGAATTTGAATTATGAAATTAATTGAAGTTGAGTTTACAAAAATAGTTGGTGAGGGAAAATCTCTTGGAAGAAAAGATGGTAAGGTTGTTTTTGCTTATGGTGTTATTCCTGGTGAGACGGCTATTATAAAAGTAAACATTGAAAAAAGAAATTTTATAGAAGGTGAGGTTGTTGAGATAAAAAATAAAAGTCCATATAGAATAGAGCCAGTTGAGGACCATTTTCTTTCTTGTTCGCCATGGCAGATAATTGATTATAAAAAACAGATTGAGTATAAGAAAAAACTTATTGAAGATCTTTTAATACAGACAACAAAAGAAAATATTATTCTTGATAAATTTTATCCAGCAACAGATATCTTGAAATACAGAACAAAAATGGAGTATAGTTTTATTGAATCTGATGACAAACTTCATCTTGCATTTCATAAAAGAGGTGATTATTCAACAAAACTCAAACTTCCCTCCGGGTGTGTTTTAATAGATGATGAATCTAATAAACTTGCACTTGATATCGTTGAGTTGCTTAGAAAAGAAAAGGTTTCTGGTTCTCTTTTAAAAACACTTGTGATTAGAAGTTCAAAAAGATATGGTGAAAGAAGTGCAACACTTTTTGTAAAAGATAAAGATTTTAGATTTAATTTTAATGGGGATATAAATATAGTATACTCAAATCCTGTTTCTTGTGTATCAAGTGTTGATGAGATTATTAAAAAAGGAAAGGATTTTTTAACAGAAAAAGTATGTGGTATGGATTTCAAATATGGTTTTGATTGCTTTTTTCAGAACAATGTGGAACTTTTTGAAAAAGTTATTGAGGAAATAAAAGGTAATATTGGTATGTGTGATAAAATAATTGATCTTTATGCTGGTGTTGGTGTAATAGGGCTTTCCCTTGGGAGGTTTGCAAAGAAATTGTTTCTTATAGAGTCAAATTATTCAAGTGCTATCTATGCCTCCATCAATGCACAGAACAATAATATAAGCAATTGTGAAGTTATAAATTCAATGGTTGAAAGAATTGATTTACCTGTTTTTTTTGATGCTGATGTTTTAATTTGCGACCCGCCAAGAGCGGGGCTTTGCAAAAAAGTTATAAAAAATATCCTTAAGTATCTTCCAAAAAGAATAATTTATCTTTCCTGCAATCCTATAACACAGGGAAGGGATCTAAATTTTCTTCTTGAAAAATATGCAATAATAAGAGCTGTTGGTTTTGATTTTTATCCCAATACTCCTCATATGGAGAGTTTAGTTTTTCTTGATAAAAAATAGGAGGTAGCAGATGAAAAGAAAGATATTTTTTATCTTTATAGTATTTTTTATGTTTCTTTTGCCTTTCTTGATTATTTCAGACCATTTTTCAAATACAGTATCAGAACTATCCAAGAATTATATACTGCTTGATATGGAAAGCAATATAAATTTTCTGTCAACTAAAATTACAAATATCTTATCAAATGAGTATGATGTAGCAAAGGATATGAGAAATATAAAGGATAGGGTTAAATTGATTCAAAAGATTAAAGAACTATCAGGCAAATCATTTATAAAAAAACTCTCTCTTTATGATATGAATGGAAATCTAATATACTCGAGCGCTTTGAATGAAAAAAAATTCTTGAAGGATGAACTCTTTGAAAAGTCAAAAAAAATTGATATGCCGATAGGTGTTATAGAGTATCTGGATAACTATCCTCCACAGTTAAACATCGCTGAAAAGATATATAGTTTTATTATAAGGGCAACACTGGATCTTGGATATATAGGGGAGATAATTTTTTCTCATTCAAAAAGGGTCATAGGGCATATATACCTCATTGATAAAGATGGTAATATAATATTTGATTCAAATTACGATTTTGTGTTTAAATCATCAAAAATTCCATACAATGAGATAATGACACTAATAGATGGTTTGAAATCAAAAGGGGTTTTTAATTATAAAGGGGTTGTAAAACTTCAGGATAGGGTTTATTTTATTTCTCTTTCAAATGTTGAGACAACAACATGGTGGATATTTAATATTCTGGATTCTTCTAAGGCTCAGTATCCTCTTTTTAAAAAATGGGTCAGGAGGGTTGTTTTTTGGGGAGTTGCTATAATATTTAGTTTCAGTGTGATAACACTTCTTATATTTGAGAAACTTTATAAAAGATAAATTGATATAAATTAGTATCAGAATGCTAATTTAATGCTATAATATAATTATGAAGCTGGGAGGAGTTATGTGGAATTATACAGAAAAGATGATGGAGTATTTCAGAAACCCAAAAAATGTTGGTGAGATAGAAAATCCTGATGCTGTTGGAGAGGTTGGGAGTGTTGTGTGTGGAGATGCTCTTAAGTTAACTCTTAAAATAGACCCAAATACACATGTAATACTTGATGCAAAGTTTAAAACATTTGGATGTGCAAGTGCTATTGCTTCGTCGAGTGTTTTGACTGAAATGATCATAGGAAAAACTATTGAGGAGGCTAGCAAAATAACGAATCAGGATATAGTTAATTACTTAGGAGGTTTGCCTGAACAGAAAATGCACTGCTCGGTTATGGGAATGGAGGCGCTTGAGGCAGCGCTTGAAAATTACAGAACAAAAAAAGGAGTTAAGAAGATTGTTGGTGAGGATAGGATTATCTGCAAGTGTTTTAATGTGACTGAAAAAACCATCTTAAAGACAGTAGAACTTAATAATCTAAAAACGGTTGAAGAGGTCACACATTTTACAAAGGCTGGAGGTGGATGTGGAAAATGTAGGGGTGAGATTGAAAAAATACTTAAGGATTTTTGGAGTGGTAGGGAAAAGATAGATTTCAACTCAATGACTGTTGTTGAAAAGGTAAAGATAGTTGAAAAGATTTTAAATGAGGAAATAAATCCGAAACTTAAATCTGATGGTGGTTTTATGGAACTTGTTGATATTGAGGGGAATACAGTAAAAGTTAAATTTCTTGGTAGTTGTAGAAACTGCCCATCATCAGCAATAACATTTAAAGAGGTTGTTGAAAAAGAATTAAAGAACAAAATAAGAGGCGAGATAAGTGTGGAACTAGTTTAGGGGGATTTATGGAAAGGGTTTATTATTTTGATAACAATGCAACAACAAGAGTGAGCGATGAGGTAAAAAATGAGATGGATATATTTTTTTCTGAACTTTATGGAAACCCATCAAGTATGCATTATTTTGGTGGGCAGGTTCAAAAATATTTAGACCAAGCGCGTGAAAGAGTTAGTTCTCTTCTTGGATGTTTGCCTGAAGAAATAATTTTTACAAGTTGTGGAACTGAAAGTGATTCAACTGCAATATATTCGGCTATACGAACAAATCCTGATAAAAAGCATATAATTACAACATCTGTTGAGCATCCTGCTGTATTAAATCTATGTAAGTATCTTGAAACTCAAGGATACAGAATAACTTATCTTAGTGTAAATGAAGATGGTATGATAGATCTTGAGGAACTTAAAGCATCAATTTCTAATGATACTGCGATTGTTTCAATAATGTGGGCAAACAATGAAACAGGTGTGATATATCCTGTGGAAAAAGCAGCAGAGATTGCAAAAGAAAGAGGTGTTCTTTTTCATAGTGATGCTGTTCAGGCAGTAGGTAAAATTCCAATAAATCTAAAAAATACACAGATAGATATGCTTTCACTTTCAGGGCATAAACTTCATGCCCCCAAAGGTATAGGTGTTTTATATGTAAGAAAAGGTGTTAAATTTACTCCGTTTTTAGTAGGTGGTCATCAAGAAAGAGGGAGAAGAGCAGGAACGGAAAATGTTCCATATATAGTTGGACTTGGAAAAGCATGTGAACTTGCTCAAAAGAATATGGAAAAAGAAAATACATATGTTAAAAATTTAAGGGATAAACTTGAGAAAAAGATTGTTGAAAGTATTAAAGATGTTAGAATAAATGGATATAAATCTCCAAGAACTCCAAATACAACAAGTATAAGTTTTGCATATGTTGAGGGCGAATCAATACTTCTTATGCTAAGTGAAAAAGGAATTTGTGCATCAACAGGTTCTGCCTGCTCAAGCGGATCTCTTGAGCCATCACATGTTCTTATGGCTATGAAGGTTCCTTTTATGTATGCTCATGGAACGATAAGATTTTCATTAAGTATTTATAACACTGAGGAAGAAGTAGATTATGTTGCTCAGCAAACAAAAATAATTATTGAGAAATTGAGAGAAATTTCTCCCTTTGTTTGATGGTTCGGTTGTTACTATTCTTTATTTTTCATTGCCTTTCCATCTTCATCATAACTATATTTGGTTATCTCACCACCTGCCTTTATTACCTTCAATGAAACCGGTATGTTTTTCTTGAAATCAAATACAAGTGTGTTTTCTCCATCTTTTATTTCATAGGTACTGTTAGGAATATCACCTGTTACATCTATCATATTATATTGGGTATCAATAGTAAAGCTGCCTATGTATTTTTTATTTTTGTAAACAAATATTTTTTTGGTCCTTGCAAGATTAAGCATTTTTGTAGAGAATTCAGATAGGTTTTCTAATTCATTCTTTTCTGTTTTGTTCTGATTAAGAGATTCTTCGTTTTTTGATGCATTATCACTCAGTTTACCCATTGAATACAAAATTCTTGATTTTATATTTCCATCAAGGTCGTACTCAGTTGTAAATCCATCAAGAACACCATTTGAGTAGCTCTGCTCAAGTATCAATCTTCCATCCTCGCTGTATATATGAACCTTACCGTCTATCTTACCGTTTTTATAATCTATTCTTGATTTTATTATTCCATTAGGATAGAATTCTATTACAGGTCCGTTTTCAATTCCGTTTTTAATTGTTTTTTCGCTTATAAGATTTCCATTCTCATCATACTCATAATATATACCATCTTTTATGTATCCAGAAGTTGATATAGGACTTGAGGATGTTGATGAAAATATCTGTGTTGCGGTAAGCGTATCGCTTTCATAAAATTTTTTTTCTATCATTTCATTCTTTTTTGAAGTTATTATCTTGAGTTCATTTACTGAAGTTGTTGAGTGATTTATTTTTGAAATAAGTGTATCATCTATCTGGGGCGGATTTATTATATCATCTCTCTTTATACTTAAAACACCATATTTTGTTCTAACCACATAATTATCTTCAATAATTCCTTCAAAATTCCCGTATATTACAGTTCCATCTTTAAGTTCTATTTTTTCTGAGTAAAGATTGATGAAGATATAAGGTATCAAAAAAAGCAATTTCATTTTTCCTCCCTTTTATTATTTTACAAAATATCTCTGTGATTTGTGGGCCCGGTAGGACTTGAACCTACGACCCATCCGTTATGAGCGGATTGCTCTGACCAACTGAGCTACGGGCCCAAAAGAAGTTTATAATTATATTATAAATTTTTTTTATAAATTTTCAAAATTTTCATTTTGATTTTATGTTTATATTCTTTTTTACAGTTTTTCTATATCATTAAAGAAAGATGGGTATGTTTTTTTTACACAGTTTGGATTTTTGATTTTAATGTTTTTAAATATTTTTTTAAGTATTCCTCCAAGCATTGCAATTCGGTGGTCGTTTTTTGTGTCTATTATTTTTGGATTTTTAAACTCTTTTACTGGATAGATTGAGAGTTTATCCTTAGAATATCTGGTTTTTACTCCAAGTTTTTTAAGTATATTAATTGTTTCTTTTAATCTATCTGATTCTTTGTTTTTTAATCTATCAACACCATAGATAATACTTCTATTTTTTGCTTTTCCAAGTATTAGGCAAAGAAGCATAAATTCATCTATAAAATAAGGTATTTCATTTCCTTTTATTTTAAGTCCTTTTAAATTCTTAGATGGAGTTATAAATATATCAGATACTTTTTCACCTGAAATAATTCTTTTATTTTTGAATTTCACTTTTATCTCTGCTTCTTTTATTTTTTTTAAAAAACCAGTTCTTCTTGGATTTACTCCACAGTTTTTTATAATAATTTTTTTACCAATAAGAATTGCTAATGTTATAAAAGGTGATGCATTTGATATATCACCTACAATTGTTACTTTGTTTGGTGTATTAAGTTTTACACTTTTAAGTTCTATTAAATTTCCTTTTATATTTATCTTACACCTGCATTTTTTAAATATTATTTCTGTGTGGTCCCTTGTTATTAGATTTTCTTTTATTTTTATTTTCCCAATGTATATTCCTGAAATTAGAGCTGAAGATTTTACTTGTGCAGATGATGTTTTGATAAGTTTAGGTTTTAGTTTTGATGGAAATGTTTTAAATGGAAGTTTAAAGTTTTTGTGCTCTATTTTTGCACCGAGTTTTGAGAGGGAAATTATTGTTTCTTTAAAACTTCTTCTGAGTATTGTTTTTCTACCATAGATTGTATATCTATGTTTTTGGTTTAAAAGTATAGGGAGCATTAAATTTAGTAGAAGAGCACTTTCTCCAACATTTATTGTTGTTTTTTTAAAATCTTTTGTTTTTCTTCCCCAAACAATTATTTTTTTATTTTCAATTTTGATTTTTACCCCAAGTTTTTGAAGGGTTTTTATTGTGTTTATTGTATCATCACAAAAAAGTGGATTTATTATAACAGTTTTTTTATTTGATATCGATGATATAACAAGCCATCTTATTGTAATTGATTTATCTGGGGGTGGAGTATATATAATTTCATCTTTCATTTATGTTTAGACAAAAATTTATTGCTTCTATATATGAATTTATTCCTTTTCCATAAATCTGTTTTATACATACGTCCTTTATTACGGATTTTTTTCTAAAACTTTCTCTTTTCATAATATTGCTTAAATGAACTTCTATTGTAGGTATTTCAACTGCTTCTATACAATCCCTTATTGCATAACTATAATGGGTAAATGCTCCTGGATTTATTATTATAAAATCAGACCATTTCATATTTTTAGTGATTATTTCTATTATCTCACCTTCTGAGTTTGACTGAAATATTTTGAGATTTATTTTATTCTTAAAAGCAAATTCTTTAAGTATTTTATTTAGTTCTTTGAGTGTTATTTCGCCGTAAATTTCCTTTCTTCTTTTTCCAAGAAGATGAAGATTTGGCCCATGTATTACAAGGATATTCATAAATTTAGATATGTGTCAAGAATTATTTTTTCATCTATATTAAATACAGGTTTTATTCTTGAAAAGTTTTCTATTAAAAGGAAATAATTTCTGTATCCCTTTCTTTTTTTATCTGCTAAGATAAGTTTTAGAAATTTTTTTGGCTCCTTTTTGATTATTAGATTTTCATCAAGTTTGTAGTTTTCAATAAAAAGATTTATAATATCTTTGTTTTTTAAAACTCCGAGTTTTTCAGATAATTTTGTTATGTAGTAAAGTCCATACCATACAGCATACCCATGAGGAATTTTGTTAATTTCTTCTATAGCATGTGCAGGGGTATGCCCTAGATTTAAAATTTCTCTTATTCCCTTTTCATCAAAAGGGTCTTTTTTCACGATATCAATCTTAAACCCCACACATATACCAATTGCTTGGTGGATTGCATCTATATCTCTTTTATGCATTCTCTCCATCAGATTTTCAAGTTTTTCTCTCTTTTCTTTGGGCATTATCAATAGATATTTCACAAGTTCTCCTATTGTTTCATGAAAGTTAAAATCGTTCTGTGATTGTGTGTATGTGGGATCAATTATTGTAAATCTTGGGAGATGAAAACTTCCAATGATATTTTTAATTCCTTTAAAGTCAATTGCTGTTTTTCCACCAACAGATGCATCTATTTGTGAGAGTGCTGTGGTTGGTATATCAATCCAGTTTATTCCACGCATGTATATTGATGCCACAAAGCCCACAGTGTCTGTTATCTTTCCGCCACCGAATGCAATTAAAAGAGATCTTCTTGAAAAGTTGTTTTTTATAAGATAATCTATTATTCTCTCAACATCTGATAGTTTTTTCTCTCTATCTGATTTTATAAGGAGGGCAGGAAGATTTTTTATTCTTTCTTTAAATATTGTAAATATTTTTTCATCGGTTATAAGAAGTTTTTTATCGTGATGAATTTTTGTTATAAAATTGTGTAAGTTTATATTTGTAGATATTATTATCTCTGATACTTCGTTTTTGCTGACCTTAAGTTTGAGGGTTTTCATAATAAGATTTTATCAAATTAATTATTTTGTTTAAATCGGTCTCTTTAATCTCATATCCTGCCTTTCGATATTTTTTTATTCTTTTAAGATAAAGTTTTATTATTTCTTTCTTGTTCAAAGGGTAGTTGGTAAGTAAGGGTCTGTTTTGTTTGTTTTTAAAAAATCTTTTTTCAAGAACTGAAAATGGTGGGTTTAGAAAAATCTGAAGTGAATTAACTAATTTTGATGGAAATATACCACCGCCTGCCGAAATCACTGCGTTTTTTTCTTTAATTGAGTTTCTGAATATCTTTTTTTCTAACTCTCTAAATTTTTTAAATCCATATCTCTCAACAAATTTTTTTATACTACCGTATTTTTTTTCAAAAATCAGATCTGTATCGATGAACTTTAAGGCAAGTTTTTTAGAAAGTTTTTTTGCAATAGTAGTTTTTCCGCTGCACATAAAGCCATAAAGGATTACATTCTTGTATTTTTTATTATTTTTTCTGTTTTTTTTCTCCATAGTTTAACTGACCTTTTTATCTCATCAAAGTTTCTATAAGGAAATTCATTCATTATCTCATTTGCTATAACATATGAAACCACAAACTCAGATATATAAGCGCAAGCAAAAAGGGATGTCGTATCAGATGATGGATGTGAAATAAAAAGTTTTTTTGATGTCTTTAGATCAATGGTTTCTTTGGGAAGTTTTATTGATGCAACTGCTCTTGTCTTGCACCTTATTACGATATCATTTCCATCGCTTATACCACAGACAATTCCACCAAGAAGTTTTGTGTCTCTATTTATCTTGCTTCCTTTGATTTCCTCAATGTTTTTTGCTCCAAATTCTACGGATTTTATTGAACCAATGGTAAAAAGTTCTTTTGCAATTAGTGATTCAAGTCTTTGAGAAGGGTCGGAATAATCACCAAGCCCTATAAAAGTATTTTTTACCCTTATCTCAAAAACTCCACCGAAACTGTCTCCACTTTTCCTAAAATCATCAATTATTTTTGGAAATTTCTTTGTATTTTCTTCTACATAGCATTTTATTACTTCAGATTCTATTTTTATATCAAGAAGTTCAAGAAATCTTTTTGTAAATGAAAAAAGCGAAACCCTTACTGCAGTTTCTCTTGCACTTGCCCTTTCTTTTACAAGAAATGTGTTAGGATGTGAATATTTTATTGCTCCGTAAAGATCTCCATATCCGGGTGTGTAATAATTGTATTCTTCTATTTGTTTTTTTCTGTTATAGAGGACTATCCCTATAGGGTTTCCATCTGTTTTTCCTTTATATATCCCGCTTATTATTTCAAATCTGTCATCTTCCATTTTTTGTCTTTCACCTCTTCCAATAATGTTTCTTCTTTTTTCAAGTGCGCTTCTTATATAGGTTTCATTCATAGACATTCCATAGCAAAAACCTGAGAGTATTCCTATGAGGCAGTTGCCATGTGAGTATCCTGTGGTAAGATATCTCATATTAACTCCTCAGTTATTTTTGTGTAGTATTTTTTTATATCAATTGAAGTTATGAATTTAAATCCATATAATGCTTGCATTGCTAGTATCTCAATACCACTTATATATCTTATTTTGTTTTTGAGGCAGTTTTTAATGAGTTCGGTGTTTCCTTTTGTGTATGCAAAATCTATTACGAATTTTGTATCTTTATTTAGTTTTATTTTTTCTTCGAAATACATTCCCATTGGTGTTGCGTTTATTATTATATCGGAGTTATTTGTCTGCGGGAATTTTAGAAGTTCATAATATAGGGAGTTTCTTTTTAAAAGTTCAATTATTTCTGATGAATTTTTATGATTTATTGCGGATATTGTAATTTTTTTTATACCCTTTTTTATCAGGAAATAGGTAGATACATATGCTGTTGCCCCATTTCCAAGGATTGTTGCGCTTTTTTTTGCAAGGTCTATTTTCCTTGAAAGTGTTACAATTGCCCTGTAGTCGGTGTTTGTTGAATAAAAACTATTTCTGTGTTTTTTTATACAGTTTATTATTTTAAGTTCTCTTGCGATATTGTCAGGGTTTGTATATTGATAGAATGTTTTTTTATAAGGTATGGTTATAAAGAAACCATCATAATTAAGTGATAAAATTTTTAGGGGGTCTGTATCTTTTACTTCTATCAAGTCGAAGTCTACTTTTATATTGCATAGTTTTGCTATTTTTTCAAATACCAATGGGGAAAAACTTTTTTTAAGAGGATATCCAACAAGACAGAGTTTAAATTTCTTCATTGTATTTTTCAACACTTCTTTTTATTTTTAAAAATTCATCAATGTCTATTATCTGTTTTGTATCTATTGGAGATAATTCTGGTCTTACACTTACCTCGACCATAATCCCATCTGCATATTTTATTGATTTTCTAAAAAACCTCATGACCATCTTTCTGGATTTTGCACTATGGCTTATATCAGCAATAATTGGAACCCGTATCTCTTTCTTGATATCTTTTATTATGTTTATGTTTATTGATGGTTTTAAGTTTGAGATATCATCACCCCTCTCACAAAGTATCACTTTTTTTGCTCCATATTTTAAAAGATATTCAAGTGAGAAAAGGAATTCTTTTAGCGTTGATTTGGGTTGTCTTTTTAAAAGAACTGTTTTTTTTGTTTCTGCAACCTCTTTTAAAAGAGGGTAGTTCTTCATATTTCTTGCACCTATCTGAATTACTTCAAAAACATCAAGAACTTTTTCTACATCTCTTGGATCAAGAACCTCACCGACAAATGGAAGATTTATCTCATTTTTATAACCTTTAAGTTTTTCAATTCCCCTAACACCCATCCCCTCATAACCATAAGGTAATGACCTTGGTTTAAATAAGGGTGTTCTGATTGCATCAACTCCAATTTCTTTTAGTTTCAATGCTGTCCGATAAAATATATTAAAATCATCTATAACACAAGGACCTGCTATTATGAATTTTCTATTTGTATTTATCGGTCTCTTAAAATAACAATTAGTGCTATAAGATTTAGGAAGAAGTTCCTTGTTTTGAACCTCTATTTTTCTTACACCTTCTATATTTTCTATTTTTGGAAGTTTATCATAGATATAGCCGTATCTAAAATTCTTTACCTCTATAAAATTCCCTCTGTCAGTTAAATTTGAGTGTATAAGAATTTTTTTTAATTCCAAAAGGACTTTGTTTTTTTTCTTTTTGTTAGGATATATCTTCATAACTCAAGTTTCTTTGATTCTTTTACAATCGTTCTATATATCTTGTTTATTTCATTTTTATATCTTTTTGAAATTCTAGATATATTTTCAAAAATCTCTTTCTCTCTTTCTGTATCGGTTATTCCTATTTTAAGTTTCTTTTTTTCTTTTCCTATTTTTTTTACCACATCAAATCTTTTTATCAGATTTTCTATTATTGTTTTATCAATCTTATCTATCTTCTTTCTTAAATCTGCCAACTCTTCTACGCCCATATATATTAAATGATAGCATTTTAATTTTGTGAAAAATATATAAAAATTTATGTAAAATAATTGTTATGAAAGAGAAGTACTATATAATTGCTGTTGATGATGATGATGCAATTCTTGATATGTATAAAAACGGGCTTGTTGATTTTGATGTCCTTACTTTTGATAATCCTAAAGAGGCATGGGAGTTTTTAAATAAGACTGACAGATTACCCGACCTAATCCTTATGGATATAATGATGTCATATCTTGATGGGATTACTTTTATAAGAGAAATCAGGATGAACTCAAAACTTTCCTTGATACCGGTTATTGCTGTAAGCGGACTTGGTGATGCTGCAACCTTAAACGATGCTCTTCTTTTTGGTGCAACGGATTATATAATAAAACCCTTTGATATAGTTGACCTTTCCAATAGAATAAAAAGGATTATAGAGAAGAATAGAATAAGAAGGGAGGAGAGATGAGTTTTTTTGAGATTTTTGCTAGGAGTGAAGAGGGCTCTACACAAAGACTTATTCAGTATTCGCTTCTTTATTTTTTTCTTTATGTGATATATACTGTTCTTACAAAAGTAATGCAGCATACCTATGATGTGAGTGGAACAGTTTTTACGATATATAATACAATTGGTGGAACACTTATCTGTGTTCTTGTTGTTTTTGTATGGAAGTGGTATAAGTTTCAATCGTCAAACTGGATAAGGTTTATTGGTATAAATATGCCGAAAGAATTTCTCTATATAATACCTTCGGGTATATGTACTGCTATAATTATCCCAACAACAACCCTTATGTATACACTTCCAATATCAGTTATGGTTGCAATGATAATAATGAGGGCAAGCATCATAATAATAAGCAGAGTAATAGACCAACTTCAGATATTGCAGGGAATACTTAAAAAAAGGGTTTATTGGGAGGAAAATGTAGGTGCGGTTTTTGCTATTTTGGCTTTAAGTATTCAACTTTTTATAAAGATTAAAACTGGTAATACAATAACTGTTGAGTTTTTTAAGACAAATCCAGGTGATTTTGATTTTGTGAAAAACAAGGCGGCTATGACCATTCTTACATTCTATCTTATTGCATATACTATAAGGATTTACATAATGAATTACTATAAAAACACAAGACCGAAAGGTTCTATTTATGATATGAAAGGATTTTTTGCAATAGAGCAGATTGCAAGCACACTTACACTTTTAGTCATAGGTTTTTTTTATTACTATTTTTCAAAGGTTGATTTTTCAATTCTTGATTATTCAAAGACATTTGCATATCAGTTCAAATTCGCTTTCAATAATGTTCCTGATAAATGGCTGTTTATTATTTTAAGTGGTTTTCCATTTGGTATGGCAGCCTTTTTCTCGGTTTTTCTATTTATGTTTAAAGGAAGAACTGCGACTTTTGCAGGGCTTGTTAATAGAATAAGTTCTCTTGTTGCAGGTATGGTTTCAACTATTCTTGTTGTTGTTTTGTTTGGAATTGGAAAGATCAAAGGGGAGGATTGTGTTGCTCTGATTTTTATATTCATTGCGATATATTTTATGTCAAGGGCTGAAAGAAAGAGGGTGTGTGAACTTGTTATAAACAAAGAACTTAGCGGAAGTGTTTCTGAGTGCAAATAAACAAAGGGAGATTTTTATGAAAAATAAAGATAGTGTAAATATTGCGGTTATTGGAACTGGGTATGTAGGACTTGTTAGCGGTGCTTGTTTTAGTGAGATGGGACATAGGGTTATATGTGTTGATAATGATGAGAATAAAATAAGAATGCTTAAAAAACTTAAAATGCCAATATATGAGGAGGGGCTTAGTGAACTTGTAGAGAAAAATGTTAAAGCAAAAAGATTGTTTTTTACCACCAGTATAAAGGATGCAATGAACTGGGAAGGAATAAGAACTGAGGCAGTTTTTATTGCTGTTGGGACACCTCCAAGAGATGATGGTTCTGCAGATCTAAGTGCTGTTGAAAAGGTTTCAATGGAAGTTGCGCTTAATATGACAGATTATACTGTTATTGTTGAAAAGTCAACGGTTCCAGTTGAGACCTGCAACTGGATTGAGAAAACTATAAAAAGATACAATAAGAAAAATATTCCTTTTGATGTTTGTTCAAATCCTGAGTTTTTAAGGGAAGGTGTTGCAATAAATGATTTTTTAAAACCTGATAGGATTGTTCTCGGTGTTTCTTCAGAAAGAGCCAAGAATCTTCTTCTTAGAATATATAAGCCCCTTTCGAAATATCCAATACTTGTATGTGATGTTAAAAGTGCTGAATTAATAAAGCATGCTTCAAATTCCTTTCTTTCAACAAAGATTTCATTTATAAATGCTGTTGCAAATATATGTGAGAAAACAGGTGCAAATGTTGAACTTGTTGCAAAAGGTATGGGTCTTGATAAAAGAATAGGTCCTGATTTTTTGAAAGCGGGTATAGGATTTGGTGGTTTTTGTTTTCCTAAAGACCTTGAGGCATTTTATTGGTTAAGTAAGCAGAAGGGTTATGATTTTGAACTTTTAAAAGAGGTTAAAAAAATAAATGAAGGACAGAAAAAATGGATGGTTAGAAAAATTGAAGAGGAACTCTGGAATTTAAAAGATAAGGTTATTGCGATACTTGGACTTTCATTTAAACCAAAAACAGATGATATGAGATTTGCTCCGTCTATAGATATAATAAACAATCTTCTTTCAAAGCAAGCGCTTGTAAGAGGTTATGATCCTGTTGCTCTTGATAATGCAAAAAAGATATTTGGTAATAGGATCGAGTATTTTAATAACCTTTATAGGTGTGTTAGTGGTGCTGATTGTATCTGTATAGTAACTGAATGGGATGAGATTAGAAATATGGATCTTAAGAAGGTTTATAAACTTACAAAACATCCAGTAATTATAGATGGGAGAAATGTTTTTGACCCAGATACTGTTAGAGGACTTGGTTTTACCTATGTGTCTGTTGGGAGACCGTAATGAGAATTGTAATTACAGGTGGATGTGGATTTTTAGGGAGTCACATCGCAAGGTATTTTATTAAAAAAGGACATAGAGTTGTTGTTATAGATAACCTTCTTACAGGTAGAATTGAAAATGTTTCGGATCTCTTTGAGACAGGGAGATTTGAGTTTATAAAATACGATGTGACAAACTATATTCATGTAAGCGGAAAAGTGGATGCTGTTCTTCATTTTGCAAGCCCTGCAAGTCCCCTTGATTATATGAAATATCCAATCCCTACTTTAAAGGTTGGTGCTCTTGGAACTCATAAAACGCTTGGTTTTGCAAAAGAGAAAAAAGCAATATTTATGCTTGCCTCAACTTCAGAGGTTTATGGTGATCCTCTAATAAACCCCCAACCAGAATCATATTGGGGGAATGTAAATCCTATTGGACCAAGAGGGGTTTATGATGAGGCAAAAAGATTTGCTGAAGCAATGACAATGGCATATCATAGATATCATAAGATGCCGGTTAGGATTGCAAGAATATTTAATACCTATGGACCTAATATGAGAGTAAATGATGGAAGAGCAATTCCAAATTTTATAACACAAGCGCTTAAAAATAAACCGATAACTGTATATGGAGATGGGAAACAAACAAGAAGTCTTTGCTATGTAAGTGATCTTGTTAGGGGAATATATAAGTTGCTTTTATCAGATATAAATGAACCTGTAAATCTTGGAAATCCCGAAGAAATCACCCTTCTTGAACTTGCAAAGATAATAAAAGGTCTTACCAAATCAAAATCAAGAATTGTCTTTAAACCCTTTCCAGTTGATGACCCTAAGGTTAGAAGACCTGATATAACCCTTGCAAGAGAAGTTTTAAGATGGAAACCACAGATTTCACTTAAAGATGGACTTTTGAAAACTATAGAGTACTTTAAAAAAGAACTAAAGATATAGGAAAAAAGTCATCTAATAATATAGGGCTTTTGTCCTTGTTTTTTATAAAAAATTGGATAATAATATAAGTGAATGTAATATGAGAAAATTATTTTTAGCAGTAATTTTTAAAGCGCTTATTTCCTTTTATGGATATTGCGAGGATAATCTCAATGATAGTTTTAATAATATATCATATTATTTTGAAACAACTCATCTTTCTTCCATTCAAGATAAGGATATACAGGTTTCAATTGAAGATTTCAAGACTCAAGGTGCTTGTCAGTATCAGAACCAGTATTTGAATTTAGGGAATGATGTTTATCCGAAAATTTCTGATCCAAAAAGGGTTAAAGCAATAATTGAACTCATAACTAAGATAATAAACTGTGAAAAACTTCCTTTTAAAGAAGATGGACAGACATTTTTGAATAAGGAAGGAAAACTTCCTATAATGCCTAAAGGTTATTATCAGGAATATACTCTGGTTGTTCCTAAGGATGCCGATAAGGAGTTTTATATTGGTGAGACACATTATACCGCTTATCCTTCATATGGTGCAAGGGGACCGGAGAGGATTGTTATAGGTGGTGGAAGGGTTGTGTATTATTCTCCAACTCATTATAACAGTTTTGTTGAGATTAAAATTGTAAATATTGAAAATACTCAAGGTTGTATAGAGTCAGAGAAATAAAAATCATATAATTTTGTAAAATAAAACTATGGCTAAGAAAGTGTCTGTTATAGGCAATGACCTTGTTTTGAATGAAAAAATAATTAAAGCACTTGGTAGTGATTATCTCATAAAATTTTTCAAATATGAAGAGAATTTAGTTGAGAAGTTGAGTGATTTTGAGCCTGATCTGATAATGATAGATATAATATCACTTAGTGGTGATTATATAAATTTAATAGATGGTATCAATCACTCCCTATTAGCGAATAAAAAGGTACTGGTGATTTCTCAAAGTAAAAAGATAGATAATATAATTGGTTCTTCTCCTAAGATTAGAAATTATATAACAAAACCTATTGATTTTGATAATCTTAAAAGAGTGATTGAGGAAATAATAACTGATAAAAGTAAATACATAGTTGTTGCTGATGACGATAGCGAGTTTCTTGACCTTATGAGGATATTCTTTGAATCAAATGGATATAAAGCCAAATATGTAAGTGATTCAAGAAAGGTTATAGATACTGTAAAATCTGTTAATCCATCTTTAATCTTACTTGATCTTGTTATGCCATATAAGGATGGGTTTGAGATAATATCCGAGATGATGGAGGATGATAATTTGAAAAACATACCGATAGTTGTTATTTCTGCTGTTGAGTTCAACAAATTTATTACAAAAGGTGGGGCAAGTGGATATCCTGAATACATATCAAGAGATCTGAGTGTGGATATGATAAAGGAGATTGTGGATAATATTTTAAATTACGGGTATGTAGAAGAGATAGAAAAAACGAAGGTACTTGTTGCAGATGATCAGATAGAGCTTGTTATCCTTATGAAGGAGTTTTTAGAAAAAAACGGATTTGTAGTATTTACAGCAATGGATGGAAAGGAGGCGATTGAGAAGATTTATGAATTTGTTCCTGATGTTGTTGTTCTTGATTATGATATGCCATTTAAGAGCGGTATTGAGGTTAGTAGTGAGATTAAGAAAAATCCGGTTTATTCTCACATTCCAATAATAATAGTTACTGCTAAGGGTGATAAAGAGACAAAGATAAAAGGGCTCCTCATGGGGATAGATGATTATATTACAAAACCGGTCGATAATGATGAACTTGTTGCAAGAATAAGAATGATTGTAAAAAGAAACAGACAGGTTCTTGATTCAAATCCGCTTTCAAAACTTCCTGGAAATCCTTCAATTCAGGCAAGGATAGAGAAAGCGATAGAGAGAAAAGAAAAATTTGCTGTTCTCTATATTGATTTAAACAACTTTAAGGCATACAATGATGTTTACGGTTTTGAGTGTGGAGATAATGTGATTAAAACACTTGCAAAAATTCTTGTTGAGATTGTCATGCCAAACACCTCCGGTAGTGATTTTATAGGACATATTGGTGGAGATGATTTTATTGTGATAACACATCCTGATAAAGCAGAGGATATAGCCAAAAAGATAATAAATAATTTTAATCAGATAGTTCCATCATTTTATAATAAGGAGGATAGAGAAAGGGGTTATATTGTTGCAAAGGATAGACTTGGCAATGAACTCAAGTTTCCATTGCTTGGAGTTGCTATAGGAATTGTACATAATCTATATAGGACAATAACATCATATGCTCAGGTAAGTCACATAGGAAGTGAGTTAAAAAAAGCATGCAAAGCAAACCCGCATAGCTCATATCTAATTGATAGAAGAAAGGATTAGGGATTGGTCTGGTGAAAATGTTCTTTAAGTAGTTTTATAGTTTTATCCAAATCAGAAACATTCAGTAGTAGTCTTGAAGGATTTGATGCTGTTGTCCCATATATGCTTGTTATGTTTATGTTATTATCTGCAAGCAATTTTGTAAGTTTACACAACTCCCCTTTTCTGTCAGGAAGAATTATTGATAACATTGTTGTTTCAAGCGTTGTAAAACCTGCTCTTGTTAAGAGGTAACTGAGTTTCTCATTTGTCTCTACACATATTCTTACTATTCCTGAATCATCATGTATTTCAGATGAAATTCCAATTATATTTATTCCTTCTTTTGCAAAAATTTCTATGAAGGAATGTAGCGCTCCTGGTTTGTTTGGTAAAAACACAGTATACTGTTTAACAAGTGATATCATATATATATTTTACAATTTTTTTAAAAAAATGCTAAAATAAAATAATCTTGTGGAGGTAGAACTATGAGTGTGGATTTAAAAATAAAGTTTGGTACGGATGGTTTCAGATCAATAATCAGTGATGGTTTTACCTATGAGAATGTAAGAATAATTGCACAGGGTTTCTGTGATTATCTCTGCTATAATGGTTATAAGAATTCAGATACCAGGGTCTTTGTTGGATATGATAGAAGATTTTTGTCAAGTAGATTTGCAAGAGAGTTTTGTGTGGTACTTACAAATAATGATATAGAGTGTGTTCTTTCAAAAACTCCTGTTCCAACCCCTATGGTGAGTTATCTGACTACCAAGGATTTTACATTTGGTGTGATGATTACAGCAAGCCATAATGACTATCTTTATAATGGGATAAAATTCAAGTTTAAGGGAAGAAGTGTTCTGCCATCTGTTACAAGCGAAATAGAAGTTTATATTTCTAAGATTGGAAAGTCATATATTTCCAAGACCCCGAAAAAAAATATTGTTGAAGAGGATTTAAGAGATAAATATGTAAAGTATCTCTTGAGTAAGTTCAATCTAAGAGAAATTCTTTCAAAGATAAGGGGAAAAATAATTTTTGATTTTATGTATGGTAGTGGCGCTGATATTTTTAATATGATATTTGATTCAAAAAATGTTTTTGCAATAAACACTGAAAATGATCCATTATTTGGGGATATATACTCCCCGGAACCTGTGGAGAAAAATTTGAGAAGATTAAAAGAATTTGTGAGAAAGGAGAATGCAATATGTGGTTTTGCACTTGATGGTGATGGAGATAGGTTTGCGCTGATAGATGATAAGGGTAATTATATGACGCCACAGAGGGTTGCGCCTATGATTTTAAATTATTTGGTAACAAATAAAGGATTGAAGGGAAGGGTGGTTCAGGCTGTTTCACTTGGATATCTAACACAGCGTATCGCAAGAGAGAAAAATCTTTTATTTGAATTCACACCGGTTGGGTTTAAGTACATTGCAGATAGAATGTCTTTTGAGGACACTATATTTGGTGCAGAGGAGTCAGGAGGGTATTCATGGAAAGGAAATATACCTGAGAGAGATGGTCTTGTAACCTCACTTCTTTTTATGGAGATGATCTCTAAACTTAATATGAATATAAGTGAGATATACAGTGTTATAAAAAACAATTATGGTGATTCATATTTTATAAGGGAGGATGTAAAAATTGACAAACTTTCTGCATCTAAATACGGATATGCGATGAAGATAAAATCAAAACTCCCAAAAGAAATACTTACAAAAAAAATAAAAGAGATAATAACACTTGATGGTATAAAAGTGATACTTGAAAATGACTGGTGGTTCTTAATAAGACCAAGTGGAACTGAACCGCTTATAAGAATTTATGCTGAGGCAGAAAATGAAAAATCTCTAAGGGAACTTGTGAGATTTGCAAGAGAAATTTCTGTAGTATGAAAGGAGGTAATATGCAAAAACTAAAACTTGTTACATCTGAGTCAGTAGCCGAGGGGCATCCTGATAAAGTATGTGATCAGATTTCAGATGCTGTTTTAGATGAGATTCTTATTAAGGACAAGGATAAGGAAAGGGCAAGGGTTGCCTGTGAGACATTTATTACAAGAGGGATGGTGATTGTTGGAGGTGAGATTACAACAAATGCATGGATTGATATTGAGGAACTTGTAAGGAGAGTTGTAAAAGAGATAGGATATACTGATAACAGATATGGTTTTAATTATGAAAACTGTGCTGTGTTAAACTGCATTGGAAGACAGTCGCCAGATATAGCACAGGGAGTAAATAGAGGTGGTGCTGGGGATCAGGGGCTTATGGTTGGTTATGCCTGCGATGAAACACATGAGTATATGCCACTCCCAATAGTTCTTGCCCATAGGTTAGTTCATAGATTGAAGGAGGTAAGGCAGAATAAAATTCTTGATTATCTTGGACCTGATGGAAAGTCTCAGGTTACAGTTGAATACATAGATGGGATCCCTAAAAGGATTGAAGCGGTTGTTTTATCAACTCAGCATCTTGATACGGTGCTTGATTCAACTGGTAAGAAGATGTCTAAAAAGGCATGGAATGAGATAAAAGAAGTTGTTGTAGATCATGTTCTTTTGCCTACGGGACTGATGGATGCAAAAACCAAGATTTATATCAATCCCACGGGTAAATTTGTTGTTGGAGGGCCACAATCGGATACCGGTATGACTGGAAGAAAGATTATAGTGGATACCTATGGTGGAATTGCTCCTCATGGTGGAGGTGCTTTTAGCGGTAAGGACCCTACGAAGGTTGATAGGTCTGCTGCATATATGGCAAGGTACATTGCAAAAAATATTGTTGCAAGCGGTGTTGCTAAGAGGGTGACTGTTCAGATAGCATATGCGATAGGTGTTAGCCATCCTGTTAGTTTATATGTGGATACACATGGAACCTCAAAGATTAGTGAAAATGAGATTATCAAAAAGATAAAAGAAAATTTTGACCTTACTCCAAGAGGTATAATTAAGTTTCTTGATCTTCTTAAACCGATATATAGAAAAACAGCAGTATATGGACATTTCGGAAGAGATGAGTTTAGATGGGAGAAGACTGACAGTAAACATATCTTTAGTGGGGTTAAAGAGAAAATATCTGAGTTAGGAACAAGGAAGTAAATATGGTAAAAACTTTTGAATATGAAATAAAAGATATATCACTTCATTTAGAAGGGAGAAAAAGAATAGAATGGGCATCAAAGGATATGCCTGTTCTTAATATGATTTCCCAAAGATTTGAGAAGGAAAAGATATTTAAAGGGATAAGGATATCTGCCTGCCTTCATGTCACAACTGAAACAGCAAATCTTATGATCACACTTAAAAAGGGCGGTGCTGATATATCTTTGTGTGCCTCAAACCCTCTTTCAACTCAAGATGATGTTGCAGCAAGCCTTGTTAAGGATTTCGGAGTAAGGGTCTTTGCCATAAAGGGTGAGGATAATAAGACCTATTATTCGCATATAGCATCGGTTATCAAGCATAAACCCCATATTACTATGGATGATGGTGCTGATGTTATTTCAACCATTCATAAAAACTGGAAGGATGTGGATTTTAAAATATATGGTGGAACTGAGGAAACAACAACGGGAGTTATAAGATTGAGAGCAATGATGAAAGATGGTGCTTTAAAATATCCTGTTATTGCGGTAAATGATTCAATGACAAAGCATATGTTTGACAACAGATACGGCACAGGACAATCAACTATCGATGGAATACTTAGAGCAACAAATATTCTTTTCTGTGGTAAAAAAGTGGTGGTCTTAGGATATGGATGGTGTGGAAGAGGTGTGGCGCTAAGGGCAAGGGGAATGGGGGCTGATGTTATAGTTTGTGAGGTTGATGAGATTAAGGCACTTGAGGCTGTTATGGATGGTTTTAGGGTGATGAGTATGGATGAGGCTGCAAAGATTGGTGATGTTTTTATAACAGTTACGGGTAACATAAATGTAATTGATAAGAAGCATTTTAAGATGATGAAAGATGGGGCGATACTTTCAAACAGCGGTCACTTCAATGTTGAGATAAATTTAAAAGAGCTTGAAAAAATGGCAAAGGTTAAAAGAAATGTTAGACCTTTTGTTGATGAGTATATTCTCAACGGTAAAAGAATATTTGTTCTTGCTCAAGGAAGACTCATAAATCTAAGTGCTGCTGAAGGGCATCCTGCTTCAGTAATGGATATGTCCTTTGCAAATCAGGCTTTGAGTGCTGAGTATATTCTTAAAAATTATAATAACCTTGAGAATAAGGTTTATTTAATACCTCAGAGTATTGATAGAAAAATTGCGAGGTTAAAACTCAAGAGTATGGGGATAAAGATAGATAAATTAACACCTCTACAGAAAAAGTATTTATCTATGTGGGAGGAGGGCACATAATTTAATTAAGGAGGGGGGGGTGAGGATACTTATTGTAGAGGATAATTCCTATGCAAGGCTTACATTGAAGGTTGCTATTGAAAAAATGGGACATACGATCGTTGGTGAGGCGTGTGATTTTGGAGAGGCTATTGAAAAGGTCAATAATATTGAGTATGACCTGATGCTTCTTGATATACTTATCCCAGGTGGTAATGGTCTGGATGTGATAAGACATATCACTCAAACAAATAAAAAGGTTATAGCAATTACGGCTGTTTATCAGGATGAGATTGATAAGGAACTTATGAGATTAGGTGTTAAGGGTATTGTTAGAAAGCCCTTTTCATACGATGACCTAAAGGATGCAATAAAAAAGTGTTGCGATGAATAAACATTATGAGTGATCAAAGATAAAACTATGATTTTTTTGTGTTTATATTTGTTTTCAAATCTTTTGTTTTCACAAAATATTGATATCACTCTTGAAAAAAATATTTCAGAATTCAAAAAGGGTTTTGGTTATTACTTAAAGTCAGATGTTGTTAATTTAAGTGAAACTGGAAAAAGTAATAAATACCGTCTTAGGGTTGTGGTTAGTAATGATACAAAGGAAAAGTTGTGTGCGATTATTTTGAGATATTCTTTAAAACTTACTCTTAGAAAGAATAATGAGATTATACACACTGTTTCACTTTTTTCATCATCTTTAAGAATTTCACAACTAGACCCATTATCTTCCAAGAACTTTTATATCTATAATATAAACAATCTTTTCACTGAAATTAGAAAATTTATAAAAACTAATTACATTCCAGTTTCTATAATGGTTGAGATGATGAGAGAACCTAAAAAAGGGCAGGAACTATTATTTTATACCAAGTCATTTGATATAGTTATAGATAAATAGATAAAGGAAGTTTTTATGATAGATATAAAACTTTTAAGGACCAATCCTCAGATAATTAGGGATTCTATAATAGAAAGGGGTGGAAGGTATCTTGGCTATTTTGATAAACTTATTGATAAGGATTTGAGTTTACGCCAGACATTAAAGGAGGTTGAGGAGTTAAGGAAGAAAAAAAATGAAATTGTAAAAAAAATAGGAGAGTTAAAAACAAAAGGAAGCGAGGTTCCCTTCCAACTTAATGAAGAGGCAAAAGAAATAAAGAATAAGATTGCTCAGAAAGAAGAAGAACTAAAAAAAATTGAGAATGAGATTAAACTTCTCCTTCTTTCTATACCAAATATTATCGATGAAACTGTACCTAAGGGGAAATCCCCAGATGATAATGTTGTGGTGTATGAGGATGTGGAAAACAGAAGGAATTTTAATTTTGAACCACTTAGTCATTTAGAGATTGGGGAGAGATTAAATATTCTTGACTTTGATACGGCTTCCAAACTTAGCGGTTCAAGATTTGCACTTCTCAAGGGTAAGGGTGCAAAATTAGAACGTGCCCTTATCTGGTTTATGCTTGATCTACATACTCACAATGGCTATACAGAAATCTTTCCACCTTTTATTGTGAATAGAAAAACTATGACACAAACAGGCCAACTTCCAAGGTTTGAAGATGAACTATATCATATAAGTGGTGATGAAGATTTTTTTCTAATCCCAACAGCCGAGGTTCCCTTGACAAATATGTATGCTGAAAGTATTTTAGATGAGAAAGACCTTCCTCTTAAGTTTGTCGCATATACTGCTTGTTTTAGGCGGGAGGCTGGAAGTTATGGTAAGGATACAAAGGGCCTTATAAGAAACCATCAGTTTAATAAAGTAGAACTTGTGTGGATAACAACACCCGATAGTTCTATGGAAGTTCTTGAAAGAATGAGAAGAGATGCTGAGATGGTTTTAAAACTTCTCAAACTTCCTTATAGGGTTGTTGAATTATGTAGTTATGACCTTGGTTTTTCATCCTCTAAGACATATGACCTTGAGGTCTGGATGCCATCTGAGAAAAGATTTAGGGAAATATCTTCCTGCTCAAATTGTAAGGATTTTCAGGCAAGAAGGATGAATACACGGTACAGGAGAAAGGATGGTAAGATTGAGTATGTCCATACGCTTAATGGTTCGGGTGTTGCTGTTGGAAGAACATTTGCAGCGATTCTTGAGAATTATCAAAATGAGGATGGAAGTGTGAGCATTCCAGATGTCCTTGTAAAATACACCGGATTTGATAAAATATGAAATATTTTGTTATTTTATTTGTTTTCTGTATTGATCTGTCCTCCCAGTTTATAACCAAAGATAATAAAGAGATTATGGAACTTGGATATGAAGGAATTAACTACATTTATAAGGTAAAGCCGGACAAAGCAAAGGAGATATTTAGGGAACTTATAAAAAAATATCCAGATCATCCTTTTGGATATTTTGGTCTTGCGATGAGTAAATGGGCAGATTTTGAATATCTTGAGGAAGAGTCATCTCCCAAGTATTATGAGGAGTATCATAACTTGAGTAAAAATGCTATTGAGGTTGGGGAGAAATGGGTCTTGAAAAATCCACAGGATGCAAATGCATGGATGTGTCTTGGTGGAGTGTATGGACTTTTGGCAAGATTATATGTCACACAACATAAATGGTTGAAGGCTTATTTTACTGGTAGAAAGGCTATAAAGAATATGAAAAAAGCACTTGAGATTGACCCTCATCTCTATGATGCTTATCTTGGACTTGGTTTATGGGAGTACTCAGCTGCAACACTGCCCTCTGTAATAAGAGTCCTTGCAAGTCTTTTAATTCATGGTGATGCCTCAAAGGGTATTGAGTATTTGAGGTTATGTGCTTTGAAGGGGTATTTTTGCAAAATCGCAGCTAAACTACTTCTTGTAGAGATATATACACAGACAGACAGTAAATATGCAAATCCAGTTGAGGGGGTTAAAATATCTCGGGAACTTGTATCTCTATATCCTAATTTATCACAGATGCAGTTTATTTTGATAGTTTCATTATATGAAGCAAAAATGTATGATGAAGCAGAAAAAGAGATGCTTTTGTATCTCAAAAATATAGATGATAAAGTTGAGAGTTATTATCCTAAGTATTATCCAAGGATATATACATCGCTTGGAACACTTTATATGGTAAAAGGTGATTATGATAAATCACTTTTTTATTTCACTAAAGCATACGAATATATAAAATACGAAGAACATCCCTCAAGATGGGCTGTATGGGCATGTGCAAGGATTGGAAATATTTATGACCTCAAAGGTATGAGGGATAAGGCGATTGAGTTTTATAGAAAAGCATTGGAATATGAGGATCTGTGGGGATTTAGCTCCTATATTGAGCAGTATATAAAAAAACCTTTTAATCTTTCTATGTATCTTAGCAAACAACTTCCACCACCATAATTTATGAATATCGAGACAGGTATATATCTTTTAATTGCAATTATGTGCTGGGGGCTTGGGGCTGTGTTTGATAAACTTACATTGAGATATCTTGATGCTGTTTCTGCTTTCTATGGAAGAGCATTAATGATGATTTTGTTTTTTGTTATTCTTATTGCAACAGGATTTTCAAGAACACTTAATGCACTCAAAAACAATCCAAAATCAGTAATTTATCTCTCTTTGAGTGTTATTGTTACAATGCTTGGTGTTTTTACTTATCTTAAGGCGATGAGTTTTGAAGAAGCATCAAAGATTGTTCCGCTTTCGTCAATATATCCGCTTGTAACATTTATAATTGCTGTTCTTTTCCTTGGAGAGAGTTTTACACCAGCAAAACTTATAGGAACACTTCTTATCATTTCAGGAATATACTTTATTTCAAAATAATATGTCAAAGATAGGAGTTGAGGCAAAAAACACAAATATATTTCCACCTGTAAGTGGAGGCTGATTATGAAATCTTATACTGCATACATAACGATGAACACAAAAAAGAGATATGAGATAATAAACATAACCCAGATGGTTGAGGAGGAATTAAAAAAATCACAAATAAAAGAGGGGATATGTCTTGTTAATGCAATGCATATAACAGCAAGTGTTTTTATAAATGATGATGAAAGTGGGCTTCATAAAGATTTTTTAAACTGGCTTGAAAAACTTGCTCCGTATTCAAAAACAGGTTACAATCATAACCTTACAGGTGAGGATAACGGAGATGCTCATCTTAAAAGAACAATTATGGGAAGAGAGGTTGTAATTGCTGTTACAAACGGAAAACTTGATTTTGGACCCTGGGAGCAGATCTTCTATGGAGAATTCGATGGGCAGAGGCCTAAAAGAATACTTATAAAGATAATTGGAGAGTAATGTTTGAAGTGAGAAGGTGAGAAAGTGAAAAGTGAGAGGTGAGAAAGGTGAGAGATAAGATGGATAGTACCCCGGATTCTGTTTTAGGCAATCATTTATCTTAGCGGACTACCCTGCCTTTGCTATTTGAATAGCTGCCCGGGAAAGGCATAAGGCATGCTTGTCCTTGCTCCCTGCGGGGATTGCCGCGGCAAATGTTGCCATTTACCGGGTGAGCTCTTACCTCGCCTTTTCACCCTTACCCAGCCCCGACGTAACGTCGGGACGAGGCGGTATATTTTCTGTGGCTCTTTCCGTCATAAGAAGCTTTCGCTTCTTATGCCCATTCTTGCGAATGGCACAGCTCCCTTCGGAGTCCGGAGGTTCCTCTTTCTCTCTCCCGAGGTTGCGTCGGGGGAAAGAGAAAGCGATTGCCCTTCCATCTTATCTATTTTCAAAATCCTTCTCTCTTTCTTTTTGAAGTTCTATCTGCTGTTTTTGCGATAATTTTTTAGATTTAAACAGTTCTTTTAAAAACTTATCTGCGATTTTGTTTTTTGCTCTGGGTATGTATTCTATGTTAAAAAATTTAAAACTATTTTTTTCTTTCATCACTATATCATAGAGTTTTTTAAGCTCGGGATTTTTTATACTGTATTGGCCGTTTATCTGTCTTACAACAAGTTGAGAATCGGAAAATACGGTTAAATTTTCAGTTCCATATCTTTTTGCAATATCAATTGCAAGTTTTAATGCTGAGTACTCAGCAAAATTATTTGTGCATCTTCCAAGAACAAGTCCTTCTTCAGCAATTATCTTACCTTTTTCATCGTAGAGTATTGCTGCACATGCACCTTTACCTGGGTTTCCTTTGGATGCCCCATCTATATAAGCAATCAGTTTTTTTATTTTTATGTTATGAGATTTCATATTTTTTTACCTCAAAGATATATTAATCTTGAACAGTTTTCACATATAAAAAAAGTATTTGTTTTTTTAAGGATATTAACACCCATAATGGTTATCTTCATATTGCAGGCACTGCAGTAGTATTCCTCTTTTGAGTTATTGTTTATAATCCTTGCTTTTACAATACCTATATTACCCTTATCTTTTATAAGGCTATTTATCTTTTTCTTAAGATTTTCATCTGATATTTCACCAAATAAATTGTGTTTGTTTTCGTTAAGATTATCTATTCTTTTTTTTATCTTTGCTATTTCCTCTTCTATAGATTTCTTGTTTTCTATCATTATTTTTTCTTTCTCAGATAAAATATTTTTAACCTTAAGTATTTCATTATTTTTATTCTCAATTTCATATAGCAGTTTAATTATATTGTTTTCCGCCTCATCCTTTTGAATCTTGGCGTTTTCAATTTCTTTTATAACTGCCTTGTATGCTTCTTCTTTTTTAATCTGATTTAGTTCAATCTGATGTTTTTTTATTTCTTCCTCAATCTCTTGAAGTTTGTTTTCTTCATCCTTTTTTTTAACCATTAATTCTCTTAAATCGGATTGAAGTTTGGTAAGTTCTTCTTTAATACTGTTAAACTCGGTGTTTATCTCCTCTTCTCTCTCTTGAAGTTCTTTCATCTTTTTATTTTCCTCACTTATAATATTTTCTATCTTTTGAATCTCTATAATCTTGGCAAAGTATGGAGTGGTTAATTCCATAAAAATATTATACATAATTTGCAAAATCAAAGTTAATATTGTAAAATTATTCTAATATACAGAAATTCGCTTAAGGAGGTTTTATGTCTAAGGCGAAGTTTGAAAGGACGAAGCCACATGTGAATGTGGGGACTATTGGACATGTGGATCATGGGAAGACGACTCTTACGGCGGCGATAACAAAGGTATTAGCAAAG
>Ga0272449_1000697_pt1 | contig 38307 bp, 21 predicted proteins | sample YNPCB0241_FD_198679 | JGI IMG/M metagenome (GOLD analysis project Ga0272449, IMG submission 198679) | Hot spring sediment microbial communities from Yellowstone National Park, WY, United States - YNP-CB-024-1 | ecosystem: Environmental > Aquatic > Thermal springs > Hot (42-90C) > Sediment...
CTTTGCTAATACCTTTGTTATCGCCGCCGTAAGAGTCGTCTTCCCATGATCCACATGTCCAATAGTCCCCACATTCACATGTGGCTTCGTCCTTTCAAACTTCGCCTTAGACATAAAACCTCCTTAAAAATCACTCTTTCACACTAATCGTTCTCTTTTCTATTATGGACTTAGCAATATTTGAAGGTACCTCTTCGTAATGAGATGGTTCCAGATTAAAAGAAGCCCTACCCTGAGAAAGTGACCTTACAACTGTTGCATAACCAAACATCTCAGCAAGTGGAACAAACCCTCTTACATATTTTGCATTACCTCTTGTCCCCATCTCATTAATTCTGGCTCTTCTTGAATTCAGATCACCTATTATATCCCCAATATATTCCTCGGGGCATACAACCTCAAATTTCATTATTGGCTCTAGAAGATATGGGTTTGCTTTTTTACATCCATTTTTTAAGGCAATAGCAGCTGCTATTTTAAATGCTATCTCAGATGAATCAACCTCATGAAAAGAACCATCAAAAAGAGTAACCCTAAGATCAACTAACGGATACCCCGCAAGAACACCACTACCAAGTGCCTCTTCACATCCTTTCTCAACAGCGGGAATGTATTCTTTTGGAATTCTTCCCTGAGTTATAGCATTAACAAACTCAAATCCCTTTCCTCTTTCAAGTGGCTCAATCTTAAGCCATACATGGCCATACTGCCCTCTCCCACCTGACTGCCTTATAAACTTTCCTTCCTCCTGTACCACGGTTCTAATAGTTTCTCTATATGCAACCTGTGGCTGTCCAACATTAACATTTACTTTGAATTCTCTTTTCAATCTATCAACAAGAATATCAAGATGTAGCTCTCCCATTCCTGAAAGTATTGTCTGTCCAGTTTCTTCATCCGTTTTAACCCTAAATGTCTGATCCTCTTCTGCAAGCCTTGAAAGAGCAAGCGAGAGTTTTTCCTCTTCATCTTTCGTTTTTGGTTCAATCGCAATTGAAATGACAGGTTCAGGAAACTTCATACCCTCAAGTTCTATAGGAGCATTAACATCGCATATTGTCTCACCAACACTTGCATTCTTAACACCAACTACCGCAGCTATATCTCCAGCCTGTATCTCTTTTATTTCCTCTCTTTTGTCAGCAAACATCCTAACCATTCTACCAATTCTCTCAGTCGTTCTTTTTTTGACAAAATAAACTATATCACCGGTTTTCAAAATCCCTGAATAAACCCTTACATATGTAAGTTTACCAACAAATGGATCTGACTGAATTTTAAACATAAGAGCGCAAAAAGGAGCCTTATTACTTGTTTCCCTTGTTAGCTCCTCGCCGGTATTTGGATCCCTTCCTTTGACTGCAGCTATATCAAGCGGGGAAGGTAGATAATATGTTACAGCATCAAGAAGCGGTTGAACACCTTTATTCTTATAAGAGGAACCACAAAGTACCGGAAAAAACTTACATCCTATAGTACCCTTTCTTATCGCATTTCTTATTTCTTCAGGTTTAAAATCGGTATTCCCATTTATATATCTCTCCATTAAATTATCATCAAAATCGCATATCTTTTCAAGAAGTTTCTCTCTGTAGTGTCTAACCTCATCAATCATCTCAGGTGGTATATTATCATCCACAGTAAAATGAGCGCCAAGTTCATCTCCAACCCATCTGTATGCCTTCATCTCAACTAAATCAACAAGCCCAACGTAGTTATCTTCCTTTCCAATAGGGAGTTGAATTGGCCACGCATTTGCTCCAAGTTTCTCTATTATAGACCTATATGACATATAAAAATCTGCACCAATTCTATCCATCTTATTTATATATGCAATTCTTGGAACATTGTATCTATCAGCCTGTCTCCAGACTGTTTCTGACTGCGGCTCAACCCCTTGAACACCATCAAAAACAACTATAGCACCATCAAGAACTCTTAAACTTCTTTCAACCTCAGCGGTAAAATCAACATGCCCTGGAGTATCAATGATATTTATAGAATAACCTTTCCACTCAGTTGAAATCGATGCTGCAGTAATTGTTATTCCTCTCTCTCTTTCCTGAGGCATCCAGTCAGTAACCGTATCACCTTCATGAACCTCACCCATCTTGTGTATCTTACCAGTGTAATAAAGTATTCTTTCTGTGGTTGTTGTTTTTCCTGCATCTATATGAGCAATTATTCCTATATTTCTGAGTTTAGCAAGATTAATATCAGCCATCTTCACTCCTTACCATCTGTAATGTGCAAACGCTCTATTAGCCTCAGCCATTTTATGAAGGTCATCCTTTTTCTTAACTGCACTACCTTCTTTTTTAGATGCAAGGATAATCTCTTCAGCAAGACTTTCACTAAATCTCTTAAAACCCTTTGGTTCCCTATTTGCTCTTGCCGCCTCTATTATCCATCTCATCGCAAGTGTCTCACCCCTCGTATTTGGAACCTCCACAGGAACCTGATATGTCGCTCCTCCAACCCTTCTTGGTTTAACCTCAAGAAGTGGCTTTGCATTACTTATAGCGGTGGTAAAGACCTTAAGCGGATCATCATTTGTTTTCTGCTTTACAATATCAAACGCTTCATAGACAAGTTTTTCAGCCAAAAACTTTTTTCCTCTATAATTTATTTTATTAATAAACCTTGCCACTAAAACTGAATTGTATTTTATATCAGGTGGTGGCATAGGTCTTCTTTCATGCGGTTTCAAAGGTTTTCTTGGCACAAACTCCTCCTTACGCTATTTCTTTTGAGCAGTTTGCTGTTTTGGTCTTTTTGCACCATAAAGGGACCTTCCCTGTTTCCTATTCTCAACTCCAGCACAATCTAAGGCACCTCTTATTATATGATATCTTACACCAGGTAAATCCTTTACCCTTCCACCCCTTACCAGAACTATTGAATGTTCCTGAAGATTGTGTCCCTCTCCACCAATGTAAGCAGTTACCTCTATTTTCGAACTCAGTTTAACACGCGCAACTTTTCTAAGAGCTGAGTTTGGTTTCTTAGGAGTTGTTGTATAAACCCTTGTACAAACACCCTTTCTCTGAGGAGAACCAAGCAAGGCTGGTGACTTACTTTTTCTCTTCTTTTTTTCCCTTCCCAATCTTATTAATTGATTTACAGTCGGCATCTTAAACTAATCCTCCTTTTTACTCCATTTCAATTTCCTTGTAATAAAACCGGTACCACAGGGCACCAAATGACCTATTATAACATTTTCTTTAAGCCCTTTCAAATAGTCTATTTTGTTCAATACAGCAGATTCAGTTAAAACTCTTGTTGTTTCCTGGAAACTTGCAGCGGATATAAATGACTCACTTGAAAGAGATGCTTTACTTATTCCAAGAAGCACAGGTTCATATGTTGCTTCTTCAAGACCCTTTTCTTTCAACTTTCTATTCTCCTCTCTAACTATGGATTTAGCAACGATCTCACCTGTTAAAAACGAAGAAGCACCAGGATTGGTTATTCTCACATTTGACATCATCTGTCTCACTATTATCTCAATAAATTTATCGTTTATATTTACACCCTGACTTCTGTAAACCTCCTGAATAGCATTTACAAGATATATCTGAACCTCACCTATCCCTTTGACTTCCAAAAGGTCATATATATCAATCGAACCATCAGTAAGTGCTTCACCAACTCTCACCTTATCTCCATCATAAACCATCAGATGTTTTCCAAAAGGGATATCATAGTTTTCAACCTGTCCAGTTTCCTCATTTCTTACTTCCACAATTACATGACCTTTTGTACTCTGTTTCAGAGTAACAATACCATCAATCTTTGCAATTATGGCAGGATTTTGAGGTTTTCTGACCTCAAAAAGTTCTGCAACCCTTGGAAGTCCTCCTGTTATATCCTTAGTTCTAATAGATGTTCTCTCCATCTTTGCTATAACATCTCCCTCCTTAACCTCTTCCCCATCCTCAACAACTATTATACAGTTAACAGGAAGAAAATAAGAATCCTTAAGAATTGCAATAACCTCACCTTTTTTAACCTCTTTATCTTTCATATCTTTAACTATAACAGAGCCATATGGAATTTTAATCTCACTTTCTTTTTTATTATCACCTTTAATTCTTGCAACAGCATTTTCTGAATCACAAACTATCTCTTCTTCATTCTCATTTTTATTGTCTTTTTTTCTAATTACTACTTTAAGATTTTCAAAAACAATTTTTCCATCAAGATCCGCTTTTATTTCTTTAACTATCTCAATCATAGGATTAAGTTTCTTTGCTCCCTTATGTTCTATAATTCTATTTTCTATTATACCTGTAACTTTATTTCTTTCTCTATGAAGAGTTTTTCCTTCTTCAATGTTGACCCATTTTACAACTCCACCTTTCTTTGCAATTATAGGCATTGTATGAGGATCAGTCTTTGCAATAACCTCACCTTTTTTAACCTCTTTATCTTTCATTTTAACTATAACAGAGTCATTTATCACAGAAACATCTACAAGAGATCTATCTATAACAGAACCATATGGTATTTTTATCTCACTTATCTTGTTATTGGTTCCTTTAATTTTTGCAATAGCATTTCTTGAAACACAAACTAGCTCTCCCTTTCTATTTACTACTGTTTCAAGATTTTCAAAAACAATTTTTCCATCAAGATCCGCTTTTATTTCAGATCTTGATGTTTCAAAAGCAGCAGTTCCACCTATATGAAATGTTCTAAGTGTTAACTGTGTTCCAGGCTCACCAATAGATTGTGCTGCAATAATTCCAACTGCTTCACCTATCTCAACCTCTTTGTTTGTTGCAAGGTTTATTCCAAAACATTTTGCACAAACACCATCCTCGGCCTCACATGTCAAAACACTTCTAACAAAAACTTTATCTATCTCTGCCTCCTTAATCTTTGCAGCAATCTCCTTTGTGATATACTCATCCTTTCTAACTATTATATTCCCATTAGCATCCTCTACATCTTGCTGAGCAATTCTTCCTGTAATTCTTTCCTCAAGCGACTCTATAATATCATCTCCAATCTTGAGTTCTTCAACATATATTCCATTTATAGTCTGGCAATCCTCTATGGTCACCACAACATTATGTGCTACATCCACAAGCCTTCTTGTAAGATATCCTGCATCAGCAGTTTTTAAGGCTGTATCAGAAAGACCCTTCCTACCACCATGCGTTGATATAAAATATTCAAGAACACTCAAACCTTCTCTAAAATTCGAAATAATAGGATTTTCAATAATCTCGCCCTTCCCTCCTGTAACTTTTTTCTGAGGTTTTGCCATCAGTCCTCTCATACCACATAACTGTCTTACTTGCTGTCTTGAACCCCTCGCACCGGATTCAGCCATCATAAAAATACTGTTAAATCTCGTTTTGGTAGGGTCATAATCCTCCATCTCAATTTTACTCATTTCATTAAAAACAGCTTTTGAAACTTTTTCAGTAACCTCTGTCCATTTATTTATTATCTGGTTATATCTCTCAACATCTGTTATAATACCCTCATTAAGCAGCTCATTTATTTTTTTAACTTCTTTTTCAGCCTTTTTTACCAGTTCATCCTTTATAGAAGGTATCTTCATATCATAAACAGATATAGTTAAACCGCTCAACGTTGCATAATGAAAACCCAATTCAACAAGTTTATCAAGTAATTGAACTGTTTTATAAGGACCTATCTTTTCAGATTTATAACAATAATCAACAAGTTCTGTTAAGTCCTTTTTTGCAATTGGTCTGTTATAATCCTTAAAATTTATACCCTGAGGTAAAACACCAAAAAATATTATTCTTCCGGCAGTAGTAAAATCTTTCCATGTTCTTGGACCATCAATTCTAAATTCCTTATTATCCTTTTCAATAAACTCATTAAATCCCCTAACCTTTATAGGAGCATGAAGGTCAATAATTCCTCTCTGATAGGCAGCTATTACGTCATCAAAATCTGAAAAAAACTTTCCACTTCCTTTTTCTTGATATTTAACCTTTGTCAGATAGTTTATTCCAAGAACCATATCATGCGAAGGAACTGCAAGTGGCTTACCATTTGCAGGGGAGAGAATATTATTGGTTGACATCATAAGAACCCTTGCTTCCATCTGTGCTTGTGGTGAGAGCGGCACATGAACAGCCATCTGATCACCATCAAAATCAGCATTAAATGCGGCACATACAAGTGGATGAAGTTGTATAGCAAGTCCTTCGATTAAAACAGGTTCAAACGCCTGAATTGAGATTCTATGAAGAGTTGGTGCACGATTTAAAAGAACAGGGTGATTTTTTGTAACCTTTTCAAGAATATCCCAGATTTCATCATCAGGAGTTTCAATTTTTTTTCTTGCAATCTTCAATGTTATATTTTCTTTCTTAATCAATTCAGAAAGGACAAAAGGTTTGAACAACTCAAGTGCCATTTCCTTGGGAAGACCACACTGATGGAGTTTGAGATTAGGACCAACAACAATAACCGAACGGCCAGAGTAATCAACCCTCTTACCAAGAAGATTTTGTCTAAACCTTCCTTGCTTTCCTTTAAGAACATCTGAAAGGGATTTTAATGGTCTTCCATTAGATGATGTGACAACCCTTCCTCTTGCACCATTTTCTATTAGCGCATCAACAGCTTCTTGAAGAAGGCGTTTTTCATTGAATATCATAACCTTAGGAGCTCTAAGCGCTTCTATGTGCTTTAATCTGTTATTTCTGTTTATTATTCTTCTATAGAGGTCATTTAAATCAGAACTTGCAAATCTTCCACCATCAAGCGGAACAAGTGGCCTTAAATCAGGAGGAATAACAGGAAGAACTGTTAAAACCATCCACTCAGGCCTTATTTGATTTTCATAAAAACTTTCAAGAATTGTTAATCTTCTTATTATTTTATTTTTTTCTTCAACATTTTTTTCATTCTTAAGTTTCTCTGTTAAACTGTTTATTTCCTTTTCAAGATCAATTGTCTCAAGAAGTTCTTTAATTGCATAGGCTCCTATACTTGCTTTCAGATTTGGAAAGTGCTTTTTTACATTTTCAAGTTGCTCTTCAAAAAGTATATCCCCTCTTCTGTATTCAACCTTATTTGTTATAGGATCTACCACATCTTCTATAAGTATATATGCTGCATAATAGGTTACCTTTTCAAGGTCAGATGGTTTCATATCAAGAACTATTCCAATTTTTGAAGGTGTTTTTCTCAAGTACCATATATGAACTACCGGTGCAGCCAGTTCAATATGTCCCATTCGCTCCCTTCTAACCTTTGACTCAGTAACCTCAACTCCGCATCTATCGCATACGACATTTCTGTATTTAACCCATCTATATTTTCCACATTCACATTCATAATCTTTTATGGGTCCAAAAATCCTCTGACATAACAAACCATCCTTTTCAGGTTTTAAGGTCCTATAATTTATTGTCTCAGCCTTTTTAACCTCACCATAAGACCATGCTTTAATCTTTTGCGGGCTTGCAAGTCCAATTTTTATCCAATCAAAATCACTATAGTTCATTATTTTTTCATCAACCTTTTTTTTCTTACCCAGACCTAAAAAACTTGATATTTTTGTGGTGGTTATATCATTTATTTCTTTCATATCATCTCTCCTTTATTTCGTAATCTTTGATTTCTTCTCAGATTTTTTTATTTCTTTTTCCTTGTAATTTTCATCCTCCGGCTTTTTTAGCAGTTCCACATTAAGACCAAGCCCGCGTAATTCTTTAGTTAGAACCTTAAACGATTCCGGCACACCAGGATTTTGAGGAAATTCACCCTTTATAATACTTTCATAAAGTTTATTTCTTCCTACAAAATCATCAGATTTAACTGTCAGCATTTCCTGTAGAGTATAGCTTGCACCGAAACCCTCAAGAGCCCACACCTCCATCTCACCAAATCTCTGCCCACCAAATAAAGCCTTTCCACCCAAGGGCTGTCTTGTAATTAAACTGTATGGACCAATCGACCTTGCATGAACCTTATCCTCAACAAGATGGATCAGTTTAAGAAGATACATATATCCTATTGTAACTTTTTCAGCAAACGGCTCACCAGTTCTTCCATCATAAAGTGTTATTCTGCAATAATCATCAGGCAGATATTCCTCAGGAATTCCTTTTGACCTTAAATATTCCTTTGCCTTTTTTACTTGTTCAATAACATCCTTTTCTTTTGGCCCATCAAAAACCGGACATATCATCTGTGTCTTTAAATGATACGCCGCCCATCCAAGCATGGTTTCAAAGATCTGTCCTACATTCATCCTTGAGGGGACACCTAATGGTGAAAGCACAACATCAACAGGTGTTCCATCTGGCAAAAACGGCATATCCTCCTTTTTCATAATCTTTGAAACAACACCCTTGTTACCATGCCTTCCGGAAAGTTTATCACCAACCTGCAATCTTCTTTTCAATGCTATATAAACCTTAACAACCTTATTTACCGTAACAGGAAGTTCACCAGTTTTTTTGATCAATTCTATTTCTCTGGTATATTTATCCTTTATCTTTTTCTCCATCATTTTATAAAAATTCTCTATCTCAGTATTTTTCCCTGTCTCCTTAATAGATTGTTTTCTAAACTCCTTTAAGACCTGCATATTCTTTTCCATCTCCCCTCTAAGTTCCTCAGTCCTTTTAATCTCCTCCTCCTTTGATATTTTTTCTCTTCTCACAAAAACCCTCGTTCCTATAACTTTACCATAGACCGCTGGTGGAACTCTTAGTGAAGTATCCTGAACCTCCTCGGCTTTTTTGCCGAATATAACCTTCAAGAGTCTCTCCTCAGGTGATAATGCCTGCTCACCCTTTGGTGAGACCTTACCAACAAGTATATCACCTGGTTTTACCATTGTTGAAGGAACAACTATTCCATCCTCATCAAGATGGGCAAGCATCTCAGAACTTACATTTGGAATATCTCTTGTTATCTCCTCTGGACCTAACTTTGTATCCCTTGCCTCAATCTCATACTCCTGAATAAATATGGATGTAAAAACATCATCCTCAATCAATCTTTCAGATACAAGAATAGCATCCTCAAAATTATATCCTTCCCAACTCATAAAAGCAACAAGAAGGTTTTTCCCTAATGCAAGTTGTCCATTTGATATCGCATGCCCATCAGCTATAATATCACCTTTTTTAACATAATCCCCCGTATTTACAATCGGCTTTTGATTTATACAGGTATCCTGGTTTGTTCTTTTGAATTTTATCAGGTGATAGACATCAGGTTCATTTGAATCATCAGGTTTAATTGCAATTATATTTGAAGAAACATATATAACCCTTCCACTCCTCTTAGCACTAACACATGCCATTGAATGCCTTGCAACATAAGGTTCCATACCGGTTGCAACAAGAGGTGGCTCTGTCTTTACAAGTGGAACAGCCTGCCTTTGCATATTTGAACCCATCAAAGCTCTGTTTGCATCATCGTTTTCAAGAAACGGTATTAGGGATGCTGAGACAGAAAAAACCTGAAGTGGGGATATATCCATATATTTCACTTCATCACTTGAAACATAGATATAACTATCGGCAAGTCTTCCATAAACCTGATCCACAGATATTTTTCCGTTCTCAATTGGAGTATTTGCCTGAGCAACAAATATCCCATCCTCAGCATTAGCATCCATCCAAACCACCTCATCTGTTACTTTTCCATTTTTAACAACTCTGTAAGGTGTTTCAATAAGACCATATTCATTCACCTTTGCATAAGCGGAAAGTGAAACTATAAGACCTATATTTGCACCCTCAGGTGTCTCTATCGGACATACTCGTCCGTAATGAGTATGATGGACATCTCTAACCTCAAATCCTGCTCTTTTTCTATTAAGTCCACCTGGACCAAGTGCAGAAAGTCTTCTCTTGTGAGTCATCTCACTAAGAGGATTTATCTGATCCATAAACTGCGAGAGTTGTGATGTACCAAAAAATTTTCTTATTATAGCAACAAGTGGGGCTGAGTTTATAATATTTTTTGGTTGCATATTCATCTCTTGTTTTGCTAATTTATCCCTGATGTATCTTGCCATCTGAACCAGCCCAAGTCTTACCTGATTTTCAAGGAGTTCTCCAACGGATCTTACCCTTCTGTTTCCAAGATGATCTATATCATCAATCTCATACTTATAATCAAGAATTCTTTTATCTGCATTATAATCTCTTGTATTTCTTTCTATAATTCTTACAAGTGTCTTATTCCATTCATCATCCACTTTAAAAATCTCTCTATCAATCCCATTATTGAGTTTAAGAACATATTGTATAGTAACTATTATATCCTCAACAGTGAGATGCCTGTTTCTTTCATCAGGAATTTTATACCTTTTATTTGTCTGGGCAAGTTTATGATAAAGCGGTGCAAGTTTTCTAAGTGCTTTATATCTTCCAACTACCGAAAAATCATATCTTCTTATACTTTTAAAAAATATCTCATTTAAGAAATCCTCAATATATTCTTTTGGCGGTTCGTATTCCTGAGCCCTCATTTTTTTATATATCTCATTTTTTGCCTCAAAAGATGTCTTTGGTTGATTTTTCTGAAGTGTATAAAATATAGCAGGATTAACCTTTTCAGGATTGTCCTTTATAAGTTTTATTTTCTTAATCCCCCTATTTACAAAAAGTTCAAGGTCTTTTTGAGAAAGTGCTTTTCCTATTTTTTCATCAAGGCTCCACAAAACCTCACCAGTTGATTTATCAAAAACATCCTCACTAAGATATCTTCCTTCAAAATTTCCCAAATTTTCTTTTGTAATCTCAACCTCTTCAGTATCATAGAATAGATTTATTATCTCAGCATTAGTTTCTATACCACATGCCCTTAAAAGTGTTGTTGCAAGAACCTTCTTTTTTCTATCAAGTCTTGCCCACAAAATATTTTCCTGATCGAACTCAAACTCTATCCATGCCCCTCTATAAGGAATTATTCTTCCATAAAAAAGAGGCCTTCCTATTGTTGATTGTTTTTTTTCCTCATCCTCTTCAAATATTATTCCTGGGGATCTATGCAACTGACTTACCACAACCCTTTCGGCTCCATTGAAGATAAAAGAGCCCGTTTCAGTCATCATTGGTATATCGCAGAGGTTTACTTCTTGTTCTATTGCCTTCTTTACCTCACCACTTTTATTTTTAATAACAAGTTTAAATGTTGCTTTAAGTGGAACCGCATATGTACCATCTCTAAGTATTGCTTCCTCTGGAGAAAGGTATGTTGGTTTACCTATATCATATTTAACAAAATCAAGAATAGCATTCCCTGATTCAATTGGGAAAACATCCATAAAAGCAGCCTGAAGTCCCTTTATCTCTCTTTTTTGAGGTGGAACATCAATCTGTAGAAAATCCCTAAATGATTGTTTCTGCATATGAAGAAGATCTGGAAGTTCTATTATTTTTCCTATTTTTGAGAAATTATGCTGTTTCTCAAATACTACAGTATTCATAAAAGGTCTCCTTCATTTTTTAGAATAAAAAACATCTTTTACACCAATTAACAATAACTAATAATTTTCTCTTTTTTAAAACATCTGCTTGCTGTCAATTTTTCACAATAACAATGACATTCTAAGAGTTTTTTGGAATTTTTTATTTAATCTCCACTTGTGCACCTGCTTCTTCAAGTTTTTTCTTTATCTCCTCAGATGTTTTTTTATCGACATGTGATTTTACTTCTTTTGGAGCTCCTTCAACAAGTGCTTTTGATTCAGCAAGTCCAAGGCCGGTTATCTCTCTAACAACCTTAATAACCGATATTTTTCTGGTAACATCTGGAACTGCTTTGAGTATCACAGTAAACTCAGTTTTTTCCTCTGATTTTTCCTCGCTACTACTTTGTGTAGGAGCTTGAACCTGAATAGGAGCAATACTTTGAGCTTTTACACCGAACTTTTCTTCTATTGCTTTAATAAGTTCGCTAAGTTCCATTACACTCAGGTTTGCTATTGCATCTACTATCTGTTCTTTTGTAAGTTTTTCAGCCATACTTATCTCCTTTTTGAGTAGCCTCCTAATATGGAGTTTACCCTCTTTGTCAGAGGACTACCAAGGATTTTCCAGTATCAGTTCCCTTTCTCTTTTTTTTCTTTAAGCGCCTTAAGCACATAGACAAGGTTTGTAATTGGTGCTTCGATAACACCCCTCATATTATAGAGGGATAAGTAAAGCGCACCAACAAGTTTTGATATAAGTTCTTTTTTGGAACCAACACTGGAAATCTGTTTTATTATTTCAGGTGATATGAGATTTCTTGATAAGAAACCACCTTTTATTTTTGCCTTAGGATTTTCCTTTGAAAACTCTATTAAAACTTTTGAAACTGATGAAATCTCATCTTGATTTTTAACAAAAACAACAGCAGTTGGACCCTTAAACATCGCTGGTTTTTTTTCATCCTTTATTAAATTAGCATTTTTTGATGCAAAATAAATAAGAGAGTTTCTCATTATAACCATTCTAGCGCCAAGAGTTTTTAATTTATCTCTAAGTTGCTGAAGTTTTCCAAAATCAGAACCTTCGAAAGAAAAAAATATCACATCGCTATTTAAAAACTCATCCTTTATTTTTTCTGATAACTCTATCTTTTTTGTTTTAGTTAGATTAGGCATTTACTCTTCTCCATAATATTAATTTAAAAAAACTAAAATCTAATAAAAGACCGGCAGCGACCTACTCTTGCAGCACCGGGTTGGGTGCTACTACCATCGGCCCTGGCGCCCTTAACTTCCGTGTTCGGAATGGGAACGGGTGTTGCCTCGCCGGAATAGCCACCGGTCTTAAATTTTTATGTAGAATCGTAAAATAAGGCCAGGTCCTCGGACGATTAGTAGCGGTTGGCTCAACAGGTTACCCTGCTTACACCTCCGCCCTATCAACCTCCTAGTCTTGGAGGGTCCTTACTCCTTAAAGGATGGGGAACCTTATCTTGGGGTGGGTTTCGCACTTAGATGCTTTCAGCGCTTATCCCTTCCGAACATCCGCTACCCAGCTTATGCCCTTGGCAGGACAGCTGGTATACGGGAGGTTCGTCCAGCCAGGTCCTCTCGTACTGTGGCCAGCTCCCCTCAAGTTCCCAACGCGCGCAGCAGATAGAGACCGTACTGTCTCACGACGTACTGAACCCAGCTCACGTACCGCTTTAATGGACGAACAGTCCAACCCTTCCCACCTGCTTCAGCGGGAGGATGCGATGAGCCGACATCGAGGTGCCGAACCGGGTCGTCGATGTGGACTCTTGGACCCGACTAGCCTGTTCGCTTCTCCTGTAATTACTTACAGGGGCTGACTATATCTTCACCCCGACGTAACGTCGGGGGTGCAGCGTATTGACCCGCATCAAAACTTAAAAATTTTCCTGCGGATCCTCGGACAACGCGTCCTCAGTCGATACAGGGTTGTGAGGAATTTTATATCTCATTGATGGTATTATTTCCTTCTCTATTATTCTTACCAGTTTTCCAAATTCCTCAGAGTTAAACCACAAACATTTATATTTCCCCTTTTTTGTTAACACCTTAGGTCTCAATCCAAAGTTATCATTCAAAGCAACAAGCAATCTTTTTATATCATCCTCCTCATAAAGAGGAAGATAGATATAGGCGCAGTTATCCCTTGGATAATAATACCCATCATCCATATACCAGACAGCCAAGGTCAGGGGAGTTCTAAGAAGTCGATTAATATTTTGAGGAACACGCTTTTTAGAGTTCTCATAAAACAACCTATGCAGCTTACCAATCTCCGGTGATGAATGACTCTGACACCGATAGTACTGATAAGTTTTTTTGTATACAGGGTTGTACCTTGTAATAAGTTTAGGTTTTGATTGCATCATATTCTCAAGTTCTTTATACTTCCAGAAGATATAATCCTTTTGTTTAATGGAATGCTCTAATCTAATTCTTGCATTACGTTTACCGGTCTTCTGGATAAAACCATCACCTAATACAAGGCCAACCAGAATCTCCCTCTGCCTTTTAAGTAAACTCATTTTTCCTCACAACTTCCCACGGTATTATCCCGACATTCCGTCGGGACTCCACCGTTATAAGCTGCAAACTAGTTCCGATGTTACCACCGGAACGGGACAACATTACGTTATCCCCGGGGTAGCTTTTATCCGTTGAGCGATGGCCCTTCCACTCGGAACCACCGGATCACTAGGTCCTGCTTTCGCACCTGCTCGGTCTGTCGACCTTGCAGTCAAGCTCCCTTCTGCCCTTGCACTCAACAGGCGATTTCTATACGCCCTGAGGGAACCTTTGAACGCCTCCGTTACCTTTTAGGAGGCGACCGCCCCAGTCAAACTGCCCACCTGCCACTGTCCTTAGGCCGGATTCACGGCTCTAAGTTAGAACCACAATTTTAAAAGGGTGGTATTTCACCGTCGCCTCCCTCCGAGCCGAAACCCGGAGTTCACCGGCTCCCACCTATCCTACGCATTTAAAACCGTAGTTCAATAACAGGCTACAGTAAAGCTCCACGGGGTCTTTTCGTCTTGCTGCGCGTAGCAAGCGTCTTCACTTGCACCACAATTTCGCCGAGCCCTACGCTGAGACAGCGGCTCCTTTGTTATGCCATTCGTGCAGGTCGGAACTTACCCGACAAGGAATTTCGCTCACCTTTATATCCCAGTATTTCTACCGGGGGTGGACTCTATCTTTATCCTGTCAACCTTTTTATTCATTTGCGACGCTATCTTAGAAATCTCGTTAAACCCCTCGGGACTAAGGTGCTTTCCTTCACTTATCATTTTCACTACATAAGCGAATTTTTTGAACTCAACATTTTTCTTAGACTTAAGCGGATGTTTCTCAAAGAACGGGATGATAATCTTTAGTAGATTATCCAGTTTTCCAACTCTCAAACAATATCTATCATCCCTGTTTCTTCTAACTACACCGCAACCAAAGAAACTCCTTAATCTATACAAAAGACTGATATCCCGCTTATGCTGAACCACCACAAACTCAGGTAACACTTGATATCCCAACTTTGTTCCATCATTTTTATTTATTGCTATATGAAAGCACCCTTCACCATCCACAAACCCAACAACCCAATCTGCAGTTAATGCAGATTTATGGTTGACAGGATATTCTGCGTCTGGTCTCTGAGGGAGAGACATAATTTTCTCCTTCCCTGCGGATTATCCCCATGTAGGCTGAATTTTTGCTGTCTCGCTAATCTTAAGCAGACGAGCATCAGCCTCTTTTGAGGACTTCCCCGCATATAGCAGAATATTGCCTCCGAGGTTACCCTCGGAGCAGGCAGCTTTGCTACCTTAGGACGGTTATAGTTACCGCCGCCGTTTACTGGGGCTTAAGTTCGGAGCTTCCCCCGACATTACGTCGGGATAACCCCTCACCTTGACCTTCCAGCACCGGGCAGGCATCAGGCCCTATACATCATCTTGCGATTTCAGCAGAGCCCTGTGTTTTTGTTAAACAGTCACGGAGCCCATTTCACTGCGACCTTTTCACACCCGAAGTTATAAAATCACGAGTGTTACTCAGGCACCCCTTCTCCCGAAGTTACGGGGCCAGTTTGCCTAGTTCCTTAGCGTAGGTTATCTCGCGCGCCTTAGCATACTCTGCCCGCCTACCTGTGTCGGTTTGAGGTACGGTTACGATAGACACTCCCCACGAGGTTTTTCTTGGCAGTGTGGTTGGGCCACTTCGTGCGGTTGGCCGCACTAGTCTCGACTTTCAGTTCAACGGACCGACGGATTTGCCTATCGATCCTCCCTACGGTCTTTCCCCGGGAAATCCCTTTCCCGGTAGGCTTACCCTCCTGCGTCACCCCCTGGGTTATGACGCATCTATCGTAGTTCCGGAATATTAACCGGATGCCCATCACCTACGCCTCTCGGCCTCGGCTTAGGACCGACTAACCCTGAGTTGACGAACATTGCCCAGGAAACCTTAGGCTTACGGCGGTCCGAATTCTCATCGGACTTATCGCTACTTATTCCAGCATCCTCACTTCTTAGCGCTCCAGTGCTCCTTACGGTACACCTTCACCGCGCTAAGAACGCTCCCCTACCACCAGCACTCAATTCATCTTTAAGTGCTGGTCCGCGACTTCGGTACTGTGCTTGAGCCCCGAGTCATTTTCGGCGCAGGTCTGCTAGACTAGTGAGCTGTTACGCACTCTTTAAAGGATGGCTGCTTCTAAGCCAACCTCCTAGCTGTTTTAGCAAACCCACTTCCTTTTCCACTTAGCACAGATTTGGGGACCTTAGTCGGCGGTCTGGGCTGTTCCCCTCTTGCACGTGAAGCTTATCCCTCACGAACTGACTGCCCGAAGATACCCTATGGTATTCGGAGTTTGGTTGAATTCGGACCCTGGGTCGCAGGGCCTACATCATCCAGTGCTCTACCCCCATAGGTTAACTTCGGACGCTAGCCCTAAAGCTATTTCGGGGAGAACCAGCTATCACCAAGTTCGATTGGCCTTTCACCCCTATCCCCAGGTCATGGAGTAACTTTTCAACGTTAAACCCTTCGGGCCTCCACCCCGTTTTACCGAGGCTTCACCCTGCCCAGGGATAGATCACTTGGATTCGGGTCTACTGATACCAACTAAATCGCCCATTTAGGACTCGCTTTCGCTACGGCTCCGTCCGATTTTAACCGGACTTAACCTCGCTGGTACCAGTAACTCGCTGGATCATTCTTCAACAGGCACGCCGTCGCGCATTCCCCCCGACGTAACGTCGGGAGAGCATAGCGCTTCGACAGCTTGTAGATGTACGGTTTCAGGTTCTATTTCACTCCCCTAACCGGGGTTCTTTTCGCCTTTCCCTCACGGTACTAGTTCGCTATCGGTCACCAGAGAGTATTTAGCCTTGGAGGGTGGTCCCCCCAGATTCCCACGAGATTTCACGTGACTCGTGGTACTCAGGAACAGCTCGAAGTTTCATTTCGTTTTCGCCTACAGGGCTATCACCTTCTACGGCTCCCCTTTCCAGGGAAATTCGGCTAACGAAATGAAATCTTCTGGCTTTGAACCAGAGCTGCCCTACAACCCCCCGACAGCAAGCCGTCGGGGTTTAGGCTGTTCCGCTTTCGCTCGCCACTACTTACGGAATCTCATTTGATTTCTTTTCCTCCGGGTACTAAGATGTTTCAGTTCCCCGGGTTGTCCTCTTAAAGCTATCCCCCCAGCTTACGCTAGGGTCTTTGCTTTAAGATTTTCCGACTTATCGTCGGAAAAGGTTTCCCCATTCGGAGATCTCGGGATCACAGGATGTTTGCTCCTCCCCCGAGCTTATCGCAGCTTACCACGTCCTTCATCGACTTCTGGTGCCAAGGCATCCACCGTACACCCTTAAATCCCTGGCCTTATTCTACGATTCTACATCCTTAATTCATACATATGTGCATTGAAGACGCTTTTTGATGTAAGAGAACAAATATTTTAGAAACAAGAAAATCTTTTTTACCTTTTATCTACTTATTATCGTATGGAGCAGACCGGGTTCGAACCGGCGACCTCCCCGTTGCAAACGGGGCGCTCTCCCAGCTGAGCTACTGCCCCTCCAATGGGCCCAGGTGGAGTCGAACCACCGACCTTACCCTTATCAGGGGTACGCTCTAACCAACTGAGCTATGAGCCCCTCTTGTCCTTAATGGACAAAAGAGCGGGACATTTGTGTGCAAACAGCCACCCTCTAAGAGCACTGCGCTCAAAGAATGGGACCGACCTATAACTTCCTCCTTTTAAGAAGGAAATTATTTAAAGGAGGTGATCCAGCCGCACGTTCTCGTACGGCTACCTTGTTACGACTTCACCCCAATCACCAGTCACAACTTGGAACCCTGACGACCAGGGTGCTTCTGTTGCAACTGGCTTTCGTGGTGTGACGGGCGGTGTGTACAAGGCCTGGGAACGTATTCACCGCGCCGGTGCTGATGCGCGATTACTAGCGATTCCGCCTTCATGTAGGCGAGTTGCAGCCTACAATCTGAACTGAGGCGTAGTTTAAGGGATTTGCTCCGGGTCGCCCCATTGCTTCCCGCTGTCTACGCCATTGTATCACGTGTGTAGCCCTGGACATAAAGGCCATGATGATTTGACGTCGTCCCCTCCTTCCTCCGACTTGTCGCCGGCAGTCCCCTAAGAGTGCTCCCCGATCGCTCGGGGGTGGCAACATAGGGCGGGGGTTGCGCTCGTTGCGGGACTTAACCCAACATCTCACGACACGAGCTGACGACAACCATGCAGCACCTCGACTGGGTCCCTCATCGGGTCCTCCGATGTTTCCATCGGAGTACAACACCAGCCGTTCGAGCCCAGGTAAGGTTCTTCGTGTAGCGTCGAATTAAACCACATGATCCACCGCTTGTGCAGGCCCCCGTCAATTCCTTTGAGTTTTAACCTTGCGGCCGTACTCCCCAGGCGGTAGACTTAACGCGTTAGCTGCGGCACGGAAGGGGTCGATACCTCCCACGCCTAGTCTACATCGTTTACGGCTAGGACTACCAGGGTATCTAATCCTGTTTGCTCCCCTAGCTTTCGCGTCTCAGCGTCAGTATAGGCCCAGGAACCCGCTTTCGCCTTCGGCGTTCCTCCCGATATCTACGCATTTCACCGCTACACCGGGAATTCCGGTTCCCCCTGCCTCACTCTAGAGTTTCAGTATCCATCGACCCTTCCCCGTTGGGCGGGGAGCTTTCACGATGGACTTAAAACTCCGCCTACACGCGCTTTACGCCTAGTAAATCCGAGTAACGCTTGCACCCTACGTATTACCGCGGCTGCTGGCACGTAGTTAGCCGGTGCTTATTCGCAGGGTACCGTCAGAATTCGTCCCCTGCAAAAGGAGTTTACAATCCGAAGACCTTCATCCTCCACGCGGCGTCGCTGGATCAGGCTTTCGCCCATTGTCCAATATTCCCCACTGCTGCCTCCCGTAGGAGTGGGGCCCGTGTCTCAGTGCCCCTGTGGCTGGCCGTCCTTTCAGACCAGCTACCCGTCATAGCCTTGGTGAGCCGTTACCTCACCAACTAGCTGATAGGCCGCAAGCCCCTCCCTAAGCGACTTGCGTCTTTCATCCCGGAGAGATGCCTCTCCGTGATTATATGGGATATTAGCCCCGATTTCTCGGGGTTATCCCCCTCTTAGGGGCAGGTTGCTTACGTGTTACTCACCCGTTTGCCGCTATCTCACGAAACGACATGTGAGACCGCTCGACTTGCATGTGTTAGGCACGCCGCCAGCGTTCACTCTGAGCCAGGATCAAACTCTCCAATTCAAATAAAACAAGGTTAAAAACCCATTCTTCCTTCCTTTAAGGAAGTTAGAGGGTGCCTGTTTGCACACACTTTTAAAATTTCAGAGAACCAAACACACCTGTTTTTACAACAGGTCCAAACAACAACTAAATCTAAATAAAATTTTATCAGTTTTAAAAACTTATGTCAAGATCCACACTGATCTAAACTGTTTTGTTATAAAAAGAGAACTTTTAATTAAAATAAATTTTATCAAAAAATCACATCAGTTGTCAAGTTGAACCAGCGTTCGAAGGCATTTTTGGGGATTTGGGACTTTGGGTTTTTTGGGGGTTTTAGGGGGGTGCCCATCGAACGCTGGCTTAAAAATTTATTTAAAAGAACTTAATTTACCTCTTCCCCACTAAAATAATATTCTATCATAAAAATTGACTTATGTCAAGTTTTAATTACACTCTCCAATTAACTGCTTTCTTATATTAACAGGAACTGAACTCTTAAATTTCTCACAGTTTTGTTTCGCTTGCCGAAATTCATTTATAGCATCCAAAAAACGTTGATCTGCATTATAAAATACTTTTTGCTCTTTTTCACAACTCGAAGGTAAATATCTACGCCAACTATTTAAACATTTTTGATAGGTCTCATATGCTATATTTTTCTCGCTTTCAAGTGATTTCATCTTACTTCTTAATTCCTTTATATTATCTATATAAACATTTAATAATGATTGATACTTCATAACTTGTTGTGAATTTGACTGAGGCGAAGCAGGATGCGACGGATGTGAAGAAGGATGTGATGTGCTTGGTGGATTTGGCTTTGGTTTAACCTGCGTATTAGTAACTGCAGTTTGATGTGAAGTTACATTTGAACTTGCACCTGAAGTTGCATTTGCTCCCACTGTTACATTTATGGTAATTGACGGCTGATTGCTGGTAGATGGTGATGGATTTGGAGAAGAAGAAGGTTGTTGAGTTGGTGCTGGAGAGGTATTTTGCAATTGTGAAAGTAAAGGTTCAAGTTCTTTCTTAATCTTAGTATTTAGTTCCGTTTTGTTTGCTCCAAGCGATGTTTTAAATCCATCTATTCCATCAAGTATTTTTGAAACAAGTTTTTTTGACTCTTCAACATCCATATCAACATTCATTGCTCTTACAAGTGAAATTACAAAACTGTTTTCAATAGGAAGATTTTCAAAAGATCTCGGATATTCCCCTGATGCAAGTTTTGCACTTGGTTTAACTTCATTAAATCTCTTCATCTCGTTTTCAATATTTATCTTATCGTTTATATTACCCGCCCATGCCTGTTCTTTATCAGCACTTCTCCATCCAAGAAACCTATCGATCATTGATACATCTGAAGAAGGAGACATTCTCAATGTTGGAGTTTCATTTTTGACTAAGATTCCACCCTTTGCCGGTAATTTAGGTGGTAAAACATTGTTTGCATTATGTCCTGTTAATTGATTGAAAACCTCTTTTAGTGTATTTATACTTGCTTCATCAACAGCATTATCACTCACAGAATCTATTTTTGCTAAAAAGGAATTCAAATCTCCACTCACCTGAGATACCTCAGATAAAACATTTTTATTTGAATCTTTTGCAACTCTGATTTGAGAAACATACCATGTATATGCAGATAGATGGGAGGTAAGTCTCTGTTCAAATTTAACCAAATACTCATCCCTCAGGGTTTCAGAATCCTTTTTTATCTTCTCAACCCTCGCTTTAGCCTCCTTAAGTTTTTCAAGAATATCACTTCCACCAAGTGTCTCGGCTCCAACATTTGCTTCAAATTTAGGTTTTATTTTCCCCAAGTTATACTCGTTAATCGCCTTATCAAGAGTATTTGAAAAGTTGTTTATTTCCTGAATAAATTCATTATATTCCTTCTTTACACCTTCAAGTTCTTTTTCAACACTATCAAGAGATAACTTGTATTCACTTACAGTTTTAAAATTCTTTGAGTCTATCTTTGATATATTAAAGTTTGCGATTTTCTGTGCTATACCACCAGCATCAATCAGACTTTTTGCAACAGCACCGGAGTTCTGCTTGAGGTCACCCACAGTTGTCGCAAGTTCTCCTTTATTGGCGGATTCTATTGCTTTCTTGAGCAAAGCATCATAATTTTTAAGTTCTAAATCAATCTCACCAGAAGCTGAGGTAGAACCTCCTCCACCACTTGGTGATGCTGTAGATGAATTTGACTGACCACCTGAAGTTCCAGAACCTGAAGAACCACCACCGCACTCAGGATAAGGTTCTGTGGTCAAAAGTCCACAAGGACAGTCACTAATTGAGACAGGTGGAATAATTTGTATATTACCATTATTATCCTTATTTATAGTAAGGGGTATTTTTTTGGTAGCTGTTATCCAGCAATACTTCTGTGCAGGAGGTGGTGAGGGTGGTTGAGGATTTAACATTGACTTTGTTGTATTTGCAACTTTCTCACCAATAGGTCCAAATATACCTTTGCCTATTATATTATCAACAGCGGATTGAATAATGCTTTTTGGTAGATCATATTTTAACCAGTTCTTAAATTCATTTGCTTTTCTTGCATTCTCACAGGCAAGCTGTGCCTCAATAGAACCACGACAGGGATCACCTGGAGAAAAAGAGAAAGAACCTCTTAAACTTGAGCCCGAAGGATTAGTATTTCTTCCTCTATCCTGCAAAGCACCAAATCCTTCACTTGCACTCGGATTTAAAGAAGAAGATGCAGCTTTTTCAAGAGATTCCTTTGCATCCGCTCCTGAAAAATAACCGGCAGCTTTATCAGCAGCGGTTCTTAGTTTCTCAAATGCACCTTTATTTACAGAATTTGATTCTGATGCAACACCTTTATAACCTGGAATACTCTGAGCACCTATGAGCGATTTTTTCTGTGTCTGGGTAGATGCAGATTTTGCTTCTTTCATTATGCTACCAGAGGAAAGTGTAGAAAATGTTCTTGATCCTTCACCTCCACTAAAAAATGAAGATGCTCCTCTTAATGTTGCAGACATTCTTGGAGGAATAAAAGGCGCAGGAGAGGATTTTGTGGCCTCACTAAATGATTTTTTTGCTATATCTGCAACAGAATCCCTTTTGGTCTCAGTCTGCAGCAGTGGAGGTAATTGAGAAGGTTCTTCTTTCTTAGGACCAAGTATCAAAGAAGATGGATCCCTTGCTGTTAGAGGTGCTATAACTTCCTCCATTCCCTCAGGAGAGCCAGCACTTAAAGCATTAACACCAGGCTCATAAAGCGCACCAGTACCCGGAGTTTTCCTATCACCAAAACCGGCAGTTAGAGCATTTTGAGGTTGAGGCTTTGAAAGAAAGTATTCAGTGACAGGTGCTAAAATCAGAATAGAAATACCGATTAGCATCAAAACGATGTCTTTCTTGGATACATCTTTCAACCTTTGAGAAAATGAAACCTTATTAGGTTTTATTTTCGTAAAACTCAATCCCTTTTTCTTTACATCCTTAGAAGAAAAAGGAATATTTAAATTATTTTTCTCTTCCTTTTTCTCATTATCAAAATTTGTATTCATAACTACCTCCACTTTTTATATAGTTTAACATAAAATCACTTCTTTTAAAAGAGTCTTTTTTCCCTTTTTTCTATTAGGACCATTGGTCCTTAGAGAACTAAAAATGCCCGGGTCTAAAGATCTACGCTTTAGAAATTACCCGGGCATTTTTAAAAATCACATATTATATTTTACCATCTCTTACATCTTTTTGAATTTCTTCAGTTGTCTTTATTGCAGTTGACGATTTTTCATTTCCCAACAGACCAGCTGAAACTAAAAATGAACCACCTGGGAGGATGGCGGCAAGCAACGCCATTAATGGATTCATCCCGCTAAGCATTCCTCCAATTGCTGCACCAATTGTTGCTCCAATTCCAATAACAACCAATGAGAAACCAAACAATAGACCAGCAAGTAATGCCCCTATTATAGCCCCTATTATCATTCCAATCAAACCACCAAAACCTTTTTTACACTTACAACATTTCATATATAATTTCCCATAAGTGCCATAACAATCGATTTGTTGAGGGGCAGAATTTTGACAATCAACTGCAAGTTGTGAAAGATGAGAATTTATTTTTCTACATCTATCAATTACCTGATCGACAACACTATTCCATCTCTTAACAGCGCTACATTTACAGCATGTTTTAGGAGGTTTGTTGTGCTTTAATAAATCATCTATTTCTTTTTGTAACTCAGAAACAGCAGTTCCATGTATAGCTTCTGAATCACTACATTTCTTTGCAAGTTTTTCCCATTCCTCTAATGAACTTATCATATCTCCAACATATGCAGTATCTGGTAAAGTTGTAGAAGGTTCATTATTTGTAGTAATAAGATCAGCATTTATTTTATTCCCATCATAAGTAGCACCTGTATATGCTGCCTGATATTCATAAGCAGGATTTTGTTTATATGCCATTGATGTTGTTGCAAGTGTCTCTCCCATTTGAAAAAGTGCTCTTCTACTTCCACTTGTATTTACATCAACTACTGCTCCTTTTTTTGTGTATCCAACATTTTTCCATCCATATGCTGTCAAACTCCCCATCTTAGAAACCTTAACCTTACCCTTCTTACTCAGGGATAGATTGGAAACATCTGGAATATTTCCTTTTATATTATCCAGCGCATTTGACCCAATACTTCCTTTTCCTTTATAGTTGACTCCAAAATTATTTTTAGAACCTTGAAAAGTATCTTTTGCAATAAATGGACCATAGGAACCAAAAGTATTTTTTCCAAAAGCGCTACTCCCGCCAAAACCACTGTTTCCAAACAATCCACCACCAAACCTGCTGCCAAATCCATTGCTAAACAGATCGCTGTTTAATGACAAACCCAAATCTCCACCTTTACCCGAAATTATATCATCAAGGTCAACCTCTCTATCTCCTTCTCCCCCTTCCTTATCTCTACTATACCCAACATCAACATCTCTTTCTCCTTTTTTAGTTTTACCTTCCTTTTTATTAAATATTTCATCATCAACTTTAACAAATTGAAGACCTCCCCTCTCTCCTCTGTTTTCCTCTCCAAGACCAATTTTATTCCAGAGATTATAATCCCGGGTCTCCTGTTTTAATCTATCAAATGTTGCTTTTATTATATCGGTTGAATACTTTGGATTTATTGAGGCAATAACACTTTCAAGCCCAAAAAGTTTCACCAAATATCTCACAGCAGAAATCCCAAAAAATCTTTCAATCATATCAGAAGTAGCGACAAAAGGGAGAGAAAAGAGAATAACTATAACAAGTAAAGCAATATACTTAGACCTTCCTCTAAATAACAAAAGAAGCAATCCAAGAATACTTTTACGTTTATGCTTTTCTATAAATTTACTTCCCATAAAGCCCCCTCTAAAAACCTTAACCTAAAATTTTTGAGGAGGAAATACTTGATGTATGTGTAGTAGTTGATGTCTCAACCTTCTGTTCGTTCATCTGCTTTTTAATAGAATCCTCCATCGCAGGACCACTAGCCATTGCTGCAAGCATTCCCATTATACCTGCCGCCGCAGCAAGAATCTTTGCTAACATTTCTGCCCAACTTATCCAAACCCCTGCTATCGCTGCTATTGCCGATGCAATAGCAATACCTCCACCAATTATATATATCATTCCAAGCTTATTCTGCCCAAATTGGTTCATCAATTGCATACCTATCATTATCACCATAACACCAAGTGCCACAGCTGCTAAAGCAAGACCAATAGCCACTATCAAACCCCACGGCTTGATCTTAGCTAACATGGAAGCAATACCTGCAAGCAAAGCAGAAAGCATCAAAAACATCATCGCCTTCTGTATTAAACCTGCCCAGGGCGTATCAAATTTATATCCAGGGACATTTGGAACATCAGTATTGGGATTTATACCTTCTGTTGTATCACCTATATTATCTAGAGATGAAGGTGTCTGAACTACTCCGCTTCCGCCATCACTTATTCCACTTCCACCACTAGGAACACCAACATCTCCTGCTCCACCGGTACCACCCTCCCATGCTTTATCAAGATTTGACCTTGCAATATCAGCCCTGCTATAGTTTGGAGCAAGTTGCATTGTTTTGATTGCTTTTGCCTGATCAAAAGCCCTTTTAGCACCTTTTATTGACTGGAATTTGGGTCCTTGAGCAATAACAGGCCTTTTTTGTGATCTTATGGATGAAAGTTTTCCTCCAGTTGCAGATTTAATCGCTCCTAAGAGGTCATTTTTAGCAAAACCACTTCCAACATTAGGACCAAACTTACCCATATGGTTACCAAAACCTCCAAGAGCGCTGAACTTATTTGAGCCACTACCTATATCGCTTGTCAATCCAAACTTCATATCCGTCTGAAGGCGTGGTTTATTTTCAAAACCAAGATTAGCGGTAAGCGATTTAAGGTTTGCCTGTTTATCAATAGAATTATTATTCTCATCATTTGCATTTTCCTCTTTTTTATTTTTATTTAACTCATCCTCATCAAGACTTATCGCACCTTTGTTTGCCTCCTTAAACATATCAAGAGATGATGCACCACTCTGTTCTTTTAAAATCCTTGGAACATAGGAATCTATCTTTCCCATAGAAGAATATCCAGCAGCATCAGAAGAATTATTCAAACTCCTGTAATATAGCGTCATTCCAACTGCAAGACCAACAAGTGCAAGTGTAACAATTGCTCCCTTGCCACCTAAAAACGAAAATAATCCTCCAGCTCCTCTCCCACCTGCACTAAAAAGCCCTCCGCGACCAAATAGACCACCACCACGACCAAATATGCCACGACTGCCTGCCCCTCTAATTCCTGCTAAATTTATATCCCTTGCCCCTTCAGAGAGATTTCCCATCCCTTTAGGGGAAAATCCAAGTTTTTCTCTAAGCCATCCAAGAAAACCTTTTTTCTTTTCCTCTTTCTTTTTTCTTCTAAGGTCTTCAAATTCGTTCATAACCCCTCCTCAATAAAAAACATATTTAACTCCAATTAATGCGATCATCTAAAATGAGTTTACCTCCCCGACTGTGTTTCATTCTGAGGTGCCGGCTGGGATCCTTGTTGAGTCCCGCCCGGAGTTCCAGGTGTTGAGCCCTGTGTTGGAGCAGATTGCTGAGGCACGTTTGTGGTTCCAGATACTGTGCCCTGGGGTGCCGGAGCAGGTTGTTGCTTCGCAAACTCATACACCGCTTTACCATCTGCCGGCAAAGGCTTTCCGTTTAAGTTCTTTAACCCAGCCTCATATGTTTTAGGATCAGCTTTATAAGCTTCGAAATGACTTACTTGGTTTTTAGGAGGCCAATTTTTAAAAGCTTCCCGCTGCTCTACACTCATCTTTTCCAACATCTTATCATAGTCCTTAGCTGCTTGTTTTGCTTTATCAAGTCCCTCATTTATACCACTAAGTGCTTTATATGCCTGATATATCAATGCACCACCAACAAGACCATACATAATACCCATCAACTTCTGACCATATGTAATTGCAAGATTCACACCTATTCCAATAACAATAGCTGCAGCAGCTATAGCCAGATAGCAGAATATCTTTGCAGCATTGAAAAGAGATGTTGCTAATGGAAGATTAGCCAGAGCCGGAGGTGCAAGCAATGCTTTTGCTTTATTAGCTAAAAGTGATGCTATTAGTATAAATGCGGCAGATGCAAGCATTGCATAAAGAGCATAATCAGTGAGTTTTTTCCATGGAGTATCATCCTTCTTTTGGGGAGTTGGTGGAGTATACTCAGATTGATTTAAACTCGGGTCATTTGCTTTTAACTTACTTCCCTGGCTTAATCCCGCCCCACCAAGTCCAGTTCCACCTATAGGTGTTGCGATATCTCCACTTCCTGCTGTTTCCCCAGAAAATGCCTGTTCTGCAGTTGTTCTTGCACCCGCATCAGAAACACTAAAGGGTGCTTGTTTACCAACATTTGCTGCGTACTTTGCCTGACCATATGCTCCTTTCTTATTGATATTTGGAACTGTATATTTTGGAGATGTGACAACCCTTGCAGTAAGAGGTCTATTCATTTTTGAAGTTGTCCCACCAGCACTTACATTTGCATTTCTTGAAATCGGTGAAAAAGGTCTTCCTATTCCACCCCACAAGCCCCCCGATGTCTGCAATCTGTTACCTACAGAACTACCACTTTGACCTCCTGCACCTTTATTATCAAAGCCCAGAGTTGCATTAAGTTTATTTGCAGTAGTCTCTCCACCTTGAGAAATTTCTCCCGAAGAACCACCCTTATTATCCACTACTCCAGATGAAGCGGTTTCATTATTATTAGAATTTTCATCTGCGTTTTTTTGCACAAGTTCTTTTTGTGCTGCTTCCTTAAACATATCAAGCGATGATGAAGCAGATGCACTAGCATCAGAAGCAAACTCCCTAGCCCTTTCCGCATTTGCTTGTTTTTGAACATCTTCATAATAAGCATCTGAAAAAAGTCCAGGTGTATAAACTTTTGATGATGAAGGACCTATATAATTGTAGATCACTCCTATACCTGCAGCAATAGTAGCAGCACCTAAAACCAAACCGACAACTCCTGCTTTTGAAGATACAATAGAAGCCCATAGTCCCTTACCAGCAGCGCCACCAAATTTAGATGCTGCACTGCCCACACTTCCCATTGAAGACACTCCTCTTCCTCCCCCAAATATCCTGGATAGAAAGGGTATAAACCCTTTTTTCTTTTCCTCGGGTTTATTGTTAAGAGTATTCATAAATCCTCCTTTTTTAAAATCTTTACTTAGGTTTCTGACTATAACACTCAGGACATATATTCATCGCCATCATCTGTCCTACAACACCAAATACTTGCCCCACAGTTGCCTGAATAATCACTTGAAGAAGCATCTTTTTAATCTCCTCCTCCATTTTCTTGCTTTCATCCTCATCTTTCTCAGGTTTAGGTAAATTAATCTTTTTATGGCTTATAGATGGATCATTTCTCTTGAAATCCATCTCTGCTTTTGAAAGTTCAAGACCACTTGCGCTAGCCTCTTTTTCTTCTTTGGAGTTCAGATACGAAGTATCTACCTGGTTGGGTTTTTCAAAAGCCGAGGTAGCACTGCCTCTTGACTGCTCAGCATCTTTAGCATCCTTAGCTTTAACACTCTGAGCCTCAACATATTTTAATGCCATAAAAGCTACATTTCTGTCATCAGAACTCCTCTTAAATTTATTATCATCAATTCCAACAAGATCCGCCTTTGCAACGTCCTGTCCGAAAAATTTATTATGTGTTGTGCCAACAGTCATACTACCGGAATTCCCACCTGCAAGCGATGGGAGTTTGTTAAGTTTTGATTTCACAAAACCATCACTCTTAGATGGATTTGGAGAAGGAGGATTAGGTAGAGCATCTGCCAAGCCACCTTGAGCTTTATTAGCATCTTTACTTTCCTCATAAATACTCTCGCTTTCCGGCATCTTGAAAAGTGAAGAGGCCTCAAGATCCAGTTTGGTTGCAGGATTATCTATAAGTTCTCCCGTCAAAGGAGCACCAGGTGCATCAATACCTGCTGAATCCATCAAAGAAAGGTCAGCGGATTTTTTTGTCATCCCATATGGATTTGAGACTGAACTATCCCAAACAGATTTATTTGTAAGAGGTAGTGTAATCCAGAGTATCAAAATTATTATGGAGATTATACCAGCAATAATATATTGCGTTTTTTTCTTTTTATCGCTAACTGGTATCAGTTTCATCTCATTACTCCAAAAAAACTAATTTGCTTCTCCTAAAACATTTTGTTTAGGTAGAAGCCTATTTATGTTATAGCAGAAAAATCTTGACTTGTCAAGTCCTTATCTCTAAATCAGGAATCTAACAAACCATGTTCTCTTAAAAATTTTCTGATTTTTGTTTTTGCACGCTGTGATTTTACAAAATTAAGCCAGTCCTTATTGGGTGTCGCATTCTTTTTTGTCATTATCTCACAAACATCCCCACTTTTAAGTTCATAATCAAGCCTGACTATTCTTGAATTTACCTTTGCTCCAACACAGGTATTTCCTATATCGGTATGGATATAATATGCAAAATCAACTGGAGTAGACCCTTTGGGAAGGGATTTAACATCACCCTTAGGAGTAAACACAAATATCTCTTCAACATCAAGTTCGGTTTTAAATATTTCCATAAACTCCCTTGGACTTTCTATATCACTGATCCATTCAAGCCATTGTCTTGCCCAGTTGAGTTTTTCATTTAAATCGCTATCAAACTTATCACCATGTTTATATCTCCAGTGTGCTGCTATACCATACTCAGCCACCCTGTGCATCTCCTCAGTTCTTATCTGAACCTCAATCAAATTCCCATCCTTTGAAACAACAGTTGTATGTAAACTTTGATAGAGGTTAGGTTTGGGCATGGCAATATAATCAGTAAAACTGCCACTTACCGGTTTAAAACTTGAGTGTATTATTCCAAGTATCGCATAACAGTTAAGAACAGTATCTGTAATTATTCTGATACCAAGAAGGTCCTGGATTTCTTCAAAAGGTTTATTATACTTCTGCATCTTTCTAAAAAGTGAATAAAGACTTTTAGTTCTATATACTATCCTTGCCTCTATCGCTGCTTTTGTCAGTAAGTCCTCAACTTCTTTCTTAAAACTTTCAAGGCTTGCTTCGGCACTTCTATACATACTTTCAACCTTTGATTTTAAATCATTATATTCTTGGGGATAAAGATATTTAAAAGAAATATCCTCCAGTTCATTTTTTATATTGAACATCCCAAGTCGATGAGATATAGGAACATATAATGTTAGTGTCTCATAGGCAATTTCCTTTCTCTTATCCTCAGAAAGATATTCAAGCGTTCTCATATTATGAAGTCTATCAGCAAGTTTTATTATTATAACCCTTATATCCTTTGCTGTTGCTATTATCATCTTTCTCCAGTTCTCAGCCGTCTCCTCATCCCGTGATGAGAAATGCAAACTATCAATCTTTGTAACCCCCTCTACAAGATTATATATATCCTGTCCAAACTCCTTTTTTAAAACCTCTCTTGTAATTTTAGTATCCTCAAGAACATCATGCAAAAGACCCGCGCTAATAGTAGTTATATCCATTTTTAAATCAGCAAGTATCATTGCCACTTCCCAAACATGTGAAAAATAAAGGTCCCCACTCGCTCTTTTCTGTTGTCCATGTGCCTCCTTTGCAAAATCGTATGCAAGTTCCACCAGTGTTAAGTCCTTATTGGTATATGACCTTATTTTATCAAGGAGTTTCTCTAATTCCATACTCAGATATTTTGTTTTTTGTAAAGTGTGTAATACTCACCTTCCTTTTTTATAAGTTCATTGTGAGTACCGCTTTCAACTATCTCTCCTTTTCTCAAAACAAAAATTTTATTTGCATTTTTGACAGTGGAAAGTCTATGTGCGGTCATAATAACCGTTTTATTATTCAAGTTTTTCTCTATGGCTTTCTGAACTATTTCTTCGCTTTTTGAATCAAGGTTTGATGTTGCCTCATCAAGCAAAAGAATCTTTGGTTTTCTTATGACAGCCCTTGCAATGGCAAGCCTCTGTCTTTGTCCACCAGAGAGTTTAGATCCCTTTTCACCTATAACTGTATTTAATTTTTCAGGCATATTGTTTATAAAACCCATTGAATCAGATATCTCACATGCATTAATTATATCCTCATCGCTTGCATTTAAGTTCCCAACCTTTATATTATTTAAAACGGTATCGTTGAAAACTATTGTATCCTGAGTTACAACACCAACAAAATTTCTAAACGACTTTATATCTATATCCCTTATATCAATCCCATCTATAAGTATTACACCCTCACAGACATCAAAAAACCTTAAAATCAGATGGATTATGGTTGATTTTCCGCTCCCAGAACCACCAACAAATCCAACAACCTCATTAGGCATAATCTTAAAACTTACATTTTTCAAAACCCAATCACAAGATGTTGGATATCTATAATAAACATTCTTAAACTCTATCATTCCTTTGAGTTCTTTAAGAACTACAGCATTCTTTTTGACAACAACAACATCTTTTTCATTCAAAAGGTTATAAATCCTCTCCCAACTTGCAAGTCCCATCTGAAGTCTTGAGTTCATATTTGAGATATTTTTAAAAGGTGTGTAAGCAGTTATAAATGCTGCAATAAATGAGAAAAATGTTTCACTTGATAACTCTCCTTTTAAAATCCATCTAAACCCCACAAATATCAAAAGATATATAGTCATACTCCCAATAAACTCCATAACAGGACCGGAAAGCGAGGTTGCTCTAAGATACTTCATAATTCTATTGAAATATTCCTGATTTATAAACCTAAATCTTCTAATCACCTCATCATCATAGTTATACGCCTTAACTATAGCATAGGCGCAAAGACTCTCTTCAAACGAGTTAGAAACATCCGCTATAAGATGCTGAGCCTGTCTTGAGTAATTTCTCATCTTCCTTGCAAAAATTCTAAGTGCATAAAGTGAAACAGGGACAAAAACAATAGAAAAAAATGCTAATTTAAAATTGATATAGAAAAGTGTTGCCACAAGAAAAATAACTGTTGAAAGGTCTCTTATACCATAGAGGGGTATGAACTGAACCGTACTTTGAATATTACCAATGTCATTCATAACCCTTGACATAATATCACCTGTTCTGGACCTCCAAAAAAACTCAAGTGGAAGATGATGAATTTTTATAAATATTTCTTCTCTTATTTTCTGAACAACTTTCTGACCTATATAATTCATTAAATAGTTGTTAGAATACTCAGCAAGCATTCTTATAAAAAAAACAATAGGTAGGATGATGAAAAAAAACCTGAGGGTTTCAGTGTTTCTACTTACAAAAACCTCTTTAATAAAAGGACCAACAAGATAAACTATAGCAGCCCTTATAAGTCCTAAGATTATCATCGTAGAGATTGCAAGAATTATTCTTGCCTTATGAACCTTTAAATAAGAGAAAAGTGAGAGATAAAGTTCCTTTTCATACTTAGATAATTTCATAAAATCTCAAAATCAGAAAGTATCTTTGATGCAATTCTTTGAGAAACCCCTTTTTCACCAAGCATTCCTCTGAGTTTAACAAACTCATCTATTATAAGATTATATCTCTCTTTATCTTTAAGGAGGTCAATAACATAATCAGAAATTTTACCAACCTTAAAATCATATTGTATAAATTCCTTTACAACCTCTTTTTTTAAGAGAATATTTACAAGAGAGATATATGGTAGCTTTATTATTGCCTTTGCTATCTCATAGTTTAAAAGTGATGTCCTATAGCCAACAATCATCGGGATATTCATAAGCGCATTTTCAAGTGTTGCTGTTCCTGAGGCAGTAAGTGCGAAATCCATATTCTTTCTGATGGCATAGTCCTCATCCCTTACAAGAACTAGATCCTTAGTTTTTATAAATCTATAATAAAAATCATCATCAAACTCCCTAACGCCAAAGATATATCCTTTTGAGTTTTTAAAAACCGATTTTATATTTTCAAAAACCTTAATAAAGACCTCAATATGGTTTTCTATCTCAGATTTTCTTGAACCTGGAAGAATACCTATCTTATACTCAAAATCAGGACCTCTTTCTATTTTCTTTGCTAAAGGATCTGATAAATCTATTAAATCAAGCAGGGGATGTCCAAAAAAACTAACATTTCCACCTAATTTCTTGTATATCTCAACCTCAAACGGAAAAATTGCAAATATTTCCTTTGCATTTTTTGCCAGGGTATTTGCTCTTTTAGGTCTTGATGCCCATACCTGAGGTGGGATATAATAATAAACCGGAATATCCCTGTGCCTGCACATTCCAAGAACCTGTCTGTTGAAACCAAAAAAATCTACAAGTATCACAAAGATTGGTTTTTTTTCATCAAGAAACTTCCTTACAAGAGAAATCAGCTTAATCCAGAGTTTAATTCCTTTTATACTATCAATAAATCCAAAACTTCCTTTAGAAACTACATCATAAAGAAATCTATCCGATACATCTTTAAGTCTTGCTCCTCCAATGGAATAAACAAAAAGATCCGGTTTCTTTTCTTTCAATGAAAGCACCAATCTTGAGGAATGTAGATCTCCTGAGACATCACCGTTTACAACAAGAATATTTTTACCCAAAGTAATCTTTTGCATTTATTTCCCTATATTATCAATCTTTGAATCTATTATTCCGTAAATAGATTTAAAACCATCAGCAATTTTTTCACCCAGAGTTTTATTCTTTTCTTCCTCAAACCTTGGAAGGTCATATCTTTTCATATTCTCAACTATCTCTATAGCCAGTTTAAGAGCGGTTGTGCTTTTTGTTGCATCGGTTATAGGTTTTTTCGAGTTTTTAATGCAGTCAATAAAATGATAAAGTTCTTCGGTTATTGGGAGTTTCTTTTCAATTTTTGGTGTTAATATCTCTATATCGGAAAGATTCTTCGGATTTAGATTTTTCGGCCTGTATATTTTAACCTTTGAACTTATATAATCAATAGAAATATACTCGCCCTCCTGATATATTCTCATTCTCCTTACTCTTTCAAATGTTATTCTGCTTGCAGTGATATCTGCAACCATACCATTTTTAAACCTTATCCTTGCATTAGATATATCTTCAAAATCTGAAAAAACCCTTGCTCCTATACAATCTATACAATCTATTTCAGAGTTGGCGATACTTAAAAGTATATCAAGGTCATGTATCATTAAATCAAGTGTTACACCTATAGAAGAAACCCTTGGATCATAAGGACCCAATCTTTCCATATTTATGTATAGTGGATTTTTTATGTATTTTTGTGCTTCTACAAAAGCAACATTAAATCTCTCAACATGTCCAACCTGTAGAACCACATTATTTTTAATAGAGGCCTCATTTAGTTTTTTAGCATCCTCTATTGAATTGCATATAGGTTTTTCAATAAATGTATGTATCCCCATACTCATCGCTTTAAGTGCCATAGGGGCATGAAGCTCAGTTGGGGTTGCAATAACAACAGCATCTACTTGTGGCAATAAATCATTGAAATCGCCATATGCAATAGTATTATTATCCCAGGCAAGTGTCTGTGCCCTTAAAAGGTCTATATCAGCAACACCAACAAGTTCAACCTCTTTCATCTTTGCAAGTGTTCTTACATGATAAGTTCCTATCTTTCCTGCACCTATAACACCAAATCTTATTTTATTCATAAAAACCTCTCATAACCTATTTTACAATATTTATTGTAAGGCAATGCTTTAAAATCCCCCTCTTTCCTCCCCCTTTTGTAAAGGGGGACATAGGGGGATTTCTTTTCTCCGACGATAAACGCTACGTTGGAATTACAATTTCATTTTTAATAAAACCCAAGATTTCTTTTTTTATTATTCTCTTTAGATTTTTGGTTGTATCGATTATTGAATATTTTTTTGAAAGTGTAATAAAATAAACATTTTTTATTTTTTTTGGATACTCATTAAAAACTGAAACAAGAATAACCTTTTTTCTGTATTTGTTGGCTATTTTTATTATCTCACCAGGCATTTTTTTAAAAAACGATGTCTTATCAAATTTTCCTTCTCCAGTTATAATCACATCGGAATTTTTAATAAGAAACTCAATATTTTTTTCTTTAATTATAAAATCAGAACCAAATATAATTTTACCACCGAGAAACCCATAAATTCCAGCACCAAGTCCTCCTGCACTAGCCCCACCTTCTATTTTTGATATATCAATACCAGTTTCTTTTTTAAGGCAAATTGTAAGATTTTTAAGCGCTTTTTCTATTATTAAAACCTCATTTTTATCTGCTCCTTTTTGAGGTGCAAAAACCCTTGCAGAACCATTTTTACCAAGAAGTTTATTTCTAACATCAACAACAGCAAAGACCTCTGATACTGGTTTTTTAAAATTACTAAAATCTATTCTTTTTAATTTTAAGAGACCATAAATTGAGTTTTCTATCTCTCTACCATTTTCATCATAAAATCTTATACCAAGTGCCCTTGCCATGCCAAAACCACCATCAGAAGTGCTTGTTCCCCCAAGCCCAATATAAATCCTTTTAAATTTTTTTTCAAAACAATCTTTAAGAACCTCACCAACTCCATAAGAAGTTGCGTAAAGTGGTTTTAGTTCTTTTTCTTTTAAAAGCTTTAAACCACAAATATTTGCTATCTCAATATATGCTTTATCAGAATTAAAAAGATATTTTGTTTTTACTCTTGTTTGATAAAATGGACCACATACCCAAAGTTCTCTCTCCATAAACCCTTCAAAACAATCAAGGAAACCATCACCACCATCACTGACATTAACATAACTTACATCAAATCCTTTTTTTATTAAAAAATCACAAAGACCTTCATTAATCTCTTTTGAGGAATATGTCTTTTTAAAAGAATTAAAAGCAACAAGAATTCTCATACGACAATCCAGTTGCCCCTAATATTAGATTTTTTGTAGGACAATACTTTAGCATTGCTTTTCAAATCCCCCTTTCTCTTCCTCCTTTTGTAAAGGGGGACATAGGGGGATTTTTTTGTAGGGCAGGGCTTTAGTATTCTTTATGCAAACCTAAAGGTTTGCCCTACCTCTCACCTTCTCATTTCTCACCACCTGCTTACCTTTTATTTTAGTATTCCCAAATTATATCTGCAAGGTCCTTGATTTCTTTTATATTCTTTATCTCTTCTTTTGAGATAGTGTAAACACTTAGATTTTTAACTTTTATTCTTTTCTTAACAGACCAAGGAATTGCTGCATTATACATTATATGACCATTTCCAGCAATAACTATAAAAGTATAATTAGGATTTTCTCCAAGAAAATCAGAAACCTTCTCTCCCATACTCTCATTCCATACAGCCATTGAGAGTTTATAATTATCAAAACTCATAATCTTATTCATTGGATTTTCACCATGTCCATAAAATGTTTTTTTAAGATATTCGTTATAATCTTTATCTTTAACAATATTAATTTCTCTTGCAATAAGTTTTTTTTCATTATCATCAAGCACACTAAATCCACCTCTTGCAACCTTTGAGACAATTTTTCTTGGAACATTTAATGCAATTGCTTTTAATTTTTTTTCTCTTATAAAATCAAAGATTGGTTTATAGAAATTAAAATCAAACCCCCACTCTTTCTCCCAGTTTACTTGTTTTAAAAATTCTTCTTCTGAGATCTCTAAGTTTATGTATTTATCAAGAATATCTTGAAGTGTTCTATTTAACATCTCAAATCCAACACATATTTTTGAGTTTTTAATCTCATAAGTTTTTTTAAGAACATCTAATTGTATCTCATGTGAACCCTTGCTTGTATGCTCTTCCCCTACATAAATAACATCTGCTTTTTTGATAAGTTTTTTTAGTTTTTCTTCATCAATTCGTTTTCCTTTGTAATAATAATTAGCATTCATCTGAGAATTTAAAATTAAACCTAAAAACAATAAAAAAATCTTCATAAAAATATTTTATAAAATTTGATTGGTCTTTTTTTTAATTTGTTATAATTCTTTTATATGAAACTTATAAAATATGATTTTGTAAGATGTAAAATCTTACCTTTTTTTGCATACTGGTTAATAAAAATTATTTCATCTACACTTAGAATTAAATACATAAATAGAGAAATTTTTGAAAAAAATATATCAGGCGATAAAAAAGTTCTTCTTGCATTTTGGCATCAGAGACAGTTTTCTCTTGTAAATTCTCATAAAGATTTTAAGATATGTTTAATTACAAGTTTATCAAAAGATGGTGATATACAAACAGCAATAATGCAAAAATTTGGTTATAAATGTGTAAGGGGTTCAAGTTCAAAAGGTGGTGTTAGCGCTTTAAAAGCCGCGATAAGAGAGGTCCTTGGTGGGTATAATATGGCAATTGCTGTTGATGGACCAAGAGGACCAATTTATGAGGTAAAAGATGGAATACTTTTTATTGCAAAAGTTTGTAATTCAATTATAATACCAGTAACCTCATCTGTAAGAAAAGCAATTGTTTTTAGGAAAGCATGGGATAGATATATTCTTCCGCTACCTTTTAGTAGTGTTGTAATTGTTTATGGAAATCCAATAAAGATTAATAAAGATGATGATATTGAAAAAAAAAGATACGAACTAAAAATGGAACTTGATAGAATAACAAAGATTGCTGATAACAAAGCAAATTTTTATGATAAAATAGTATAAAGGTAAAAGGGAGGAGTTATGGGTAAAGATGAAAAGAAACAAGCACTTGAGGCTGCTTTAAGTCAGATAGAAAAAGCGTTTGGCAAAAAAGCAATAATGAGGCTTGGTGAGAAGGTTGTTGAGACAAAAGTAAATGTCATTCCAACAGGAATACTACCGCTTGATTTTGCATTGGGCGTTGGTGGAATTCCAAGAGGAAGAATTATAGAGATATTTGGACCTGAGGCAGGTGGAAAAACTACTTTAACACTCCATATAATTTCACAGGTTCAGAAAGATGGTGGTGTTGCAGCATTTATAGATGCGGAGCATGCACTTGATCCGCTTTATGCTAAAAAAATTGGTGTTGATATAGATAATCTTTTAATATCACAACCCGACTCTGGTGAGGAAGCACTTGATATATGTGAAAAATTAGTTAGATCTGGTGCTGTAGACCTTATAGTTATTGATTCAGTTGCAGCTCTTGTGCCAAAAGCAGAGATTGAAGGTGAGATGGGAGATCAGCATGTTGGGCTTCAAGCAAGATTGATGTCTCAAGCACTTAGAAAACTTACAGCAATTGCATCAAATACAAAAACAGCAATAATTTTTATCAATCAGATAAGACAAAAGATTGGTGTTATGTTTGGAAATCCAGAGACGACACCTGGTGGCCTTGCTTTGAAATTTTATTCATCAGTTAGACTTGATATAAGAAAGACAGAGAATATAAAACAAGGTGAGATGGTTATTGGTTCAAAGATAAAAGTAAAAGTTGTTAAAAATAAGGTTGCTCCACCATATAGAATGGCTGAGTTTGAGATGATAAATGGAGAAGGTGTTTCAAGAGAAGGGTCTCTTCTTGAC
>Ga0272449_1000699_pt1 | contig 38265 bp, 38 predicted proteins | sample YNPCB0241_FD_198679 | JGI IMG/M metagenome (GOLD analysis project Ga0272449, IMG submission 198679) | Hot spring sediment microbial communities from Yellowstone National Park, WY, United States - YNP-CB-024-1 | ecosystem: Environmental > Aquatic > Thermal springs > Hot (42-90C) > Sediment...
CCTCTTAAATCCTTTTCAATAATTTCTGCTATTTTTTTTCCGCTCATAAGCATCCCACCAAAAATGGGACCCATTCTTGGAAGCCCAAAAACTTCACAAACTGCTATTCCTGTAACATAAAGCCCCTCTGCCACCTTTCCAGTATAATCAACTACCAATTTTTCAGAAACCTCACTCCAATTAGATTTTTCCCCTTTTATAATTATATTTAATTCAGGGTTTTTCTCTGCTGCAATTTGAACAATCTCAGCTCCATGTCCTGAAGCATCAATAAGTGCCTTTGATTGAGTATAGAGGGGATCTACGTGAAGCCCAGAAATTTCAACTGCTGTCCATCTCCATAAAACTCCTGTAACTCTTGGAGGATTATCCCTTACTATAACATCTTCTACATGAACTCCCAGAATTATTTTAGCCCCTGCATCAAGTGCTCCAACTGCAAGTTTTGCTATAAGTTCTGCAGGATCAATGGTATAAAGATTTTTTTCAGCTTCTTTATATTTTATTTTAAAATCTTTTAGAATAGGAAGAGCCTCTTCTTGAACAACTATTTTTGGAATCATATTTCCTCCGCCTCCTATACCGCCACCAAAGGAAAGCCTTTTTTCATAAACAAGAACTTTAAATCCCTTATCTGCTAAATATTTAGCTGAAGTTAAACCAGATGGACCTGCACCTACAATAAGCACATCTACATCACTATACTCATAAAGATCTTCCATCCCGAACTTAACTATAGCCCTTTGAATTTTTAATTCCATTTGCCCCTCCTCCGATAAAATATTTAAATGAAAATTTTTACACAAATTTTATATAAATTAATATTCAGTGAAAAAAGTAACTTTGTTATTTTCTGAATTTTATTATAATAACTTTAAAAAAGAAGGGATTTGAAATGGAAAAAAAACCTATAGGTCAGCTTCTTAAAGAAAAGGGATTTATTAGTGAAGATTATATTCAATTTGCTTTACTTGAGCAAAAAGCAACAGGAGAAAAACTTGGAGAGGTTTTAATAAGGACAGGTCTGGCAACAGATTTAGAAATTGCTATGGTTCTTGCTGAACAAAGTGGTTTGCCTTTTCTTGACCTTTCTGAAATTTCACCTTCTCAAGAAGCTTTAAATAAAATTCCTCCTTCTTTTGCAAGAAAATATGAAGTTTTGCCTATAAGAATTAATCCTGATAGGACTCTTGAAGTAGCTATTTCAGATCCCTTTAATTTTCAACTAATTGAAGCTGCTTCAAGGGTTTCAGGATTAAAAGTAGCCCCTCTTATATCCTCATCTTCGCAAATTAAAAAAACTATAGAAAAATTTTATTATTTCTTAGAAAATCCTGTTGAAGCACAAATTTCAACTATTATTGAAAAACTAAAAATTAATCCCCAGGCGGACTTTGATGCTGAAGGTCTTTTGGAAAAACTTTTAATCTTAGCCATTATAAAAAGAGCTACAGATTTACATATCACTCCCACTGAAAAGAGTGTTCAAATTCATTTAAGAATAGATGGAGTGCTTGAGCCTTTAGTAGTTTTTCCCAGAGCTGTATATGGAAAGTTGGTAAATGTGGTAAAAATAAAAGGACAGATGGATATAGCTGAAACAAGGCTTCCTCAGGATGGAAGAATGCAATTTTCCTTCTTAGGAGAATCTTTTGATTTGAGAATTTCAAGCATAAGAACACCCTTTGGAGAAAATTTAGTCTTAAGATTTCTCCCCTTAGGTGCTTATGCACAACACCTTTTTTATTTGGGTTTTTCTAATGAACAGATTGAGCTTATTCGTCAAATTATGGGTTCTCCCTATGGAATGTTTTTAGTTACTGGACCAACTGGTTCTGGTAAAACAACCACTTTATTTGCCTGCCTCAGAATTCTTAATCTCCTTGAAAAAAATGTTCTCACTGCAGAGGATCCTATTGAATATAGTTTACCTTTAGTAAGACAAACACAGGTGCATGAAGAAATTGGTTATACCTTTGCAAGAGCTATAAGGCATTTTTTACGTCAAGACCCTGATGTAATCATGGTTGGCGAAATAAGAGATGAAGAAACAGCTCAAATGGCAGTAAGAGCATCTCTTACCGGGCATCTTTTTCTCTCTACCGTTCATACCAATGACGCACTTTCCACTATTTTTAGATTAAGAGATCTTGGAATTTCTCCAGATATGCTTTCTTCTACCCTGATAGGACTTTTAGCACAAAGGCTAATAAGGAAAATCTGTCCCTATTGTAAAGAAGAATATAAACCTGATCTTAAATTTTTAAAATATTATGGATTTCCTGAAGATTATGTCTATTATAGAGGGAGAGGATGTGAATCTTGTAGATTTAAAGGCTATCTTGGAAGAACAGTAATCACAGAAATTTTTTATATAGATGAAGATTTTATCAAACTTCTTTCTAAGGATACAACCTTACCAGAATTTTTAGAACTTGCTAAATCAAAAAATATTAAATTTTTAAAAGATGATGCCAAAAGAAAAGTTTTAGAAGGAATAACAACTGTGGAAGAGATAAAAAGAGTGATTGGGTAATGCCTGTTTACAAATACGAAGCATTAAATAGAGAAGGACTAATTGTAAAAGGGGAGATTGAGGCCTTAAATTTGGAAGAATTTTTTAATTATCTTTCTCAAGAAAGGCTTATCCTCTTAAAATATAAAACTAAGATATTTCCTTGGGAAAAATTATTTAAAAGAATAAAAAGGAAAGAATTAGCTGAATTTTGTCACAATTTGGCTTTTTTAATTTCCGCTGGAGTTCCTATAATTTCAGCTTTAAAGGATTTAAAAGAAACTATTGTTAATCCCCTTCTTAAAAGAAAGGTAGAAAAAATCATATCTGAAATATTAAAAGGAGAAACCCTTTCTTCTGCCTTTGAAAAGGTTAATATTTTCCCACCTATCGTTATCTCTTTAGTAAAAATAGGAGAAGAAACCGGAAGACTTGACAAAACTTTAGAGGAAGCTTCAAGACATCTCTATCGTGTAGAAGAAATAATTTCTCAAACCAAAAGGGCTATGATGTATCCTACATTTGTAATATTTTCTATTTCAGGAGCTTTTCTTTTTTGGATGATTTATGTATTACCTAAAATTTTAGAAGTTTTTAAACAAATGCAAATTAAATTGCCACTTCCAACCATTATTTTAATGAAAGTGGTAGAGACCTTTCAGAAACATTATCTTTTAGTTTTATTAACCCCGATTATAGCTATTATTTTTTTAATTGCTTTATACAAAAATCCCAAAACTCAGGCTAATATTGAGAAATTTTTGTTGAAATTCCCTTTTATAGGATTTGTAAAAAGATCAAGTTTTCTTGCCTTCTTTTTTGAATACTTTTCTTTACTTTTAGAAGCTGGAATAGATATTTTAAGAAGTTTTGATTTAATGCATGAGTCTTTAAATACTCAGCTTCTTAAAAAAATAGTTTTAAAGGTTAAAGATAAAGTTGTAGCTGGATTTCTTTTAAGTGAGGCTTTAAAAACAGAAGGAATTTTTAATCCCTTTGATATAAGATTAGTTAGTGTAGGAGAACAAACTGGTAAATTACCAGAGCAAATGAAAATGTTATCAGATCATTATTTTAATGAAGTTCAAAATTTAATTCAAACTATGAGTAAAGTGCTTGAACCAACGATTATTGCAATTGCTGGAATTATATTTTTAATTATCGTAATAGCTCTAATTGGACCTATATATGAGCTTGTTTCACAACTTGGGAGAATGTAAAAATATGGTTTTTATTTTAATAATATCACTTATTTTAATAGGATTTGGATATTTTACTCTTTTTACCCTTGATCCTAATTTAGCTTATGAAAAGCTGGTATTTGAGGTTAGAATGGCTCAGATTTCTATTATAATAGGAAGTTTTTTATTAGCCTTTTACCTTTACAAAAGACTATAAAACTATAAAATGAGATTTTAAGAAATGGATTTTTTAGATAAAAAGGAAGAAAAATTTTTTGATTATTTAGAATTTTTTGGACTTAAAGAACCTCCCTTTTCTCTTACACCAGATCCTAATTATTTCTTTCCAGCATCTACTCATATAAAGGTGATAGAGGTTTTTAAATATGGATTTTTAAAAAAAGAAGGATTTATGATATTAACTGGAGAGCCAGGACTTGGAAAGACCTTACTTATAAAATTAATTTTAAAAAATCTGCCTGAAAATTTTGAAAAAATTTTTCTTCTCACTCCAACACTTTCTCCCTATGAATTGATATTAAGTATTTCTCAAAAATTGAACCTTATTCCTAAAAAAGAAAGTATATCAAAAGAGATTTTGTTAAATCCTCTACAAAAATATTTGGAAAACTTAGAAAAAGAAGGGAAAACTTTACTTATAATAATAGATGAAGCTCAGAATCTTCCTTTAGAAACACTTGAGGAATTAAGACTTCTTAGCAATTTTGAAACAGAAAGAAATAAACTTATTCAATTTTTTCTTGCAGGACAACCCCTTTTAACAGAAAAATTAAGAGGTTATGAGCTTTATCAATTAGCTCAAAGGATAACTATATGGGAAAATTTAGCTCCTTTTAATAAAAACGAAACAGGAGAATATGTTAGATTTCGCCTTGCTAAAGCAGGACATCCTATTATAACTTTTGAAAGGAATTTTGAAAAACTTTTGTATGAATTTACTAAAGGGATACCAAGATTGATAAACAAACTAATGGATAGAACTTTGTTAGTAGCTTTTGCTGAAAGATCTCAAAAAATTAAAAAGAAACACTTAAAAATTGCCAGAAACTCCTTTCCAGATGAGGTATTTCCTGTAAAATCTAAGAAAAAATTTTGGAGATTAATTAAGGGTTTAAGATGGATAACATCTGGATAATAAAGCCTTTAAAAGAAAACCTATTTGAAGGTTTTAAATTTGATAAAAAATTTAAAAATTTTGAATTTTTTTCAGAAATAGAAGTTTCTCAACTTGAAAATCAAAGAGTTTATTTAATTTTAGAACCTCAGCTTTTTTTTGTCGAAATTGTAGAAATTCCTGGCAAAATAAGGGAATTTATTAGAATACAAGCAGAAAATAGGGTAAAAGAAAGTGGTATTTTTTTAAGCCCTCCTAAAGCAATTCACAAAATTCTTGAAACACTTGAGGTAAGTTCAAAAGTTTTTGTTTTTGGTATGGAAGAAAAAATTATTAATACCTATCTTGAAAGGTTAAGAAAAGCTCAAGCAAGAGTAGAAGTTATCACCCATAAGCTACTTTCTACCTTTTGTTGGTTTAAAAGAGTATTTGCTTATAAAGATATTAGTTATCCTGTTTTATTAGTTATTTTAGATCCTACAGGGATATGGTATTTAGCTATTTCTGAAAAGGCACCTTTATATGGAAAATTTTCCCCTGTAGATGAATTTATTGGAATTTCCTCTCAAGCTCTTTTAGGAGATATACTGACTTTAAAAGATTATTTGTATAGATTTTTTAGAGAAGACTTAAAGGGATTAATTCTCTTGGGTAAGGAAAGAGAAAATATAGGAAAGGAAGCTCTTATAGAAGCAACAAAATTACCTATAATTAATCTTGATACTTCTATAGCACAAGAAGCTTATATCTATCCTGAAATATTTGGTGCTATAGAACTTGAACCAGAATTTAATTTTTTACCCTATTTAGAAAAAGTTTTCTTAAATCAGATAAAATGGATTGAAAAATTAACACCTCTTTTTTTAAGCTTAGCCAGTTTAAATTTTCTCTTAGGCATTGTTTTTTATAAAATGAATTCAGATTTAGAGAAAAAGATTGATCTTGAACTTCTTTCTATGAGAAAATTTATTAATGAAATTTCTTATAAATTGCCAGAAGAATCTCTTCAAAAAATAAAAACATACATAAATTTGGAGAAAGAAAAGGAAACCAGTTTAAAAATTAATGAGTTTTTAATATGGCTTTCACAAAATTGGGATAATAATTTAGTTTTAAAAAATTTAAAAATAGAAAATGTCGGAAATAATACTTCTAAAATTTTGATAGATATTGAAATTAGAGGTGATTTTCTATCTACTCAAAAAAAGACAGATGAGTTGATTAAAAATTTTGGTAGATACTTCAAAATAGAAAGTAGCAATTTTGATTTTTCAGGAAAAGAAAATAAAGCAACCTTAAGTTTATCTTTAATAAAATGAAAGAATTAATAAAGGTTTACCAAAGAAAACTTATTTTTTGGTATTTCTCTTTAATATTCTTTTTCTTGTCTTTAATTTTTCTCTTCTCTCAAGTTATTAAAATATTTGATAATTCTCAGAAACTTAGCGCTCTTTTAGAAAATAAAAATAATTTAATTTCTCAAGTAGAAAATCTTAATCTTTGGATTTTAAAGATTAATCCAGAAAGATTAATAGAACCCCAGACTATACCTGTAAATATAGCCTTTGAAATAAATAGTCTTTCTTCTGCCTTTTCAAATCTTTCTTTTTTATATTCTGAAAACGGAAGTCTTTTTAGAATAAAAGAAGCTACTATTTCTACTTGTGAAAAAAGTGAAAACGAAACTTTAAACAGTACCTGTTTTTATACGATAAGATTATCAGGGGAAAAAATAAAATATGCTTTTTAGGTTAAGTAAAAATGAAAGAGATTTATAAAATTTATTTGATTTTTTGGGGACCTATTTTGGTTTTAGCGATTTTTTCTATTTTATTTCTTTTTAAATATAAAAATACTTTAACCCCCTTTTCCGAAATAAAGCTTTCTTCAAGCTACATTGAGGTAGCAAATGAGTTAAATAAACTAAGTTCCTTAAAACCCTTTAGACCTGTAGAAAACTATAATATAATTGTAGATCCCTTTTTAACTGGTTTTAAAGAAAAAGTTCCCAAAGAAAAAACAATAGCTTCAGAGTTAAGACCTATAAAAACACTACATTTAAGTATGATTTATATAGAAGGAACGAAAAAAATATGTATAATAAATAATAATAAATTTGCTGAAGGAAGTAAAATAGAGAAGGACATAAAAATAGTAAGGATAGGTGATTATTATGTGGATTTACAAATTAAAGACAAAACTAAAAGGTTCCTTTTGGGGCAAGCTATTAGTTTTTAGTTTATTAATTTTCTTAGTGAGTTGTGCTACAAAAGAGCCTGAACTGGAAAAGGCATCTTCTGAATTTTTGAAAAGAGCTTATGGAAATGAAACTAAAGAAGAAATTAAAGAAAATTCTTTCCAAACCCAAGAAACTCAATTAACTCCTCTTTATAAAGAAATTTCTCCTCTTGAAACCAAAACCCTTACCCTTTCTTTTAAAGAAGAAAACTTTGAAAATGTGCTTTATTTTCTTGCAAAGGAAGCAGGGCTTAATTTGGTAATTTCTCCAGAAATTTACACACTTATTCCAGAGGGATCAAGAAAAATAAGCTTTCAGTTTAAAAATCAAACTTTAAAAAATATTTTGGAATCTGTTTTAGAGTCTCTAAATTTGCACTATCAAATTAAAAAAGGGATTCTTTATGTGGTTCCTTTTGAAGAAAAAACCTATTCCTTAGGATTTTTACATGTAACCCAAGGAAGTGAATTTAAATTAGGGGGAGATGTTCTTGGTGGTGAAATGATGATGGGAGGTTATGGAGGAGTAGGTGGAGTAGGGGCTGGTATGGGGACACCTACAATTATCTATACACCTTTAAAGGGTAAATATGAAGTAAAAGGAGAGTTAGAAAAAAAGCAAATAGATATATATACTCAATTAGAAGAATCTATTAAAGCTCTCCTAAGTGATAAAGGAATCTATACTTTAAATAGGTTAACAGGGACTTTATATGTAAAAGATAGACCAAGTCACATTAAAATGGTTTCTAAATTTATAGAGGATTTAAAATCAAGATATGAAAAGCAAGTCCTTATTGAGGCAAAAATAGTAGAAGTAGCTCTTAATAAAGAACACGATATGGGAATTGATTGGTTAGAAATTGCTAATTATTCTTTAGAAAATAGGATAAGACTTGATGAATTAACTTCCAGATTTACTACCAGACCAAATGAGCCAACCATCGCTCTTACTATTACAGGAAGACCTAATATTAATTTGGTTTTAAATCTTTTAAAACAATACGGAAATCTTAATCTTCTTTCCAATCCTCGATTAAGAGTTATTCATGGACAACCAGCCTTAATAAGTGTAGGACGCTCAGTAGAATTTGTAAAACAAATTATAAGAGAACTTGTTACAGCTGAACAAGTTGCCCGGGTTCAAATAAGTGTTACTACTTCCTCTATTTTTGATGGTGTCTTATTAGGAGTAACTCCTTATATTACAGAGGGGAACGAAATTCTTCTTCATGTAGTTCCTATAAAAAGTGATATTATTTCTTTAAGAAGAGAAGATTTTGGTCAAGATACCTCAGTAACCCTTCCTGAAGTTAATTTAAGAGAGGCAACTTCCATAATAAAAGTTAATCCGGGAGATATAATTGTCTTAGGTGGGCTTATTTTAGAGAAAGAAAGTGTTAATGAGAAAAAAATTGCAGGCTTTGGAGATATACCTATTTTAGGAAATCTCTTTAAAAGAGAACAAAAGGCTACACAAAAAACAGAACTTGTAATTATTATAAAAGTAAATTTGGTATAAAATGGGTAGTTTTTACGAAATTATTAAAAATCTTAAAATTCCTGAGGAAAAAAGAAAACCTGGGAGAAAAAGAGTCTTTAAAATAAAACCTCGGATTTTATTTTTATCCTTTTTTTCTTTATTAGTTTTATCTGGTTTAGCTTTGGTTATTTTTAGTTATTATATGAAAAGTTATTATACGAAGGATGTAAAAATAACTTCTCAAGAAGGTTTAAAACCTCCTATATCATCTCCCCAAGTAAATGAAACAGTAAGCAGTACAAAACCCCTTCCTCAAGAAGAAGTTGCAAAACCTATACCTAAGAAAAAACTCCCCCAAACATCTCCTGTTTTTAAAAATGCTTTAGCTAAAAATATTTCTAAACCTCAGGCTCTTCAAACATCTGTTATCTCAGAGCCTAAAGAGGAAAAGGAGCCTCCTATAGAGGGGTTTCTTTTAACTAAGGAGGATTTATTAAATAACCTTCTTCTTGTTGCTGAAGAGGAAAGAAAAGGAGGGAATTGTAGAAAAGCCATTTCTTATTATAAAAGTTATTTAAAAGAAAGAGAAAATCCTTTGGTAATGAATAATTTGGGAGCCTGTTTAATTGAACTTGGAGATTTTGATTCTGCTATAAATATTTTTAATAGGGCATTCTCTTTAAAAAATGATCCAGAAATAAAATATAATTTAATAATAGCTTATCTTAAAAAAGGAGACAAAGAGAAGGCTTGTTTTGAGCTTAAAAAATTGGATGCCAATTCCTTTTTAGATGAAAGAATAAAAAGGCTTATAGAATTTTGTAAATAAATTAGTAATTAATAATCATTAGGTACACAACTATTGCCTTGTTTTAGGATTTGGATTTTACAGTTTTTATTAGCATCATAAGAAAGAAGATTAGAATAAGTAAAATTTCCGCAAAGATTATTACAATTGTTACCAATGTAAGTTTCCAAATAATCAATTTGATTAAGAACAACAAGACTTCCAGAAGAACAAGTTCCTCCGCTTTTCCTATAAGAGTTGATATTATTGTCTAAATAAACTTCTAAAGATGTGCAAAGAGATGGGAAGAGGTTGCATAACTACATCTTTGCTGTTGAAGCTCAAAAAGGGAAACATAATCCACTATATCATCATATTCTTCAGGTCTTGTAAAATCATAAGGAAAATCATCTACATTATTTTGTCCTTGAGGATAAATAGCTGTATTTGTTTGAATATTAAAATTAAGCCCTCCGCTTATAATTATAAAAGCAATATTATTTTTGGGTTGTCCCTTATCAGTTATAGAAAGAGAGGTTGAATTTAAACTGCAAAGGTCAGTAGAGTTATTAGTTAATTCAGAAGAAACTATATAAAGGAGAGCCTTTCCTTGAGCATCAAAACCATTAACCCCTACTTGATTAAAAGAAGGATCGGGAGAGGAAGGATTATAATTATTAATAGGTCTTGCAGGAGGTAAGTATCCAAATCTTATTCCATAACCTTTAAAGGCTTCAACTGCTCTTTTTACTGCTTCCTTACTTTCAGTATATTTTGTTCTTTTGGTAAGAGTTCCTATTAAAGTTGCACCAAGCCCAATAAGAAGTCCAATAACTACAAGAATAATAGCAAACTCAACAAGAGTAAAAGCAAAATTTTTAGAAATCTTCACTTTTATAATCTAATATATAAATCATAAATAGTATTGGGATTAGTTCTGTAGTCTCCACTACCTCTTATAGAACCAGTATTATAAGCACCATCATCATATTGCTGATCAATTGATAAACATACATCACCGGGAACATTATCAAAACCAATCCAATGGGTAGTTAATCCTTGAACTGTTGCATATCCTACTCCTACAGTTCCTCCATAGGGATTTCTTGGCGCTGTATTATCAAGACTTCCTGTGATAATATTAGCAAGTTTTAAATGATGCCAAAGATAACAAGTTTCACCTCCACCAGTTGTTGGACAATTAAAAGTAAAACCTCCAATTAATCCATCTCCATTACCTGGGGTAGTTGACCAACGAGTATTTGCAGTAGGATCATCTCCTGGGAAGGCTCCATATCTATCATAATAAGTATAAATTGCTGCTAAAACTTCTCTATATTGGTTATAAAGACGCTTCATCTTAGCATTATTAATTAATTCCTGCCCTTTTAAAATAGCTCCTAAAATTAAACCAATAATTACTAAAACAATTGCTAATTCAACTAAAGTAAAACCCCTTCTTTTCATAATTCCCCCTTTTTTAATTATTTCATTATTTTATTTCGGTTTTTAAAATATATTCTTTAATTTTTTCCAATTTCTCAAAATAGGCACTTGACATAAATATAAAAAGGGTTTTTCTTTTCAAGATTTTATCAAACTTTAAATTATTTTCAAGAAAATAAGCCCTCTTTCCTAAATTTTTTAAAGCCTTTAATAAAGAATCTATATCAAGCCTTTCTTCTTCTGGGATTTTTTCTAAATTTGGAGGAATTTTTAAATAGATCTCATCTGCAAGACTTAAACTTTTTACATAATCTTCTTGAAAAACTTTTCTCTTACTGGAATTGGTTCTTGGTTCAAAAATAACTATTGTTTTTTGAGGCTTAATAGCTTTTTTAAGTTCTTCTAAGGTAACTCTTACCTCGGTTGGATGATGAGCAAAATCATCAATTATCACTAAGTTTTTGTCTGTATATAAAATTTCCTGTCTCCTTTTAACTCCTGGGAAGGTTTTAAAAGCCTCTCTCCAATTAATATTTAATAAATTTAAACCATAAAGCAAAGAAAGCACACATAAAGCATTAAGGGCATTATGCTCTCCTGGGAGAGAAAGATAAAATTTTAAATTCTTTTCAAAGGGAGTATTTACAACAATATAGTTTAAAAAAGATTTATTTTTAAATTGGGTTTCACTTTTTAATAAAACAAAATCAGCTTTAAGGTTTTTACCATAAGAGATTATCTTAGCTTTAGAAGAGGTGTTTTTTATAATTTTTGCTAAATTTTTATCCTCAAAATTATAAACTATGACTCCTTCTTCTGAGACAAGACTTATTAGTTTTTTAAAAACCTCTTTAAGACTTTCAATATCCGGATAGACATCAGCATGATCATATTCTAAATTTGTCAATATAATTGAGAAAGGTTTATAATACAAAAACTTAGGCTCCTTATCAAAAAAGGAAGCAGGATATTCATCTCCTTCAACCACAGCAAAAGAACCATCTCCCTTTCTAAAATTAAGTTCCGTATGTCTTAAAACACCTCCTACAAGATAGGTAGGGTCTAATCCAAGGTATTCAAGGGTGTAACTTAAAAGAGCTGTAACAGTTGTTTTTCCGTGAGTTCCTGCACAAACTAAAACTTTTTTATCTTTAAAGATGAATTGGTTTAAAAAAGAGGGAAAGGAGTAAAGAGGGATTCCTAATTTTTGAGAAGCTAAAACCTCTACATCATCTTTTTTAGCAATATTTCCCACTATAACAGCATCTGGTTTAATTTTTTCAATATTTTGGGGATCGGGCTCATATATAGGAATAGATAATTTTTTTAGAACTTGAGATGAGGGAGGATAAAGCTTTCCCTTTTCTGACCCAAAAACCTTAAAACCAGATTCCTTTAAAATACCTGCAACCCCACACATCCCTATTCCACCAATTCCAATTAAATAAACTTTCATTTTTCCTCCTCCAGGATAACTTCTATTTCTGGATTTAAAAGGACTTTAAAAGCAGAACCTTCTCTTATTGCAATTTCAAGAAGTCCTTCACTTCCAAAAAGAGCTATTAATTCCCCCTTTTTAGCATATCCGTAAGATTTAATTAAAGGCACCTCTTTTTTATTAACCAGAACTTTAAAAATTCCTTTTACTATATCTTTGTGAAAATTGGTAATAATATTTCCGAAGCTATCTACATACCAAATTGAAAGCTTATATCCATTTAAAGTTTTTTCAGGAAGGGGAAAATCTAAGACTTTAAGCTTATCCTTAGGAATAGGTTTTAAAAATTCTTCAAAGGGGGTCTCATCTAAAATATAGGCTACAGCAGGAGCAAATAAATCTCTTCCGTGAAAAGTTGAGCTATAAGGTGGTTTTAAAACTTTGCGCTCTATTATTTCAAAAGGGATAAAATCTGGATTTTCTGAATAAATTAAAGAGAATATTCCATTATCTGGACCAACAAAAATAAATTTATCAGTTTTAATTACTAATGCTTTTCTTTCCGTTCCTACTCCTGGGTCAACTATAGTTAGAAAAATTGTTCCTTCAGGAAAGTATTTATAAGAAAAATAAAGACTAAGTGCTCCCTTCCTTACATCTTGAGGAGGTATTTTATGGGTTATATCAATAAAATTTACATTTAAAGGCTTTTTTAGTTCTTTTAAAATTCTTCCTTTAATTACACCAACATAATGGTCTTCTATTCCAAAATCAGTAAGCAATGCAACTATCCTAAACATTTTGGGATATAAGAAAAACTTCTTCTCCTTTTGAAATTTTATCTTTTGCTTTTTTAGAATATTTTATAAGTAAATCCCTAATAAAGGTTTGTGGTGGATCTCCTTCTATCACTACAGCTGTGGGTGCGGGAACATTTAAAGTATAGGTTTTATATTTGTTTTCAACTATCCTTTTTATTTTTTCGTTTTCTTCTTTATTTCTTCCAAGAACTATCCAAAGTCCTTCTTCTAAGAAATGTCTTCCTAATACTAAAAGTTGGCAAGTTTTGTAATTAAGAGGTCTTTTTTCTTTTATAATTTTTAAGACCCTTTCTCCAATTTGTGGATCTGTAAGTAAGCATCCGCCTGCTGGGGTAGGAATTTCTTTTAGATTAAATTTTTTTGCCAATTCTAATTGAAAGGTCCTTTTTCTACCAGAAATACTATAAAGTTTTTCCCTATTTACAAGTCCTTTTTTTTCTACTTCTGTTATAGAAAGAAGTTTAGCTGAAAGAGGTCTTAATAAAATCCCTTTAACTTCAGCTTTCTCTTCTATTAATTCTAAAATATTTTTGTTTTGGCTCATAGGTCTTTGCCCTAAAACTTCTCCTGTAGCAATAAAATCTGCCTTATATTTTTCCATTAGCTCTTTGGCTTTTTTTAACATAAAAATTTTACAATCTATACAGGGATTAGCATAATCTCCATATCCATATTCAGGTTTTTTAAGAATTTCTATATATTCTTCGGTTATATCTATTATAAGTCCTTCATCAAAATTAAGAGCCTTTATTTTTTCATAAAAAGGAAAAGGATTTTCTTTATATTTCCATCCAAAAAAGGGGGTAATAAATTTTATAGCTATTATTTTTATGCCTTGTTCTTTAAGTATTAATCCTGCTAAATGACTATCAAGTCCCTCTGAGAAAAGTAGAAGAGCAGTAGGCATTTTAAGTTAGACTTGAGCTTCTAAGAAGCTTTTTGCTAATTCTAAATTTTGAGGATCGCCAAGCATCCTTGCAATTTCTTTTATTCTTTCTTCACCTTCTACCTTTTTAATCTTGGTTTTAGTTTCTTTTTCTTTTATTTCCTTTTCTACTACGTAATGAATATCAGCTAAAACTGCAATTTGGGGAAGATGGGTAACACATAAAACTTGATAATTTTGAGAAAGATCCTTTAATTTCTGAGCAATTTTTTTTGCAGTAGTACCCCCAATTCCAACATCTACTTCATCAAATATTAAACTACCTGCCTCAGTTTTTTCTTTTAAAATGGATTTACAAGCAAGAAAAATACGAGAAAGCTCCCCTCCTGAGGCAACTTTTTCAAGGGGCTTTAAAGGAACCCCAGGATTAGAAGAAAACAGAAATGTTACCTCATCAAGCCCTAAGGGACCAAGATTTTCAATTTTAGGTTCTCTAAGTATTAGCTCTATTTTAAAATCAGCTTTTTCCATTCCCAAATCTTTTAATTCCTTTTTTAAAAGACTCTGAAGTTTAGGGATTCCCTTTAATCTTTCTTCACTTAATTTTAAAGCAGACTCTATTAATCTCTTTTTTAGTGTTTCTTCTTCCTTTAATAAATTTTCATAATTTTCTTCTCCTACTTCCAAAAGACCTATTTCCTCTTTTAATTCTTCTAAAAGTTTTATCAGTCCTTGGGTGTCTTTTTTATATTTTCTTTTGAGTTTTTCGTATTTAGAAAGCCTTTCTTCTATTTCATTTAATGCTGTATCATCTTCAGGAAGATGGCTTGAGTAATCAATTAGCTCTCTTGCTATTTCTTTTAGCTCATAATACATAGAAAAAACTTTAGAGTAGTGATCTTTAAATTTATGCTCAATTTTGCTTAAGCTTTCAAAAGAAGAAACGATCTGATAAAAGTTTTTTTCAATTTCTTCAAGGTTTGAAAGAAGAAATTGAGTTTTTTCTTTTAAAAGGGAAAGATTTTTTAATTTTTCTCTTTCTTTTTGAAGATTTTCTTCCTCTTCCGGATCAGGTTTTAGTTCTTCAATTTCTCTAATTTGGAAAAGCAAAAAATCTTTTTTTAGCTGAGAGGAAGTTATTTTTTCTTCTAATTCTTTTATTTGAGATACCAAACTTTTGTATTTATAATAAAGTTCTTGATATTCTTTTAAATAAGGGGTAAGTTCTAAAAAGTGATCTAAAAATTCAAGTTGCTTTTCTGAAGATAAAAGAGTATAAAATTCGTGTTGACTTGTAAGCAAAATTAAATCCTTAGTAAGTTTAGAAAGCTCAGCCAGGGTTGCTGGGGAACCGTTCATATAGATTTTTTGTCTATTAGGGGAAAAGATTCTTCTAATATGTATTTCTTCTTGAGGGGTATATCCTGCTTCTTGTAATTTTTGAGAAAGTTTTTCTCCTCCCCAGATAATAGCTTCAATCTCTCCTTCTTTAGCTCCGGGTCTTATATAATTAGCGCCTCCTTTTTCTCCTAAAAGGAGTTTCACAGCTTTTATAAGAAGGGACTTTCCTGCTCCTGTTTCTCCAGTAAAGACAACAAATCCTTTATCTAAATCTAAATGAATATTTTCTATAAGCACAAGATTGCTAATTTTTAATTCCAAAAGCACAAACTTATTTTAAAAACATTTTAAAAATTTTTCAAACCCCTTTTATTTTTTATTTTAGCACTTACGAAGTGAGATAACTTAAAATAATTCTAATTTATCCCACTTACGAAGTGGGATAAGATAAAATAATTATAAAATAAAAATTGGTTAAATTTGTAAAATAGGTCTTGACTTTTTATTTTTTTTTAAATAATCTTAGTGGTATAAAGTGGAATAAAGTGGAATAAAATGTTTAGAGGCAAGTTTAAGCATACTCTTGATGAAAAAGGAAGATTTAGCTTACCTGCTAAATTTAGAGAAGTCTTAAGAGTTAAATATGGAAGTGAAAATTTAGTAGTTACCAATTATCCAGACTGCTTGGTTGCTTATCCTTTAGAAGAATGGCAAAAGATAGAAAATAAATTATTATCCCTTCCTTGGGACATTCCAGAAGTAAGACAATATGTAAGATATTTTTTGGGCGCGGCTGAAGAATATCAACCCGATAAACAAGGAAGAATCCTTCTTTCTCAATCCTTAAGAGAAGAAATTAAATTAGAAAGAGAGGTAGTTCTTTTAGGAATGTTAACCCATTTTGAGATCTGGAATCCTAAGGATCTGGAATCTAAATTTAAAGAAACTAAAGAAAACTTCAGTAAGGTTATGCAAATTATAAATCCTTACCTTATAGGAGTAAAAAATTTATCATCATGAGCCTGTATTATTAAAAGAAGTATTGGAGTGGCTAAATGTGAAGGAAAATAAAATTTATGTAGATGGAACTGTTGGATTAGGAGGGCATAGTTCTGCAATTTTAGAAGCTTCCAAACCATCAGGTATTTTATATGGCTTTGAATGGAATGAAGATTCCTTTAAGATAGCCCAAGAGAGATTAAAAAAATATGGAGAAAGAGTAAAACTTTATAATAAAAATTTCATTTTTATAAAAGAAATCCTTCAAAAAGAAGGTATTTTAGCAGATGGAATCCTTTTAGATCTTGGAATTTCATCCTTTCTTTTAGAGGGGAGTAAAAGAGGATTTTCCTTTCAAAAAGATGAACCACTGGATATGAGAATAAATCTTTCTATAAATCTTACCGCTAAAGATATTTTAAATAATTATGATTTTGTAAGTTTAAGCAGTGTTTTTAAAAAAGGAGAAGTTCCTAAGGCAGATAAGTTTGCTAAATTTATTTGTGAGAAAAGAAAGAAAAAAACCTTTGAAACTACACAAGATTTAGTAAAAGCTGTAAAGGAATTTTATAAAACTTCTAAAAAAGATTTGTTGGCAGTTATTTTTCAAAGTTTAAGAATAGAAGTTAATAAAGAGCTTGAAAACTTAGAAATTGCTCTTAAAAACCTTCCAGATGTTTTAAAATCTTCTGGAAGAATAGTAATTATCTCTTTTCACTCTTTAGAAGATAGGATTGTAAAGACCTCCTTTAAAAATGATCCCAGAATTAAGGTTCTTACTAAAAAGCCTATTACTCCCTCAGAAGAAGAAATAAAAAGAAACCCAAGAGCAAGAAGTGCAAAAATGAGGGTAGGGGGAAGAATATGAATAATAAAGCCATGATTTACAGACCCACTATAGAGTATAACTATAGAAATAAAAAGGATAAAAACAAAGAAGAAACTATTTCTTTTAAAGAATGGGTAAAAGAATTTATAACTGATAGTGTTATCTTTTTATTTGGAATCTTGGTTTTTGTTTTGAGTGTAGCTATTGCTTATAATACTTATCTTCTAATAAAACTAAAGGTAGAAAAAGTCTCTTTACTTAAGGAAAATCAAGCTTTAAAAAGAGAATATCAATTTTTAACCTCAAGGGAGGTTGTTTTAGAGAAGGCAAAAACTCTTGGCTTTTATCTACCCCAAAAAGAGGATATACTTGGGTTAGAATAAATGGGGAAAAAGCAAAATCTTTTATTATTCTTAAGTATTTTTTTGGTTTTAGCAGTTTTAATAATTAACTTCTCAGCAGAAAGAGTAACTGGAAAGCCTCCTGAATATAGAGTTAAAAGAGGCTACATTTTTGATAGAAACTTAAATCCTCTTACTATATCTTTAGAAAATTATAAAGCCTATTATTTACTTAAAGATGATACTCTTTTCAGTTCCTCAGATATGAAACTCCTTAAAAAATATTTAGGTTCTACTATAAATTTATCTAAAAAAGGAGTTGTTCTTCTTTCAGAAGATCTTAGCTTGGAAGAGGTTGAAAATTTGAAAAAAGAAAAAAATGTAATAATTGAAAAAACCTATAAGAGAAAAATTTTACAACCCTATTTAAAATTCCTCATAGGAGAAACCTTTAATGAATACGGTGTATCAGGATTAGAAAAAATTTTTAATGAACACCTAAGTATGGGGAATCCTCTTATTTTGTCTATTGATTTAAATTTAGAAAAAAAGGTTTACAATATTATTTATGAGTTAAATCTTTTATCCTTTGGGATAGCTATTTTTGATCTTAAAACTGGTGAATTGCTTTGTTATTTAGAAAGTGAAAATTCAAAACCCTTTGATAGTTATTATCCTTTAAGCTTATTTAACATTCCACCATCTGAAATTAAAGAATTTAAATGGGTTTTAGGAGAAAATTTGGTACTCAAAGAAGAGGATACTACAAAAATAAATATTTGGCATATTGCTAAATGGTATATGGATAAGGTCTGCGATAACCCTGTTGTCCCTACTGTTTTACGTAAAGAAACAAAGATTTGTGAACCAAAATTGGAAATTTTTAAAGATAAGGAATATATTTATAATTTAGGCAATAGTTTTGTTACAATTTCCTTTAAGGATGATAAAATGATTCTTTCCTCATTTGTTTTTGATCCTCAAGAAAAAGATTTATTAAATAAAAATAAAACAATAATAAATTATTTAATTTCTATGTTATGAAACCCTTAGGAGAACTTATTAAAAATTTAGAAATTGTAAAGGCTTATTATGGAAGCCAACCTATAGAAAATTTTGCGACATATAAATGTTTAAAAATAAAGGGAATTTCTGAAAATTCTAAAGAAATTGAAGATGGATTTATCTTTATTGCAAGAAAGGGAACTAATCTTGATGGAGAGGCTTTTATTGAAGAAGCTATTAGAAATGGAGCTTTGGTAATTATTAGAGAAAGAGATATAAATCCTAAGGAGACTTATCCAGGAACTATTCAGATTCAAGTTAAAGATATTAAAAAAGCTTTATCTACTCTTTCCTTTAATTTTTTTGAAAATCCTCAAGAAAAGATATTTTTAATTGGTGTTACAGGAACAAATGGAAAAACTTCAGTAAGTTACTTTACTAAAAACATTTTAAATTTATTAGACTTTAAATGTGGATATATAGGAACCCTTTTTTACGAAACAGATAGAATTATTCCTGCCCTTGAAACTACACCCTCCATTCTAAAGGTTGCCAGTTTATTAAAAGAAATGGTAGATAAAAGTTTTAAAGCTTGTGTAATTGAAGTTTCCTCACACGCTTTACATCAAGATAGGCTCTTAGGGCTTTTCTTTGACATAGCAGCTTTTACTAATCTTTCAAGAGATCATTTAGATTATCATAAAGATATGGAAGATTATTATCAAGCAAAGAAAAAACTTTTTAGAGAATATTTAAAAGAAAATTCTAAAATAGTTATTTCCTTAGAAAGCGAATATGGTAAAAGATTAGCTGAAGAGTTAAAAGATTTTTCTCCCCTTTTAGTTAACAATGGAGAAATTAAAGGTGAAATATTAAAGAAGAAAAATAGATTGAGCTTTAAAATTAAATTCAAAGACAAAGAGTATGAAATTTCAACACAACTTTTAGGAGATTATCAAGCTAAAAATTTAACAACTACCTTAGGAATTCTTTTAGCTATGGGATATAAAATTGAAGACCTCTTAGAACCCATTAAAAAACTTAAAAATCCCATTGGAAGACTGGAATTGGTAGCTGAATATAAAGGTGCTAAAATATTCGTAGATTATGCACATACACCAGAGGCATTAGCTGAAGCTTTAAAAAGTTTAAGTTCAATTAAAGAAAATAGACTAATTGTACTTTTTGGTTGTGGTGGAAATAGAGATAAAGGTAAAAGACCACTTATGGGTAAGGTTGCAAGTATAATTGCTGATGGAATAATTTTAACCTCAGACAATCCAAGATTTGAAGATCCATTAAAAATTATTGAAGATATTGAAAAAGGTATAAATTCATCAAAGCCTTATAAAATTATTCCTGACAGAAGATCTGCTTTAGAATTTGCTATTAAAAATTTACAAGAGGGCGATGTTCTTTTGGTTGCTGGAAAGGGACATGAAACTTATCAAGAGATAGAAGGTAAAAGGTATCCTTTTTCTGATCAGGAAGAAATTTTAAAAATTATAAGTACCTTAAACTTAAAATGAATGTAGAAATTAATCTATCTACAGAAGACATAATAAAAGCTACTTCAGGTACTCTTATAAACGGAGATATGGGCATAGGGTTTAAAGGAATTTCAACAGATACAAGAGTTATTAAACCAGGTTATCTTTTCTTTGCTTTAAAAGGTGAAAAATTTGATGGACATGAATTTTACAAAGATGCCATAGAAAAGGGGGCTAAGGGTTTAGTCATTTCTCGTTTCCCAAAAGGGTTCAAAATTGAGGAAATTCCTAAGACTATTTCTATAATTTTAGTAAAGGATACTCTTAAAGCTTTAGGAGATTTGGCAAGTTTCTGGAGAGGTAAACTTAATTCCATTTTTGTAGCTATAACAGGTTCATGTGGAAAAACCACTACTAAAGAATTGAGTTATAACATAATTTCTAAGTTCTTTAAAACTTCTAAAAATCAAGCTAATTATAATAATTTAATAGGTGTACCTCTTACACTTCTCTCTATAAAAGAAGATACAGAAGTAGTTATACTTGAACTTGGAACTAATCAAAAGGGAGAAATAGAAAGGCTTTCTCAGATTGTAAAACCTTATATTTCAGTTATAACCTCCATTTATCCTGCCCATTTAGAAGGGCTAAGTTCCGTAGAAGGAGTTTTAGAAGAAAAAATAAGTTTATTTAAAAATACTAACAAAGAGGGGACCCTTATTTATAATTTTGATCAAGAAATTTTAAGAAAAAGGGTGGAAACCTTTTCACAAAATAAGCTCTCTTTTGGATTTGATGAAAATGCAGATTTATCTATAAAGAATTTAGTTTTTTCTGAAAACAAAATCCAGGGTGAAATAACTTTTAAAAACAGCTCTTATTTCTTAGAGATAGAAAATATAGGGAAACACAATCTTTTAAACCTTTTAGCCAGTCTTTGTGTAGCTATTTCCTTAAAACTTGATTTAAAAGAAATTGTTCCTCTCATAGGAAAAGAAATTCCCCTTTATAAAAGATTTAAAATTTTTGAGAAAGAAAACTTTCTTATTATAGATGATACTTACAATGCTAATCCTGGCTCTGTTAAAGCAGCTTTAGAATTTTTAAAAGAAATTTCAAAAGACTACGAAAAAAAGATAGTTATTTTTGGGGATATGAAAGAATTAGGAAAAGACTCAGAAAAATTTCATAAAGAAATAGGAAGTCTTGTAGCTAAGGTTGCTGATTTTGTTATTTTTGCAGGTGAGATGGCAAAAAGTTATGAAGAGGGGTTTAAAAGAGAAATCCAAAATAAAAATTGTGATACCTTTAATAGTGTAGAAGAATTTTTAGAAAAATTCCCCTTTAAGAAATTTAAAGAAGAAAAGAAAAAGACAATTATTTTAGTAAAGGGTTCAAGAGCTTTAAGAATGGAAAGGGTAGTAGAAAAGCTACATGAGGAGCTAAACTAATGCTTTATCATCTTCTTTATTCTTTAAAAGATATCTCCATTATATTTAATGTTTTTAAATATATAACCTTTAGAATGATTTGTGGAGCTCTGACTGCCTTTATTTTGGTTTATATTCTTATGCCCTATTTTATAAGATTTATGAAACAAAAACAATTTGGACAGATTGTAAGAGAAGAAGGACCTTCCCATCATAAAGCTAAAACAGGAACTCCCACCATGGGAGGTGTTATTATAGTTAGCTCTATCATGGTTTCTGCTCTTTTGTGGTGCAATCTTACCAATTATTTAGTTTGGATAGTTTTATTCGTTCTTTTAAGCTTTGGATTTATGGGGTTTTTAGATGACTTTTTGAAAATAAAAAGGAAAAAGAATCTTGGTTTAAGGGCAAGGGAGAAATTTTTAGCTCAAATCATAATTGTAAGTATTTTTTATTTAGTTTTATTTAAATTTTTAAATTTCTCTACAACCCTTAATTTTCCTTTTTTTAAAAAATTAATTATTGATATTGGGAGCCTTTATTTAATTTTTAGTATGTTGGTAATAATTGGTAGTTCCAATGCTATGAATTTAACTGATGGACTTGATGGACTTGCTATAGTGCCTTTCATAGTGGTTGCTGGAGTTTATAGTATTTTAAGCTATGTAGCTGGGCATATAAAATTTTCAAGTTATTTATACCTTCCCTATGTACCTTATGCTGGAGAATTAGCTATTTTATGTGCCATTTTGGTAGGAGCTGGATTAGGATTTTTATGGTATAATTCCTACCCTGCTGAAATTTTTATGGGGGATGTGGGTTCTCTTGCTTTGGGAGCAACCTTGGGAGCCATTGCTATTATAATAAAGCAAGAATTTCTTTTGGTAATAGCTGGAGGTTTATTTGTCCTTGAGGCATTATCAGTTATATTACAAGTTGCCTATTTTAAAATTACTAAAGGAAAAAGAATTTTTAGGATGGCTCCTTTACATCATCATTTTGAGCTAAAGGGCTGGCCAGAAAATAAAGTGGTAGTTAGATTTTGGATTGTATCTATAATTTTTGGACTTATAGCTTTAAGTACTTTAAAGATAAGGTAGAACCTATGGAATTAAAAAGTAAAAGGGTAGTAGTTTTAGGTTTTGGAAAAAGTGGAAAAGCAGTAACTAAGCTTCTTCTTAGGGAAGGAGCTGAGGTTATAGTTTCTGAAGTAAGAAAATTAGAAGAGCTTCCTTCTGAAATTTTAGATTCTTTTAAAGCACAGGGAGTTTATTTTGAATTAGGAGGACACAAAAAGGATACCCTCCTTTCAGCAGATCTTGTTATAACAAGTCCCGGGGTTCCAAGAGAAATATATAAAGATTGTCTTAAAAAAGGTATACCAGTATTAAGTGAACTTGAGATTGCTTGGCAATTTTTAAAAAATAAAGAAGAAACCATTGCTATAACTGGTACCAATGGGAAAACAACAACTATTGCTATGGTTTCAGAACTTCTTAAACTTTCAGGATACAAAGTTTTTACAGGTGGAAATTATGGAATTCCTTTATCTGAACTTGCTGTCTCAAATGTTTTGGTAGATAAAATTGTGCTTGAGGTTTCAAGTTTCCAATTAGAAAATATTTCTACCCTTTCTCCTAAAGTAGGAATCCTTTTAAATATTAGTCCTGATCATTTAGAAAGATATAATTCCTATGAAGAATATGCCTACTACAAATATAGACTTTTTGAATTTCAAAAAGAAGATGACTATGCTATTTTACCTTTTAAAGAGTTTTGGTTTGAAAAGTTTGGTAAATTAATAAAAAGTAGGATTCTCTTTTTTGATGAAAAAGAAAACAAGAAAGCTATAGCTTATCTTAAATTAAGCGATATTTCATCTAAAGATGGATTTATTATCAATCTGGGGAATAAGGAATTTTATTCTTTTTCTGGTTTTAGACTTCTTGGAATTCATAACAAAATAAATTTTATGGTAGCAAGTTTAGGAGCAAGGCTTCTTTCTGCCACTAAAGAAAGTATAAAAGGATTAATAAAAGAATTTAGAGGTTTTCCTCATAGACTTGAATATATAGGAGAATTTGGAGGGGTTTATTTTATAAATGATTCTAAAGCAACTAATGTTGATGCAACTTTACAAGCCTTAAAAAGCCTCCCGGGATCTATAATTCTCATTCTTGGAGGGAAACACAAAGGTGCTTCCTATACTCCTTTAATCCCTTATATAAAGGAAAAGGTAAGAATTTTGATTTTAATGGGGGAATCTCGCTTTATTATGGCTGAAGAATTAAATGGAATTACTGAAACATATTTAAGTGAAACCTTAAGTTCTGCAACCCTCTTAGCTATAAAATTTGCTAAACCAGGAGATATGGTGCTTCTTTCTCCTGCCTGTTCAAGTTTTGATCAATTTAGTGATTATAAAGAAAGGGGAGAAGTTTTTAGAAAAATGGTTTTAGAGGTAGCTCCTTTTTATTTTAAAGAAAAGAAAGAGGGGATACTCCATTGAGGTGGCTTATTGTTGCTGGTGGAACAGGAGGACATATAATACCTGGAGTAGCTATTGCTCAAGAATTATTAAAAATGCAAAGAGAAATAGCTTTTGTTTCTGGCACAAGGAAAATAGAAGAAGTAATTTTAAGAAATAAACCCTTTAAAATTTATAGATTAGATGTAGAAGGTTTTATAGGAAGATCCTTAAAAGATAAAATGAGAGCCTTTATAAAGATGGTTAAAGCTATAAGATCTGCATATAAGCTTATCAAGGATTTAAATCCCCATATTATTTTTGCTACAGGAGGTTATATTTCCTTTCCAGTTGTAGTAGCAGGAAAGCTTAAAAACAAAAAGATTGGTCTTCATGAGCAAAATATAGAACCAGGATTAGCAAATAAAATTCTAAGCTATATGGTAGATAAGATTTTTGTAAGTATAGAAGAAAGTAAAAAATATTTTCCTGAGAAAAAAGTAAGCTTTTCGGGAAATCCTGTAAGAGAAGACTTATTAAATTTGAAACCAAGAGAACATTCTGGAAAAGGTTTATTAATTTTAGGAGGAAGCTTGGGAGCAAGATTTATAAATGAGCTATCTTTAAAGATAGTGCCTATACTTTTGGATGAATATAAAAATCTCTTAATTATTCATCAAACCGGTTTAGATGACTTTGAGAGAATTAAAGAAGAGTACAAAAATTTGATAAAAGAAGAAAACAAATCCCGTTTAAAGATCTTTCCTTTTATAGAAGATATGAACTGGGTTTATGCTCAAGTTGATTTGTTCTTAGGAAGATGTGGAGCAACTACTCTTGCTGAACTTTTTGCAGTTGGACTTCCTGCTATTTTTATTCCTTTTCCTTATGCTACCAAAAATCATCAAGAAAAAAACGCAAAAATTCTTGAGGAAAAAGGTGGAGCAATTTTAATAAGACAAAAGGAAGCAACTTCTGAAAAAGTTTTAAATGAGATAAAATCCTTACTTGAGAATGAAGAAAAATTAAAAAAAATGTCTCAAATTATGAAAAGTCTTTTTGTTAAAGATTCAAGAAAAATAATTATAGAAGAAATGGAGGGGTTAATTAAAAATGCCACCTAAAAAGAAAATCCATTTTATTGGGATTGGTGGAGTTGGAATGAGTGGTCTTGCTTTAATAATGCATTCCTTAGGATATGAGGTAGAAGGATGTGATATTGCAAAGAGCAAATATACAAAATTATTAGAAAAAAGAGGAATTAAGGTATATTATCAACACTCCCCTTCCCATTTAGATTCAGTTGATATTGTGGTTTATTCTTCAGCTATTTCTCAAGATAATCCTGAACTTTTAAAGGCAAAAGAATTAGGAATATGGGTAATTCCAAGAGCTCAGATGTTATCAGAGGTAATGAATCTTTATCCTAAAAGTATTGTAGTAGCAGGATCACATGGTAAAACAACAACTACTTCTATGATTGCTGAAGTTTTAATTAAACTTGGTAAAAACCCTACTGTAGTAGTAGGAGGAATAATAAATAACTTTAAGACCCATTCCCTTCTTGGTAAAAGAGAATTTTTAGTTGCTGAAGCAGATGAAAGTGACGGTTCTTTCCTTTGTTATAATCCCTATATAGAAGTTATTACAAATATTGATAAAGAACATCTTGATTTTTATGCAGATTTTAATGCAATTAAAAAAGCTTTTATAAATTTTATAAAAAGATGTTCTCCAGAGGGAAAAGTGATTTTATGTGGAGATGATCCCGGAGTAAAGGAAATATTAAAAGATATTTCAGGTCCCTTTTTACTTTATGGATTTTCAGAGGAAAACCATCTTGTAGGTAAAATTGTTGAAGATTCTGCCTATCCAAAAGTTGAAGTTTATTATTTAGACAAACCTCTTTCCTCATTTAAACTTTCTGTTCCGGGAAAACACAATGCTTTAAATGCTTTAGCAGGTATAGGAGTTTCTCTAATATTGAACCTTCCTATTTCTGAAGTAATAAAGGTATTAGAGAATTTTAAAGGTGTTGAAAGAAGACTTGATTTTAAAGGGATTTGGAGGGGAGCAATTTTATTTGATGATTATGCCCATCATCCTACAGAAATTAAAGCCACCCTCTCTACTATTAAAGAAGTTTATCCAGATAAAAAACTGGTGCTTGTTTTTCAACCTCATCGTTACACCAGAATGAAAGCCTTGTGGGATGAATTTTTGCTTACTTTAAAAGATCCTGAAATACTAATTTTAACTGATATTTATCCTGCCAGTGAAAAACCAATTCCTGGAATCTCTGGTTTTACCTTTTTTGAAAGTATTAAAAATATAAGGACTCCTAATCCCACTTTTTATGGAGAAACCCTTGAAGAAATTTTTGCACTTCTTGAAAAAATAGCAGGGGAAAATCAGATAATTTTAACTATGGGAGCAGGAAATATTTATAAATTGCATAAAATGATTCTTGAACAAGAAAATGAAGAAAGATCAAAAAATGTGGTTTAAAGAATTAGACGAAGGATTAAGGGAATTGAATGTAATTTTTAAAATTGATGAACCTTTAGCTCCTTATACAAGTATTAAAGTTGGTGGTCCTTGCAGAAGAATGATTTTCCCAGAGAAAGAAGAATTTTTATTGGCTATTTTAAAATTTCTTGAAGAAACAGGAATTCCCTTTTTTATTCTTGGTGGAGGAAGTAAGCTTCTTGTCTCTGATGAGGGATTTGATGGAGTGGTAATTAATCTTAGTAAATTTAAAGGAATAGAAATAGTTAAGGAAAATAGAGAAAATATTATTTTAAAGATACTTTCAGGAACAAGGATTAATGAAATTATAGGAATGGGAATAAAAAAGGGATTTGGAGGTATTGAATTTTTAGGAGGGATTCCTGCAACTTTGGGTGGAGCTATAAAAATGAATGCAGGAGCCTTTGGAAATACTATTTCTCAACTGGTAAAAAGTATAAAAATTTTTAAAAAGGGAGAGATAAAAAATATTGAAGCTAAAGAAGATCTTTGGGAATATAGAAAATTTAGAGAAGAGGGTATTGTAATTAGTGCAGAACTTAAATTTAAAAAAATGGAAAAAGGGGAGATAATAAATCTTCTTAAAAAGTATTTAGAAAAGAGAAAAGAAACTCAGCCTCTTTTGGAAAAAACTTTTGGTTCTGTTTTCAAAAATCCGCCCTCCCTTTATGCTGGTGAATTAATAGAAGCCTGTAATTTAAAGGGTTATCAGATAGGATCAGCAAAAATTTCTGAAAAACATGCTAATTTTATAGTTAACCTTGGAAATGCAAAGGCTTCAGAAATTTTACAGCTTATGAAATTAGCTCAAGAAAAGGTATTTTTAAAATTTGGAATAAAACTTGAGCCGGAGGTAAATTTTTTAGGATGCTCTCTTTAATAAAAAATTTAGCTAAAAATAAGTACTTTTGGGTCATTTTAAATATAACCTCTATTTTTACTGGAATTGTTTATTTACTTTATTTTACAGATCTTTTTGTATTAAAAGAAATTAAAGTGTTAAATAATAAAAAGGTCACAGAAAAGGAGATTATAGAATTAACTGGTTTAAAAGGTGGGGAGAGGCTTTTTTCTATACCTGTTAGGAAAATAAAGGAAAAAATTCTTCTTAATCCTAAGATTGAAGAGGTTATTATGGTAAGACATCTTCCTTGCGTACTTGAAATTAAAATTAAAGAAAAAGAACCCCTTGCAATTATTACCCAAGATAATAAAGGCTATCTTATAGATAAAAAAGGAATTATTATAGAGCCTATTTTACCTGAGGATTATCAGTTTTATCCTGTGGTGGAAATTAAAAATGAAGAATTTAAGGAAAAATTTTTAAATTTTTTAGTTTGGTTAAAGAATCAGAAAAATTATTTACCAGTTTATGAGAATTTAGCTATGGCTACTTTAGAAGAAGATAAGCTTATTTTTGTTACTAAAAATGGTATAAAAATCTATTTTCCTCTTATTTCTGAAAAAGATTGGACCTATTTTTACAAAAATTTAGACAAAATAATGGCTTATTTATATGAAAAAGAATTGATTGAAAAAGTAGAACTTATAAGATTTGATTATCCATTGGGTTCGGCATTAATAAAATTTAGAGGTTAGTCTATGGGGAAAGAGAAGGGCATTTTAGTTGTTGATGTGGGGACTACCAAAATATGTGCACTTATTGGTGAAGAAAAGGAGGAAAAATTATGGGTTACAGGAATGGGATTGGCTCCTTCAAAGGGTCTTAAAAAAGGAGCCATAATAAATATAGATGAAGCTACTCAAAGTATTAAAAATGCTATAGAAAAAGCCCAGATCCAAGCAAAGGTTCCTGTAGAAAATGTTTATGTAAGTATTGCTGGAAGTCACATAAAAACCGTTTTTAGCTCAGGTGTGGTTGCTTTAAAAGAAAAAATGGTAACTCCTTCTGAGGTTGAAGAGGTGCTTTATTCTGCTCAGACAATAGAACTTCCTCAAGATAGAGTCATTTTACATGTTATTCCTCAAGAATTTATAGTTGATCAGACAAGAGGAATACTTCAACCTGTGGGGATGTCAGGAGTAAGGCTTGAGGTTCATGTTCAGCTAATTACATGCAATAGATCTAATCTTCAAAATTTATTAAGATGTTTTGAAAATCTAAATTTAGAAGTGGATGGGGTTATTTTTCAAGGATTAGCTTCTGGAGAAGGAGTCTTAACTCCTGAAGAAAAGGAATTAGGCGTTATCCTTATTGATTTTGGTGGTGGAACAACTGATGTAGTAATTTACTGGGATAATGTTTTAAGATTTGTCTTTTCTCTTCCTGTAGGGGGAGAACTTCTTACTAATGATTTAGCTGTAGGATTAAGAACCTCAAGGAAAGAAGCAGAAAAGATAAAAATTGAACATGGGGTTTGTGTAAAAGAACTGGTAGATGAGGAAGAATTCGTTGAGGTTCTTGGGATAGGGAATCGTCCTTCAAGAAAAATAAGTAAGAAAATTCTTGCAGAAATACTGGAATTGAGAATTAAGGAACTTTTTGAATTGATTGAAAAAGAATTGCGTGAAAGGGTGTTTTTGAATGAGGATACCTTAGATATTAAATCAAAACTTGGAAGCGGAGTAGTAATAACTGGTGGTTCAGCGCTTCTTCCTGGGATGGTTTATTTAACTGAACAATTATTAGATTTGCCAGCAAGAGTTGGCTATCCTTCACAGCTTCCCGGTCTTACAGAAGAGATTTATCATCCTCAATTTGCTACCTCAGTAGGTATGCTTTGGTATGTTTATAATTTTAAAGAAAAAATAAAGGAAGAAAAAAGAGGAGGGATAATTGAAAAATTAAGAAAAAGTTTGTTTAAATTTATAAAAGGAGGTTAAAATAATGGGCATTTCCTTTGAACTGTTAGATGAAGAAACTAAGATTCAGCCAAATATAAAAGTAATAGGTGTTGGAGGAGCAGGAGGAAATGCAGTAGCTAATATGATAAAAAATAAACTACAGGGAGTTGAATTTATAGCAGCAAATACAGATTTTAGAGTTTTAGAACTAAATCCTGCTCCGCAGAAAATACAATTAGGTAAAAAATTAACCAAAGGTTTGGGTGCTGGGGGTAAACCTGAAATTGGAAAGCAGGCAGCTGAAGAAAGCGAAAAGGAAATAAGAGATGTTTTGAAAGATGCTGATATGGTTTTTATTACAGCAGGAATGGGTGGAGGAACAGGAACAGGAGCAGCTCCTGTAATAGCAAATATTTGTAAAGATTTAGGTATTTTGACTGTTGCTGTAGTTACTAAACCTTTTTCTTTTGAAGGCAAATTTAGAATGAAGATAGCAGAACAGGGATTGGAAGAACTAAAAAAATATGTAGATACCCTTATTACTATTCCCAATGATAAACTTCTTACCTTAGGATCACCCCAAGAGAGACTTGCAGATATGTTTAAAAAAGCGGATAATGTGTTATATTATGCAGTAAGAGGAATTTCTGATTTAATTTTTTCTCCTGGATATATAAACCTTGACTTTGCAGATGTTAAAGCGTTGATGGGAGAAAGTGGAGGTACAGCTTTAATGGGTATGGGAGAAGCAAAGGGTGAAGGAAGAGCTGAAACAGCAACCCAAATGGCTATTTATAGCCCCCTTTTAGATGATATTTCAATTTCTGGAGCTAAAGGATTATTGCTAAATATAAGTGTCCATCCAGATACTTTAACTATTCATGAAACACAGGTAATTACAGGAACAGTTGCTAAAGAATTGCATCCAGATGCAAAGGTTTATTGGGGGGTTGTTTTTGACGAGAATCTGGATGATTCTTTAAGAGTTACTGTAATAGCTACAGGTCTTGAAAAATCTGAAGAAAAGAAAGAAAAAATTATACAAATGGATGAAAGTCTAAAGAGAAAAGGCGAAAAACAAAAACAAAGTAGTTTTAATATATTTGACGAAGAAATTTTAGATATACCAACCTTTTTGAGAAGAAACGCTGATTAAAGGGGGTGGTAAGGTGATTGAAATTGCCACCTTTGAAGATCCTGTTAAAAAACAACCCTTAAAATTGGCTCTTTTCAATATTGATGAAGTATTAAAACCTCCTTTCCAAAGAGATATTTCAGAAAGTTTAAAAAAACACTTAGAGATGGTAATAGAAAAGCTCGGATTTTTAACTCCTATAGTAGTTGTACCTAAGGATGGTAAATATTACGTGGTTGATGGCTTACATAGACTTGAAGCCATGAGAGATCTTGGAGCAAGAGAAATACTTGGAATTATTGTTGACGAAAGTCTTTATCATTACATACTTGAATTTAATACTGAAAAACCACCTAATGTTAAGGAGAAATCTAAACAGGCTTATAGACTATATCAGGATTTATTAAAAGAAGATCCTAATATGATTGAAGAAGACCTTTTTACCTATTTTAAAGACCCAATGTTTATTACTTTTGGATTTACTATAGAGGAGTTTGATCCCAGATTTCCTGCAAGTTTTTATGAGAACTTTGTTTCAAAAATTGATAACTTTTTAGCTATGCCTTTAAGTTCCGCTGCTGAAGAAAGAAGAAAAAGGGCGGAGGCTTTGGTAGATTTAAATGGAATTGTAAATGAAAAGTATGCTGAATTTGGATGGGAAAATGCCTTGATGAAAGGAGAAATAGTAAGGAAGGCAGTACAAAAGGCTTATGGGATGAGAGTGAGAACTATTGAAGAGGAATTTTATACTGCAGTAAAGAGAGTAAAGGAAGCCTGCCAGAGCTTAACTACAGAAGATTTTGGAGGAGAGACACTATAATGGATGCTACTTATAAACCCATTTTGAGATATGCAGATGTTATTCCAGCCAAACACGAAGGGAAACCTGTATTTTTATTAAGAGATCCCGTAGGTATTATTGAGGAAATTGTTGTTGTTCCCCAAAATGTAGTCTTTTTGCTTCCTTTAATGGATGGTAAACATGATCTCAGAGATCTTCAAGTTGAAGCTACAAAAAGATTTGGAGAAATTGTGCCCTTAGAAGAAATAATTAAGATTGTTAATTTTCTTGATGAAAAAGGGTTTTTGTGGAGCAAAAATTTTGAAGAGATAAAAAGTAAAGCCTATGAAAATTGGTTATCTCTACCTTTAAGACCTATGGCTCATGCTAACCAAGCCTATCCTCTCTCAGCTTCAGAAGCTAAGTTTTTTTTAGAAGATATTTTAAAGTTATGTAATCCTGATTCTTCAAAACCTCCCAAAATTTTAATTGCTCCACATATTGATATAAAAGCTGGGGCAAAAGCTTTTGCAGAAAGTTACAATAGATTTAAAATACCTTCTGGTTCAAGAGTAATTATTTTAGGAGTGGGACATCACTTAGATCTTCCTTGGTCTGTTCTTACCAAAGATGTAGCAACCCCTTTTGGAGTAGTTAAAAGCGACAGAGGAGGTTTATTATATCTTAGTAATTCTAAAAAAATTGAACTGTTTCCTAATCATATAGCTCATAAACTGGAACATTCTATTGAATTTCAAGTTCTCTTTTTACATCATTTGCTAAAGGATGAATTTGTTGTCCTTCCTTTTTTAATAGGACCTTTAATTGTCTTTTTTGAAGAAAAAACTAAGGAATTATTAGAAAAGTTTATAGAGGCATTATCTGAATTGATAGATGATAGAACCTATATTATTTTAGGAATAGATTTTTGCCATTTAGGTCCAAGATATGGAGATCCCTTTGAGGTAGCAGAAACTCACATAAAGAAAATATTAGAAACAGATAAAAGCTTGTTAGAACTTACCTTTAACGGAAATTCGGAAGAATTTTTAAATGAAACCAAAAAACTTGCTCCTTTAAAGATATGTGGTCTTTCCTGTCTTTATTTAGTTAACTTACTTTTAAATAAAGCGAATATTAAAGGAGAATACCAAATTTTTTATCAAGAAGCTATTCCCTTTGGTCAGGGTTCTGTAGTTTCTGTAGTTTCAGCAGGATATCATTTTTAAATTATCAAAAAGCCTTTTTATTTTTTCTGGATCCTTTTTTCCTGGATATAGCTCTACACCACTTGCTATATCAATTGCGTAAGGAGAGACCTCTTTTACTGCAGATAAAACATTATCAGGATTTATTCCACCAGCTAAAAAAACTTTATAACCTAAAGAAACTACTTTTTTTGCTATCTCCCAATTAAAGGTTTTTCCAGTTCCACCCGGAATTCCTTTTATATAAGTATCAAGTAATATAGCATAGGCATTTTTCCAAAGGGACAATTCTTTAAAATTAAAGGTTTTATCCTTTATTTTAAAGGCTTTTATTACTCTTTTTAGTCCTATCTTTTTTCCAAATTGAGGTGTTTCTTCTCCATGAAGTTGAATTAGGTCTGCTCCTAAATCAAGGGTATTTTTTACTTCTTCATAAGAGGGATTTAAAAAAACAGCCACCTTTTTAGCTTTTTTTACGAAAGAAAGAAGCTCTTTTAATTTATTGTTTACATATCTTGGAGATTTTGGATACATAATAAAACCCATATAATCTAATGGAAAATCATTTAAAAACATAATATCCTCTTCTTCTTTAAGCCCGCAAATTTTAATTTTAACCATTTAATTTTATGATTTTCTATCAAAATAGATATTTTTTCCTTTTACACTCAAAGGTATACCTATTATTATCTGACCAGGCAAGAGATTTAGTTTTTTAGCTGCAACTCCTATGGTATACATTACTCTATTATCAATGCATAAATCCTTAGCTTTAGCAACTGCAGAACCTATAGCTATTCCCATATCTAAAAGTTTCATTGCACAGACAGGACCATCTAAATCTAAATTTGGTTTAGGTTGTTTTAAAATGGTATCACAACTAAAACCGCAGGCTCCACAGTTTAAACCTAAGGGTTTTGAAAAATTAACCGAAATTAGAATTATAGCTTCAGAATTTCTTACATTATCAGCATCCCTTTTAAAAAATTTAAAGGCAGATCCTTTTTCCTCTGCTATCCTTTCCATCTCTTGAGCAAGTTTTTCCTTTTCTTCATCTTCGTTTATAAGCCCAAAAATAAGATCATCTATACCTTTTGCTTTTGGAGCAGTTCTTGCTGCAACTAAGATTTCTTTAGCTAAGGATTCTACAACCTCCTTTTCAGGGTTTATCTTCATATTCCCCTCCCTCAATTTGTTTTTGTTCTATATGAGATTTTTTCTTTGCTTTTCTTATTTCTAATTGATATTTGATAATTTGCCCAAGGGATAAGATTATTCCTGAAAGTAATCCTAAAATAAAACTAATAAATATTACTAAAGCAAGAGGGATATTCTCTAAGGTAATTCCTGGGAAAAGATGAATATTAACTTTAGGTTCCACATTAAAAATTGCAAAAAATACTATAAAAAGAATAATAATGATCCATAAGATCAGTCTAATAAACATATTTTTTCCTCCTCAAAATTTTTAAATAAATAGGAGCAGATAAAAAGTCCGCTCTTAAAAGTTTTTAGAAGAAATAATAAAAACTTAGCATAAAACGATTAACCACCCCATCATCTCCATCTTCTTTTCTATAATCTGTAATAGCACGTAGATATTCCAGTCCTACTCCAAATTCAGATACTAATCTATATAAGAAATGTGCATAGTACATTTGTTGTTGTAGTCTTGCTCCTTTAACTCCTTTCAAATCTGAATTGAGTGGATTATCTATTCCCCATCCAACCCAAGTTTGAAGTTTAGGTATGGGGTTAAATCCAAGTTCTACCCATCCCCCAATAGCATGAACAGGAGTAATAGAAATTATTTTATCCTCGTTTTTATCAAAATTACTTAAAGTGGTAGCATATACATATGTATTTGCGCTTTTATCCCAATACTTAATTCTTGCTGTTTGGTCTATACCTGCAGTATAATAACCTCCTAATCCTTGTCCATACCAAAATTCTCCAGATAAAGTAGGATTATATTTTTTGAAAAAAGGTAGAGGTAAACTCAATTCTAAACCTGTAGAAAAACTCGTTGTTTTCTCATCTCCACTTAAGGTCTTATAATCTTCTTTATATTCCTGTCCTGAATAGTGTCCAAATAAGGCAAATAGAGCAGGTTTTTCAAAAAGTTTAGTATGATAAGCTATTCTTGCCTCAAGACCAGGATATCCAAAATCCACATCAGGTTCATAATCCATAAAAGAAGCTAAACCACTATTTAATTTTCCAAAATTAAAAGGTTTATCAAGAGCAACCTGGACCTTTAAGAGATCATCATCAAACAGTTTAAAGTTTTTGGTAAGTCTAATTTGAGTTAATCTATAAGCTAAATTACCCATATAGGATCCAGCTGGGAAGTTTGAAAGGTGAGGATAAAGTTGAGCTATTGTCATCCAGTCATGCCCTGCTCTTAATTCCCAAGAATTTTTTAAAATTTCAAGATAGGCAAGTCGAGCTCTTAAAGGTGCATGTTGAGGATTCCAAGGTTTATAATCAGCACTATTGCTTTGGGTATAAAAATCCATTTCAAATTTTCCTTTGATAGTAAAATTTTCATTATAAGGTTTGGTTAGATCAAAACCAAATCTACTGTGCCTAAATGTAATGGTTGAAGTAGAATCATGTCCTCCTTGGTTTTTTGGTAAAGTCCAGAGTAAATAAACTGTACCTACAGAAGTTGAGTCTTGCCAGATTAAGTCACCTTTAATAAATCCATAAAAATCAACCTTTGATTTTCCTGCTCCATAAGCTCCTTTAGAAAAAAATCCAGAAGAAATGCCACTTTCTTCCTTTTTTGTATTTTTAGCAATTTCTGTTTTAACCTCTTTAATTTCTTTTTCTTGTTGACTTTTGAGCCTTTCAATTTCTTTCTTTAAATATTGATTTTCCTGCTTTAATTCTTGCACCTCACTCATTAATTGTTGTAAAAGCCTATATACTTCTTCATCAGTTGCTGAAAAGCTTAAAGAAGGTAAAGAGAGAAGACCACAAGTCAATAAAAAAAATTTCCATCTCTTCATATTTCACCTCCTTTTTTATTTTTCAGTTCTTTCAAAAGTTCTTTTACTCTTTCTAAAGGAACGATATATTTTCTTCTACAAAAGTTACAAGTCACTTCTATAGGTTCTTTTTTTTCTATAAAATCTTCCAATTCCTTTTCTCCTAAAGCAATAAGCATATTTTCTACCCTTTTTTGACTACAGGTACATTTATATTTCAATTTTCTTTTTTCAAGAATTTTTATATTTGGGAAAAGCATAGCCAAAATTTCTTCTGGAGTTTTTCCTTGAGATAAAAGGGTAGTGATAGGTGGGATCTTCTTTAATTTTTCTTCAAGTTCTGTAATTTCTTTATTTTTTGCTTCAGGTAATTTTTGAATTAAAAAACCTCCTGCAGCAAGGATTTTCCCATCGGTTCCAACAAGCACTCCCAGAGATACTGCTGAAGGAATTTGTTCTGATACTGTAAGATAATAGGCAAGATCCTCTGCAATCTCTCCAGAGATTAATTTAGTTGAACTTTGATAAATCTCTTTTAGCCCTAAGTCTTTAACTACAGAAATAAAACCATTTTTACCAACTGCTTCACCAACAGGCAATTTTTTACCTTTAATTTCTAAATATACATTGGGATTTCTTACTGTGCCTCTTAATTCCCCTTTATAATTTCCTTCTGCTAATACCTCTCCTAAGGGTCCACCTCCACTTATTTGAAGAAGTATCTTTCCAGTTTTAAGATCCGCTGAAAGAAGAGCAATTCCTGCAAGAGCTCTTCCAAGAGCTGCTGAAGCAATGGGACTTAATCCTTGAAGTTTTCTTGCAGTTTCAACTACATCTCTACATTCAACAGCAAAGGCTCTGAAATTTTTATCAACAGGGATTGCTCTTACTACGTAAGCCATTTCCAAAATTCCTCAGTTCTTTCATTATCCTTAAAGCTGATCTGGGGTCTATTAAATTAGCAGTTCCCACTTGAAAAGCCTTTGCTCCACAAAGTAAATATTCTAAAGCATCCTTCCCAGATATTATCCCTCCACATCCTATAACAGGAATTTTTACCCTTTTTGCTATTTCATATACTAAACGTAAAGTAAGTGGTTTTATAGCTGGACCTGATAATCCACCTGGTAAAATTTTAAAAGGTTTAATACTTATTACAGCTAAAGCTGGATAAGTATTAGCAACAACTATAGCATCTGCAAAACATTTTTCACATATTTCAGCTATTTCAAAAACTGGACCTACAGGAGAAAGTTTTACTGCTAAAAATTTTTCCCAAACCTTTCTTACTTCTTTTATTAGTTCTGAAACCATTTTTGGATCATAGGAAAAATAAAGCCCACCTTTTTTAACATTTGGACATGAAATATTAAGCTCTATCCCATCTACTTTTTCTTCTTTTAATTCAGAAGCAAGTTCTACAAAATCCTCTATTCTTTCTCCATAGAGATTTACAATAACAGGAACTCCATAATTTATAATTTTAGGAAGATAATTTTTTTTGAATTCTTTTATGCCTGGATTTTCAATTCCTATAGAATTTATAAGTCCACAGGGAGTTTCAAAAAGTCTTGGAGGTGGATTCCCTTTTCTTTCTTTAATAGAAATGCCTTTAGTTACCAAAGCACCAATATTTTTTTTGATTTCTTCAGAGGCAAAGAATTTATCTAAATTTTCTCCTAAGCCCCAAGTACCAGAAGCAAGCATTAATGGTGTTTTAAGTTTTAGATTTTTTATTTTAACTGAAAAATCCAATATCTATCTCCTCTGCCAAAAAAGTTGGACCATCTATACAAAGATGTAAGTAATTTCCTCCTTTTAAGGGAATAACACATCCCATACAAAAACCTATTCCACAGGCTAAAAAGGTTTCCATAACCAAATAGGTTTTTATCTTGTATTTTTCTCCCAGTTCTTTTATTTTTTTAAGCATCAACTTTGGACCACAGGCTAAAATTATTTTTGGTTTTTCTCTAAGCTCCCTTTCTACTAAATCTGTAATAAATCCCTTATATCCTTTTGATCCATCATCTGTAGATATCTCTACAGATATACCAAAACTTTTTAAAAAAGAAAGTCTTACTAATTCATCTTTTGTTTTTGCTCCATAAAAGATTTTTTCAGGGGGATAAAAACTTCTTTTTTTGATAGCTTTTTGTAAAAGGAATCCAAATCCAGCTATTCCTATTCCTCCAGCACAAATTATATAATTTTTTAGTCTCGGGAAAGGCTTTCCTAAAGGACCTAAAAATTCAAGAATTTCTCCCTTATTAATTTCACTTAAAGCTTTTGTCCCTTTTCCCACTACTTGATAGAGAATATAAACTACATTTTTATCTACTGCATGAATACTAAAGGGTCTTGGAATGAGAGGATCCATTCTTTCATTAATTTTTATTTTTAAAAATTGTCCAGGGTTAAAACTTTTTAAAATTTCCTTAGATACTTCAATTCCCAATAAATATATGTTTTTTGCTTCCCTTTTATTTAAAACAACCTTTCCTTTATACATAACTAAAAAATTTCCTTTAAGAAACTTAAAACCTCATAATTTTTAAAATCAGATCTCAGTTTTTGCAAAAGCTCTCTAAAAGTGAATTCTTCTTTTACAGGTATTCTATATAAATTGCCCACCCATTTTCTTAAATCCTTTTCTTCTGGTAAGATGGGAAGTTCATCTACATCAACTGTATTTAAAAGATAATCTGGAATTTCTTCTACTAATCCCTTTTTGTGTTGATAAAGAAATTTTAATAAATCAAGAATATTTCCGTAAAGACCTCCAAGATCTATATTTTCAACAAGTTGTAAAGCTATTGTACTTATTTGAAAAAGAAAAGGCGGAAGTTCAGCAAATCCTTTTTCACAAGATATAGTAGATGCAGTAAGACGACACATTAGAGGTCTTCTTTCATAAATTTTGCATAACTTTTCTTCAGTTAAAAAGGGGCAAGGCTCTAAAGATTCAGGGATTTCCTCTAT